>ENA-OUQM01001493-OUQM01001493.1-human-gut-metagenome-genome-assembly--contig:-NODE-1493-length-12417-cov-5.950736_pt1 | contig 12417 bp, 9 predicted proteins | sample MGYA00237949_ERZ548830 | MGnify/ENA primary metagenome ERZ548830 (study PRJEB26490, sample SAMN05194706) | human gut metagenome | biome: terrestrial biome; feature: human-associated habitat; material...
AAAATTTCTCTCGAAAATTTTGTTTTGGGGCTTGACTTTTAATAGTTAGTCTTTCTTAATTTGAACAGAAATATAATTATTTTGGTTTCTGTTCTTTTATTATACATCACACATACCGTAATGTCAACATATTCTCTACGGCAAACGCCTTTTTCCTGGCCGTTATCTGGCCGTGCAAGTTACTAGAAGTTATTACATGATATTCTTTGGAAAAATAAAATATTGACGATTTAACAGCAATTGTTGACTAATGCGAGACAATATATCAAGATATTCCAAAGTACATATATAACTGTTAATCAGGGTGTCGTCCGTTCAAGTCGGACTGGGGCAGCCATCAAGGCTTGAAGCATTCGCTTCGAGCCTTTTTGTTTTGCCCCGAATCGGCTGAAAATTGGCCGATTTCATCGTTCTGTGTCAATTTCTTGCGTTCCCCTCTTGCAATCCCTATAAAAATAGTATAGTATAGTTCGGTAGAGCAAAACTATCCGGGGGACACTTGTGCCCAAAAACCCGGTTATACCACTTGGAGGTGTTTTTTCCATGAGCAGCCCGCTGCTGGAAGTCAAAGATTTACAGGTCGTCGTCGGTGAGGAAAACAAGGTCCTTCTCGACGGATTGAACCTGACGGTGAACGCCGGTGAGACCCACGTTCTGATGGGTCACAACGGTGCCGGCAAGTCCACCCTGATGAGCGCCCTGATGGGCGATCCCCGCTACACCGTCACCCGCGGTCAGATCATCTTCCGCGGGCAGGACATCACCCACGAGACCGCCGACGTGCGCGCCCGCGCGGGTATGTTCCTGTCCTTCCAGACGCCGGAGGAGATTCCCGGCATTACGCTGGAAAGCTTTCTGCGCACGGCTGCCGGTGCTGTGACCGGCAAGCCCGTCAAGGTCATGAAGTTCCGCCGCGAGATGGCCGCCCAGATGGAGGCCCTGAACATGGACCCGTCCTACGCGGACCGCTATCTGAACGTCGGCTTCTCCGGCGGTGAGAAGAAGAAGGCTGAGATTTTGCAGCTGCTCATGCTCAAGCCCGCGCTGGCCCTGCTGGATGAGACCGACTCCGGCCTCGACGTTGACGCGGTCAAGACCGTTGCCAGCGGCATCAAGGCGTACCACAACGCGGACAACGCCCTCATCATCATCACCCACAACGCCAAGATCCTGGAGGGTCTGCAGGTCGATTACGTCCATGTGCTGGACGACGCCCGCATTGTCCGCACCGGCGACGGCAGCCTCGTCAATGAGATTATTGAGGAAGGCTTCACCGCGCTGAAGGAGGACGAAGCCAAATGAGAGCCTTCGAGACTGAAAAGACCGAGGTCGCCGAGATTGACCGCAGTGTCTACGACATCAAGGACAAGGTCAACGCGGCGTTTGAGGTCAACTCCGGCCTGACGGCAGAGATCGTGGAGCAGATTTCTAAAGAAAAGCACGATCCCGACTGGATGCGTGAATTCCGCCTGAAGGCGCTGGACATTTACAACAAGGCGTCCATTCCCAACTGGGGCCCGTCCCTGGAGGGGCTGGACATGCGCAATATCGTCACATACGTGCGCCCCAACACCGAGATGCGCGGCAAGTGGAGCGATGTGCCCGATGACATCAAGAACACGTTTGAGCGTCTGGGCATTCCGCAGGCCGAGCGCTCGAGCCTGGCGGGCGTCGGCGCACAGTACGACTCCGAGGTCGTTTACCACAACGTCAAGGAGGAGGTCGCAGCGCAGGGCGTCGTCTACACCGATATGGAGAGCGCCCTGACCGGCCCCTACGCCGACATGGTGAAGGAGCACTTCATGAAGTGCGTGCCCCCCACGGACCACAAGTTTGCGGCGCTGCACGGCGCTGTGTGGAGCGGCGGTTCCTTCGTCTACGTCCCGGCAGGCGTGCATGTGGACATTCCCCTGCAGTCCTACTTCCGCCTGAACGCCCCCGGCGCGGGCCAGTTCGAGCACACCCTGATTATCGTGGACAAGGGCGCATACCTGCACTTTATCGAGGGCTGCTCGGCCCCGAAGTACAACGTCGCCAACCTGCACGCAGGCTGCGTCGAGATTTTCGTCGGTGAGGGTGCGCGCGTGCGCTACTCCACGATTGAAAACTGGTCCAAGAATATGTACAACCTGAACACCAAGCGTGCGCGGGTCGAAAAGGGCGGCACGATCGAGTGGGTCTCCGGCTCGTTCGGCTCCCACACGGGCTGCCTGTACCCGATGAGCGTCCTGCAGGGCGAGGGTGCCCGCATGGAGTTCACCGGCATCACGTTTGCCGGTGCCGGGCAGGATCTGGACACCGGTGCCAAGGTCGTGCACGCCGCGCCGAACACGACGAGCCATATTTCCACCAAGAGCATTGCCCGCGACGGCGGCGTGTCGAACTTCCGCTCGTCCGTCGTTGTGCTGCCGAACGCCAGTGGCAGCAAGTCCAGCGTGAGCTGCGAATCCCTGATGCTGGATGACCGCAGCCGCTCCGACACGATCCCGGCCATGGACATCCGCTGTGATGCCGTGGACGTCGGCCACGAGGCCAAGATCGGGCGCATCAGCGAGGAGGCCATCTTCTACCTGATGAGCCGCGGCATGACCGAGGAGGACGCCCGCGCCCTGATCGTCGGCGGCTTTGCCGAGCCCATCGCCAAGGAGCTGCCGCTGGAATATGCGGTGGAGATGAACAACCTGATTCATCTGGAGATGAAGGGAAGCATTGGCTGACGCAATGCGTCAGAAATAAAAAATAATAAATAAGAAATAATAAAGAATGTGGAGTTTTCTCCCTATGGTCGAAAACAAAACCGTAGGGGCGGATTCCATATCCGCCCGTGGCACCTTGCCAACGGCAGGGCGGGCGCATATAGAATGCGCCCCTACGGCGGCAGAGGAATTTCGCGCGGTGCGCCAGCACCGCGCTCCACCACATTTATTATTTATTATTTTTTATTTATTATTTGCAATAGATAATATTTAGGTGATATTGCTATGACTACAACCATGAACCGCCTCCCGGTTTCCACCTGGAATCCGCTGGGCGTGAATTATGCCCCGGCGTCGGCGGCACTGCCTGCCGTACCCGCCGCGGGCTGGGCTAAGGCCGAGGCGCTGTCCCCTGCCCTGCCCGCCGGTGTGACGGCCCCCGCCGCGGCTGACTTCGGCAGCTTTGCCGCCAGCGGCATGGGTGCCGAGACCGACTCCTGGCTGGCCGCAAACGCCAACCTTGTCAACCATCTGGCCGTGACCGGCACCGCCGACGCGCCCGTCGTGTTTGAGACGGCGCTTGACGCCGACCACCCCCACGCGCTGACCTATCTGACCATCGACGCGGCGGCGGGCAGCAGCCTGACCGTCGTGCAGGTCGTGCGCGGCGATGCCGAGGGCGGCGTCTCCGCCAACCTGACCCGCATCCGCGCCGCCGAGGGTGCGCATGTAGTTTTGGTGCAGGTGCAGCTGCTGGGCAGCCGTGCCCGCCGCTGGAACGCCGTTGCCATTGAGCAGGGCACCTCCGCCCGCGTGGAGCAGGTCCGCATTGAGCTGGGCGGCTCCGTCGTCGCCTGCGGTGCCCGCACGCTGCTGAACCACAACAAGTGCGAGTACGATCTCGATGCCGTCTACTTCGGCCACAGCAATGACGTGCTGGACTTCAACGACGTGTCCGTCCACACCGGCAGGGATACCCTGTGCGAGATGCACACCGCCGGTGTGCTGACCGGCAGCGCCGATAAAATTCTGCGCGGTACTGTCGATTTCCAGCGCGGTGCCAAGCGCGGCGTCGGCCATGAGAGCGAGGACGTGCTGCTGTTCAGCCCCAGCGCCCGCAACCGTACCGCCCCCCTCATCCTCTGCGGTGAGGAGGAGGTCGAGGGGCAGCACGCCGCCAGCGTAGGCCGTCTCGACGAGAGCAAGCTCTACTATCTGCGCTCCCGCGGCCTGAGCGAAGCACAGGCCCGCCGCCTGATGGTGGATGCCCGCTTTGCCCCGGCCATTGATAAGATCCCGTTGGATTCTTTGCAGGATGAAGTACGTGAAAATGTTGCACGGAGGCTGAATGATGAACTGGACGGCTGATTTTCCGATTCTGGCTGCCGACGAAAACGGCAATCGCCTTGTCTATCTGGACAGCGCCGCCACGACCCAGCACCCCATGCAGGTCCTGAACGCGGTGGTCGATTACTATACGAAAGAGAACGCGAACCCCCACCGCGGCGTTTACGAGCTGGCCATGCGCGCCACCGACGCCCACGAGGGAGCCCGCCACACCGTAGCGCAGTTCTTTAACGCAGAGGACGACGAGATCGTGTTCACCCAGAACACGACGGAGAGCCTGAACCTCGTCGCCTACAGCTACGGCATGAATTTTCTGCATGAGGGCGATGAAATCGTCATCTCCGTGGCCGAGCACCACTCCAACATGGTGCCGTGGCAGCGCGTGGCCAAGGCCACCGGCGCGAAGCTGGTTTATATGTATCCCGGCGAGAACGGCCGCCTGACCACCGAGGAGCTGGACAAAAAAATCACCCCCAAGACGAAGGTCGTCGCCGTGGCGATGCTCTCGAACGTGCTGGGTCTGCGCGCGCCTGTGGAAGAAATTGTGAAGCGTGCCCACGCCGTGGGCGCTGTCGTCGTGCTGGACTGCGCCCAGAGCGCGCCCCATACTCCCGTGGACGTCAAGAAGCTGGACGTGGATTTTGCGGCCTGCTCTGCCCACAAGCTGTACGCCCCCATGGGCGTCGGTGCGCTGTACGCACGCGCCGGACTGCTGGAAAAGATGCCCCCGTTCATGAGCGGCGGCGATATGATTGGCGCTGTGCATGAAAGCGGCGCGACCTGGGCCGACGGCCCCCGCAAGTTTGAGGCCGGCACCCGCAACGTCGGCGGCGAGGTCGGCTTTGCCGCCGCCATCGACTATATGAAGGGCATCGGCTGGGAGGCCATGGAGACCCATGAGCATGCGCTGCTGGACCGTATGCTGGCCGGTATGCGCGCCATGCCGTGGCTGACCGTCTACGGTGAGCCTGTGGCCGAGGGCCGCTACGGCGTTGTCAGCTTCAATGTCAACGACGTACATCCCCACGATGTAGCGACGATTCTGGACGCGGGCGGCGTGGCCGTGCGCGCCGGGCATCACTGCGCCCAGCCCCTGATGGAGTTCCTGGGCATCGGCAGCTGCTGCCGCGCCAGCGTGGCGATCTACAACACACCCGAGGACGTGGACGCCCTGTTGGAAAATCTTGAAAATGTCAGAAAGGTGATGGGCCTGTGAACCTGAACGAACTGTATACCCAGATCATTACCGAGAACAGCCGCAGCAAAGAAAACCGCCACCCCGTCGAGGGGGCGACCCACAGCCTGGAGGGTGTCAACCCCAGCTGCGGTGACGACATCACGCTGCAATTGCGCGTAAAAGACGGCAAAATCGAGGACGCCGGGTTTATCGGCAGCGGCTGCGCCATCTCGCAGGCGTCGGCTTCGCTGATGATCGACCTTGTGAAGGGCCGCACCGTCGAGGACGCGCACCGCCTCATCAGCCTGTACTTCCAGATGATCAAGGGCAAGATCACGCCCGAGGAGCTGGACGACCTGGAGGACGTAGCCGCTTTGCAGGGCATTGCCCACGTCCCTGCCCGCGTCAAGTGCGCCGTGCTGGCCTGGCACACGCTGGAGGAAGCGCTGGACGGCGAGGGGAAAACCGATAAGGTGACGACAGAAGAGGAAGCGTAACGTTATATTTCTGTGGCAGGATGTTTCGGCATCCTGCCGCTTTTGTTTGTCAGGCCTTCCCCTGTGGGGGAAGCCATTTTGCGCTTCACTTTTCTTCACATATTTTCACCGTCTACTTTTCTTTTTCCCTCATCTGTGGTACAATATACAAATATATAAGTTAAAATCCTATGATTGCGCCTATAGAGAGAAAGGGAATGTACCATGTGTGGTTTTGTTGGCTTTACCGGTCTGCGTGAACAGCGCGAGGCCATCCTGCACAGAATGGCGGACCGCATCATCCACCGCGGCCCCGATATGGAAGGCTACCATATCAGCGGTGACGACCCGCGCACGGCCATTGCGCTGGGTTTCCGCCGTTTGAGCATCATCGACCTGGCCGCAGGCAAGCAGCCCATGTACAATGAGGATGGCACCGTCGTCTGCGTTTTCAACGGTGAAATTTACAACTTCATGGACCTGCGCACCGAGCTGCAGGCCAAGGGCCATATCTTCAAGACCCACTGCGACACCGAGGTCATCATCCACGGCTATGAGGAGTACGGCACGGCGCTGGCCGCCAAGCTGCGCGGCATGTTTGCCTTCGTCGTATGGGACACGAAAACGAACGAGATGTACGGCGCGCGCGATATTTTCGGCATCAAGCCGTTCTATTATACCCAGACCGACGCGGGCGAGCTGCTGTTCGGCTCCGAGATCAAGAGCCTGCTTGAGCATCCCGGCTTCCGCCGCGAGGTCAACGCCGAGGCCCTGCGCCCCTACCTGACCTTCCAGTACAGCGCCATGAACGAGACGTTCTTCAAGGGGACCTACAAGCTGCCCCCGGCCCACTGGTTCACCTACAGGGACGGCAAGATGCAGATCGAGCGCTACTGGGATGTCGATTTCCGCCACCCCACGACGCTCTCCTACGAGGCCGCCGCCGATGAGATCGATGCCCGCGTGCGGGAGAGCGTGGCCGCCCACCGCATCAGCGACGTCAAGCTGGGCGCGTTCCTGTCCGGCGGTGTCGATTCCAGCTATATCACGGCCTGCCTGATGCCCGACGAGACCTTCTCCGTCGGCTTTGCAAGCCCCGACGGCACGCATAAATTCGACGAGACCACCGAGGCGGGCGAGCTGAGCCAGAAGCTCGGCATCAAGAACTATCGCGAGATGCTGACGAAAGAGCAGTGCCTCGACGCCTTCGCCGACATCCAGTACCACATGGACGAGCCCCAGTCCAACCCGTCCAGCGTGCCGCTCTACTTCCTGTGCCAGCTGGCGCGCCAGCATGTCACGGTGGTGCTGTCCGGCGAGGGCGCGGACGAGATCTACGCCGGTTACGAGTGGTACGCCGACACCCCGCTGATGCAGAAGTACAAGCACATCCCCGCGCCGCTGCGCCATCTGGCCAGCGATGCCAGCCAGCACCTGCCCTACTTCAAGGGGCACGACTTCATCATCAAGGGCAGCGGCCGCCCCGAGGACTGGTTCATCGGCCAGGCGCACGTCTTTGAGGAGAAGGATGCCTACGACATTCTTAGACCCAAGTACCGCGTCGGCCCCACGGCCCGCGAGGTCGCCGCGCCGATCTATGACCGCGTTAAGGACTTGAGCGAGCTGGAAAAGAAGCAATACCTTGACCTGAACCTGTGGCTGCCCGGGGACATTCTGCTGAAGGCCGACAAGATGAGCATGGCACACAGCCTTGAGCTGCGCGTGCCCTATCTGGACCGCGAGATCCTGCGCGAGGCCCAGACCTACCCCGACAGCTACAAGCTGCGCGGCGACACGAAGGCCGTGCTGCGCACCGCCGCCAACAAGACCCTGCCCGACGCCTGGGCCAACCGCACGAAGAAGGGCTTCCCCGTGCCGATTGCCAAGTGGCTCGAGGACCCAGCGTTTTCCGCCAAGGTCCGCAAGAGCTTCATGAGCGATGTGGCGGCGGAGTACTTCGACCAGGACAAGCTCGTCGCCATGCTGGCCGACCCCAAGCACGAGCGCCGCAAGATCTGGACTGCCTACACCTTCCTGACGTGGCATGAGCAGTTCTTTGAGAAGTTTGATGCGTGAATCTTATGAGCCTTCCCCCAAGGGGGAAGGTGGCCGAGGCCCCGCCCGAGGCCGGATGAGGGGCGAGTTTGCGCTAATTGCCCGCAAACGGATTGTCACCGCAAGGCTGCCCCTCATCAGTCCGCTGCGCGGACAGCTTCCCCCTCAGGGGAAGCCTAATTTGAAAAATTGGAGATGCACATAACCATGTCCGACATTATCCCTGTATTCCTTGGTGCAGACCTGAACTGCTATAACTTTGCCCGGGCGTTCCATGAGGCTTACGGCGTCGAGAGCTACGCCTATGGCCGTTACCCGATGGCTCCGACCAAGTATTCCAAAATCATCCACTTTACCACCGTGCCCGATATGGACAACGAGGACACGATGCTGCGCATTCTGCACGAGTTTGCGGCACAGCATAAGGGCAAGCGGCTCTATCTGTTCGGCTGCACCGACGATTACGCCGCGATGATCATCCGCCGCAAGGCCGAGCTGACCGAGTATATCGCCCCCGGCCCTGCCGCCGACCTGTACGGCTCCATCCAGAAAAAGGCCGAGTTCTACGAGGTCTGCGAGAAGTTCGGCATCCCCTACCCCGACTCGAAAATCCTGACCGCACCTGTCGATGCCGCCGAGCTGACCGAGGACAAATTGGGCTTTGCCTACCCCATCATCGTCAAGCCGTCGTCCAGCGTTGATTACTGGAAGCATCCGTTTGACACGATGAAAAAGGTCTACACCGCCGCCACCCCCGCCGAGGCCGCCGAGATCGTCAAAACGATCTATGCCAGCGGCTACCCGGACCGCATGGTCCTGCAGAAGATGGTGCCGGGCGGCGACGACCACATGCGCGTGCTGACGGCGTTCTCCGACGAGAACGGCAAGGTCCGCGCCATGTGCCTTGGCCATACGATGGTCGAGGAGCACACCCCCCATGGCCTGGGCAACCATGCCGCCATCGTCAGCGAGGACACGACCTCCCTGCCGCTGGTGGAGAACATCCGCAAAATGCTGGAGGCCTGCCGCTACACCGGTTTTTCCAACTTTGACATCAAGTACAGCGGCACCCCCGGCGACTACCGCGTGTTTGAGATCAACCTGCGCCAGGGCCGCAGCAACTACTATGTGACCGCCACCGGCATGAACATTGCCAGGCTGGTTGTGGAAAAGTGGAACGACGGCGGCACCGACTGCGTGCTGAACAAGAACGAGGTGTTCTGGCATCACGTCCCCGCGCAGGTGGCCTTCACCTACACCGAGGACAAGGACCTCGTCGCCCGCGCCAAGGCGCTGAAAGCGCAGGGCAAGGAGGCGTGCAGTCTGCTGTACAAGCCCGACCTGCTGTGGAACCCCGTGCGCTATGCCTGCGTGCTGGAGCAGCTGAGAAGGCAGTTCAAGAAGTTTAAGACGTATTACCCGGTACACAAGTGAGTAAAGGCTTCCCCCTAGGGGCTGCGCCCGCAGGCGCGTGTCGGAGCGCAACCGCCGAAGGCGGCTCTTAGCGCGTAGACTGAAGCTGTCACAGAAGGTGACTGATGAGGGGCGACCTTACCACTACAGCCTGCAAACGGGACAATCCCGCAAGCCTTGCCCTCATCCGGCGCTTTGCGCCACCTTCCCCCGAGGGGGAAGGCTTTTTAATAAAAAGGAAGTTTCACATGAAATTAAACGACCTTGTCCAACATATCTCCCACACCGGTGCCTCCGAAACGGACATCACCGCCATCACCTACGACTCCCGCAAGGCTTGCGCCGGTTCGCTGTTCGTCTGCCTTGTCGGTGCGTGGCTGGATGGACATACCTACGCCGAAAGTGCCTACCAAAACGGCTGCCGCGCGTTTTTGGTGGAGCATAGGGTCGACCTGCCCGCGGATGCCGTGCAGATCGTCACCGACGACACCCGCGCGGCGCTGGCCGTCATCGGTGCGGATTTCTACGGCAACCCCGCCGACGAACTGCATCTCATCGGCATTACAGGCACAAAGGGCAAGACGACCACTGCCCTGCTGACCGCGGCCATCATGACCGAGGCCGGTCTGCCCTGCGCCTACATCGGCTCCAACGGCGTCGACATTGCGGGCGTGCACGAGGCCACCGCCAACACGACGCCCGAGAGTCTCGAGCTGCACCGGCTGTTCCGCAAGATGCTGGACGCAGGCGTGCGCCACTGCGTACTGGAGGTCAGCAGTCAGGCCCTGCGCCACCACCGCGTGGACGGCGTTCCGTTTGAGGTCGTGGCTTTCACGAACCTGTCGGAGGATCACATCGGCCCCGGCGAGCACCCAGATTTTGAGGACTACAAGTGCGCCAAGCGCCGCCTGTTTGCAGAATACAACGCCCGCACGATGGTTTACAATGCAGATGACCCTTACAGCGATTTCATGCGCGAGGGCTTTCATGGTGAGCAGGTCAGCTTTGGCATCCAGGCCGAGGCTGACTACCGCGGCGTGATGCTGGCACAGTATCGCAGCAGCACCGCGCTGGGCATTGATTTTGTCTGCCGCCATGCCGGGCAGAGCACCCATGTTGAGGTCATGTCCCCCGGCGCGTTCAGCGCGTCCGATGCGCTGTGCGCCATCGCACTGTGCGGGGCATTCGGCGTAATGCCCGCGCAGGCTGCCGCCACATTGGCCCACACCCCCGTGCAGGGCCGCTTTGAAGTCGTCGAGGGTCTGCCCGGGCGCACCTTCATTGTGGACTACAGCCACAACGGGCTGGCCCTGACCAGTGCGCTGAAAACGCTGCGGGCGTACAATCCGCACCGTTTACTTTGTGTATTTGGGTCGGTGGGTGGCCGCACGCAGGTGCGCCGCAAGGAACTGGCCGACGCATCGAGCGCCTACGCTGACTATACGATCATCACGAGTGACAATCCCGACAACGAGCCGCCCGAGGACGTCATCCGCGACATTGCGGGCCACATGGCTCCCGGCGCACCCTACACCTGCATCACGGACCGCCGTGAGGCGATTTATGCCGCAGTGAAAATGGCCGAGCCCGGCGACATTGTGCTGTTTGCGGGCAAGGGCCACGAGGATTACCAGCTGATCAACGGCAAAAAGCTGCATTTCGTCGAGCGGGAGATCATTAAAGAGGCTTGCGCGGAGATAAGCAAATAAAACAGCGGCCCACACTTCGGGAGATACGAAGCGTGGGCCGCTGCTGCGTTGCAGGGGCCGGGCATGCCCGGCCCGCGGCATGTACGGCGGCGGGTTCTGCCGGAAGGCTGCGGGCCGCACATGTGCGGCCCCTACTGCGTTGTAGGGTTTTTATTGTGTGTCGCAATGGTAAGCGGGCACGGAGCGGTCAAGACCGCTCCCTACAGAACCCTGGAAAGCGGTATCGTAGGAGGGGTCTTGACCCCTCCGCACAAGTTTTCGACAGCAGAAGCAGACATCCTTTACGCCCCGGCTCTTGGCAGCAACAACGCGGCGGCCAGATACGCAAAATACAGCGCCAAACACCCCCACCCCTGCCCGCGCTTCAGCTTGTGCCTGCACAGCGGCGGGAGCAACAGCACCAGCGCCATGGCGGCGCAGACGGGGACCTCATAGCTGCGGAACTGCGCGCCGACGGGCAGTTTGTGGCGGTACATCAGGCTGGAAATCGGCAGCGCCAGCGTCAGGTTCAGGATCGCGCTGTTCAAAAGCTGGATGGGCAGCGAATCCGGCGGGTAGTAGCGGCAGCGAACCGAGAACCACTTCCAGACCGAGCCCAGCGGGTGATTCAGCGCCTCGACCAGCAGAGGGATACAGAACCCGAAGCTGATGAGCGTCGCCGCCCAGAGGGCCTGGATCGTGCCTGTGAGGTTTGCCAGCGTCGTGGCACTGTAGAGCAGCGCCTGTGCACCGCCCGCCAGCAGGGCCAGCCCGCCCACGACACCCGCCAGATTTGTCAGTGCGTTCCGGACGCTCATGACCGGGAAGGCCATCGTGTGGGCGCTGTAGCCGTATTCCTGCGCGGCCAGCTGCGGGCTGGGGTGCTTTTCGGACGTGGAGACCGCCTTGATCGTATCACCGTAGGTGAATTTGTGCTGGAACACAATGCTCATCATGACAAAGAGCACGAACAGCAGCATCAGCAGTCCGGTGCCGGTGTAGCTCAATTCGCCGTCCCGCACAAACACGGCCAGCACGCCGCAGGCCGCCAGCAGCAGCAGGCATTTGCGGCAGAACTCGTCCCGGTCCGCCACGGCGCAGTGCCTCTTGCGCAGCAGACAGACGGAGAGCGCCAGCCCCAGATTTGTGACAGCGCCCGCCAGTGCGGTGCCGACGGCCAGCGCCGTGACCGACATGCCCGCCGCCAGAAATGCCAGCATCAGCTGCGGCAGCGCCAGGCAGAACGGTGCCACCGTGCCGCCCACGACCCACATGGGCAGCCCAAGCAGGGCGCAGCACCAGGTAGTGCACCGCCCCGCCAGCCGACTGCCCACCGCTGTAAACAGCAGGCCGAGGGCGTAGACTAATAAAGTTGCAACTAAAATTTTCATCATTGTATCGTAGGGGCGGATTCCCTATCCGCCCGAGCCGTGCCGCCGCTTGACGGGCGGATATGGAATCCGCCCCTACGGTTGTAAACAAAAAAGCGGTGCCGGGGCACCGCTTTTTTCTTAGGGCAATACCGCATAATTCTAAGTGCCGATACGGCGAGCGAGGTGCGGCAG
>ENA-OUQM01001501-OUQM01001501.1-human-gut-metagenome-genome-assembly--contig:-NODE-1501-length-12400-cov-3.985419_pt1 | contig 12400 bp, 8 predicted proteins | sample MGYA00237949_ERZ548830 | MGnify/ENA primary metagenome ERZ548830 (study PRJEB26490, sample SAMN05194706) | human gut metagenome | biome: terrestrial biome; feature: human-associated habitat; material...
TTCGATGCAAGATAACGATGAAAGGTTGGGTACGCGACACCCGATAAAGCCCGCCATTATGGGATTTCCTGCGGACAAGGTGACCTGCCGGATGCAAACTTTCGAGTGCTCCCTCTTACGACCTCTTGGGGAATGCTCCATGTTCTGGGTTCCTGCCGGATACTAAATTAGTATAGCAAAAATGCCGTCCCGCGTCAAGATGCGGGGCGGCATAATTCCTGTATACTGGGGGATATCTCATGTGCATCAGAACAAATGCTGTTTCTGCACCGGGCCGGGGGCAAAAGGGGTATCCTCGTGGTGGCGCACCACGGTCACCTCACGAGTCTTTTCCTCCACATGGCCGTTGGCTTTGGGCACACTGTAAAAGCTGCGGGTAATGTTATAATAGCCGCGCATGTGCTGCACCAGGTATTCGGCCACAGCGGGCAGGCAGTCGGTATCCTCAATGTTTTCATAGTTATAGTCTGCGTACAAAAATGCCGTGTGCTCCCCCTTGCAGACCAGCGTGATTCCCTCTTCGTCCAGATGCAGTTCATCCACAGCGCACTGCTTCAGGCCGCTCAGGCCGCTTTCGCTGGCAAGTTGGGCGGCACGGCGGCGCATAGCCAATGGAACGGACTGCGGGTCCAGCGCTTCGTTGCCGCGCTGGCCGATCTCCAGCAGGATGTCCCGCATCATGCGGCTTTCCAGCAGCGGGCGAATCTTCTCCTTCGCGCGGGCTTCCTCGGTTTTTGCCTGAATTTTTTGCAGCAGTCCCATTCTTTTTCCTCACTAAACACATATCATTGCCCTGCGCACATCCGCACTGGCATCAGGGGCATCTTACTTTTTCATCGTGTAACTAATATTGTATTATAGCATATCTTTTCATCCTGTGCCAGCGCGGAAGATAACTTTTACACCAAATTCATTCCGGTAAATCTTTTTAGCTGTGTGCTTTTTGTGTTCAGCTTTCATTCTTCTTTCTCCATCAAAAGCACAAATTCAATCCCCGTTTTTGTCTATTTTGTTCTTTGCCTCATGCCATTCATTCTTATTTTTCTTTTCTCCGCTCTTTCCCGTTGCACCCTGCCAGTTTCTGCATTATACTGATAAAAAAGTGCACCGGCAGGTTTCCCCCGCCGGCAGCCGGACAGGAGTGCGGCCTATGAACATTACCGCGTTTGCCCAATATGCCGGGGTATCCAAGGCAGCGGTCAGCCGCTATTTTAACGGCGGGTACTTAAGCGCCGAAAAGCGCGCCCAGATTGCCGCTGCGGTGGAAGCCACCGGCTACCGCCCCAGTATGCAGGCCCAGATGCTGCGCACCCGCCGCACGCGGCAGATCGGGGTGATCATGCCGCGGCTGAGCAGCGAAAGCTGCGCCCGCATGGTGGAGGGCATCAGCCGGGTACTGGACGACCAGAACTACCAGCTACTGCTGATCAACACCGCCAACGACAACACCCGCGAAGTGCGCGCGCTGGATACCCTGCGGCATGATACGGTGGACGGCATTATCCTGATTGCCACCATGTTTACCCCGGAACACCACGCGGTGCTGCAAAGCCTGCATGTGCCGGTGGTAATCGTGGGGCAGCAGTATTCCGGGTTCAGCTGCGTGTTCCACGATGATTTCGGCGCGGCGCAGGCGGCCACCGCCCACATGCTGCAAAAGGGGCGGCGCAAACCGGGCTACCTGGGCGTGACCCTGCTGGACAAAGCCGTCGGCCTTGCCCGGCGCGAAGGCTTTGACAGTGCGCTGCGGGATGCAGGTCTCGTGCCCCAGCCGCAGCGAATGAGCATTGCCAAGTTCAACATGGAATCCGGCTACCACCAGGCAGAGCAGCTGTTTGGCCGTGCGCCGGGGCTGGACTGCCTGTTCTGCGCGACCGACTCCATCGCCCTGGGTGCGCTGCAATACTGCCGCAGCCACAGTCTGCGGGTGCCGGAGGACATCATGATTGCCGCTGTGGGCGACAACCGCATTGGCCGCGTTGCCTATGTGCCGCTGACCAGCGCCCATCTGCATTACCGCACCGCCGGGGACAAAGCCGCCCGCCTGCTGCTGGACATGCTGGCGGACCCCCATGCCGAGCCGCAGATGATCAAGCTGGATTATGAGTTAAAATGCCGGGCCTCCACCGGGGATGACAACTCAGATGAAAATGTCTGGTCGCTATAACAGGCATCCTTTGCGCCACACTTCCCTGCATTACTGCGGGGAAGTTTTTGTTTTGTGCACCCTTTCCATGCAGCCCCCTGTTTTTTGTGCATTTTACCAAAGAACGGTGTGAAACTGTGTGAAATCGATAACAGAATCTTTGCAAGTTGGGTCGTTTGGTCAATAGAAAAAGCACTCACCTTCGTATATAATAAAGCTGTCAAATGAAACAGGCCCCGGAACCTCCTACCGGGCCAACAGATAAAAGAAGGAGCGTGCAACATGGATTACAAGAAAGCAGCCCAGCAGGTACTGGACAACATCGGCGGTGCTTCCAACATTGTATCGGCCGCACACTGCGCAACCCGCCTGCGCCTGGTGATTGCGGATAATTCCAAGGTGAACAAAAAAGAGCTTGAAAATGCTGAGGGCGCCAAGGGCGTATTTGAAGCCCAGGGCCAGCTGCAGATCATCTTCGGCACCGGCATTGTGAACAAGGTGTATGACGAGTTCACCGCCCTGGCCGGAATCACCGGTGCCAGCAAGGAGGAAGTCAAACAGGCTGCCGCTTCCAAAGCACCATGGTACCAGCGGGCCATCAAGACGCTGGGCGATATCTTTGTTCCCATCATCCCGGCCATCGTGGCTTCCGGCTTTTTGATGGGCATTATGGAAGCGCTGAACTTTATGGTCAACAACGGCTTCCTGAACATTGATACCAGCGGTTCCATCTATGTGTTTGCCCAGCTGTTCTCCAACACGGCGTACACCTTCCTGCCTATCCTGATCGCCTTCTCTGCCGCAAAGGTGTTTGGTGGCAACCAGTTCCTGGGTGCTGTCATCGGCATGATCATGATTCACCCCAACCTGCAGAACGCCTGGACCGTTGCTTCTGAGGGCGTGCAGACCTACCAGTCGGTGTTTGGCGGGCTGTACAAAATTCCGCTGGTCGGCTACCAGGGCCACGTTATCCCTGTTATCATTGCCGTGTGGCTGATGTGCCAGATTGAAAAGCGGCTGCACAAAGTTGTGCCCGCCATGATCGACCTGTTTGTTACCCCGCTGGTCTCCGTTTTCGTTACCGGTTATCTCACCCTCGCTGTCATCGGCCCAATCTTCACCACGCTGGAGGACGGCATCATCAACGGCGTTCAGGCTTTAATTCAGCTGCCGTTCGGCATCGGTTCCTTCATCATGGGCGGTTTGTACGCCGTCACCGTTGTGGCCGGTATCCACCATATGTACACCCTGATCGACCTTGGCCAGCTGGCCAAGTTTGGCTTCACCTACTGGCTGCCCCTGGCCAGTGCCGCCAACGTTGCCCAGGGCGGTGCCGCTTTTGCCGTTGCCCTCAAGAGCAAGAACGCCAAAGTTAAGTCTATGGCCCTGCCCTCCGCCCTTTCTGCCTGCATGGGCATTACCGAGCCCGCCATCTTCGGCGTCAACCTGCGCTACTTTAAGCCCTTTATCGGCGGCCTGGCCGGCGGCGCCTGCGGCGCTTTGTATGCCAGCGTATCCGGCCTGGGTGCCACCGGCACCGGCGTGACCGGCATCTTCGGCATCCTGCTGCATCTGCACATGCCGCTGCAGTACCTCATCATGATGGCAATTTCCTTCGGCGTTTCCTTCGCTGTGACCTGGGTGATCTGGACCCCCGAAGCCGAGGAAGCCAAAGCCTGATGTTTTCCCCTCTCAATCAATAAGGAGCTACCTGTTATGAATGCCTTGCAGCGTGATTTGAAGCGTCTTGTCCCCATGGTGGAAGCCGCCGGGGCTGCCCGCGCGGCGGCGGATCCCCACCGGCAAAAGCTGCATGTTCAGCCCCCTGTGGGCTGGCTGAACGACCCCAACGGGCTGTGCCAGATCGGCGATGAATACCATGTGTTTTATCAGTACGGCCCGTTTGACCCCACGGGAGGGGTCAAGCACTGGGGGCACGTGCGCAGCCGCGATTTGTTCCACTGGGAACGCCTGCCCGTAATGCTGTACCCGGACGAACCGTTTGACTGCCATGGCGTTTATTCCGGCTCCGCTCTGGTGGAGGACGGCATGCTGTACCTGTACTATACCGGCAATGTCAAGCACCCCGGCGAATATGACTACATCAAGCAGGGGCGCGGGCACAATGTCTGCCTTGCCACCAGCCGCGATGCCATCCATCTGGACAACAAGCGCTGCCTGATGTACAACCAGGATTATCCCGCCGGGCTGACCTGCCATGTGCGCGATCCCAAAGTGTTTGCACTGGATGGGCGCTACTATATGGTGCTGGGTGCCCGAACACTGGACGACCATGGCGAAGTGCTGGTGTTTGAAAGCGCCGACAAGCTGCACTGGAACCACATCAACACCATCACTACCCCCAAAGCCTTTGGCTACATGTGGGAATGCCCCGACCTGTTTGAGCTGGACGGCCAGTGGTTTTTGGCGGTATCGCCCCAGGGCATTGCCTGCCAAAACGTGTACGGCTGCGGTTACTTTGCCCTGCAGGGTGACTGGCGCACCGATTGCACATTGAGCGAATTCCACGCCCTGGACGATGGCTTTGACTATTACGCGCCCCAAAGCTTTGCCGCCGCGGATGGCCGCCGCATCCAGTTTGGCTGGATGGGCATGCCGGATGCCGATTACACCAACCCCACCGTGGAGTATGGCTGGCAACACTGCCTGACCCTGCCCCGCGTGTTGACCCAGGACGGCAATGGCTGCCTGCTGCAAGCCCCCGCCGCCGAGCTGAACGCCCTGCGCGGCGAAGCCCGCCAGCCGACAGACGGCGAAACGGTTGAAACGGACCCCTGCTTTGACCTGACCGCCTCCCCCGCCGGGGATTTTGTCCTGACCATTGCCAATGGCCTGACCCTGACTTACACCGAAGCGGACCGCACCTGTACCCTGCGCTTTACCGATGCAGCGATTGCCGCCGGGCGCACCGAGCGCAAGGCTGTGCTGGATGCCCCCTGCCGCAGCCTGCGTGTTGTGGGGGATGCTTCCTCGCTGGAAATATTCCTGAACGACGGTGCCGCGGTGCTTTCCACCCGGTATTACCCGGCAGCGGGCAAGGTTGCCGTGCAGCTTTGCGGCGCAGACAGCACCCTGTATTCCCTTTCGATTTAACGGAGGACATTCCATGGCACATGATACCTTGTATGCGATCGGCGAAGCGCTGATCGATATGATTCCGTCCAAAACCGGCTGTTCCTTTGCCGAGGTTCCCTCCTTCAGCCCCCGTGTGGGCGGCGCGCCCGCCAACGTGTGCGGTGCTTATGCCCGCCTGGGTGGGGATTCTGCCCTGCTGACCCAGCTGGGAGATGACCCGTTCGGCCACAAGATCATTGATGAACTGGCTGCCTGCGGCATTGATACCAGCCACATCTGTTTGACGGACAAAGCCAACACCGCCCTGGCCTTTGTTTCGCTGGAAGCGGACGGCAACCGGACGTTCAGTTTTTACCGCAAGCCCTCAGCCGATTTGCTGTACGCCCCGGAGCAGGTGGATACCAGCCTGTTTGCCAACGCCTATGCCCTGCATTTTTGCAGCGTTGCCCTGGTGGAAAGCCCCATGCGGGAAGCCCACAAAACTGCCATTGCCGCAGCCCGCAGCGCCGGTGCCATCATTGACTTTGACCCTAACCTGCGCTTTCCGCTGTGGCCGGACCGTGATGCTTTGCGCTGCACGGTGCTGGAGTTCCTGCCGCTGGCCGATGTGGTCAAAATCTCGGACGAAGAGCTGGAATTTCTGACCGGCACCAGTGATATTGAAGCCGCCCTGCCCAGCCTGTTTGTGGGCCATGTACAGCTGGTGCTCTACACCTGCGGCAGCGCCGGTGCCCACGCTTACACCCGCACCGCCCACGGCTTTTCCGCCAGCAAGCCGGTAAAGGCCGTGGATACCACCGGCGCCGGGGACGGGTTCATCGGCTCGTTCTTGTGGCAGCTGCACAAAAACGGGGTGGACCGCGCCGCCCTGCCCGCCTTGCAGGCGGACCAGCTGAACCAGTGGCTGGATTTTTCCAACCGGTTCTGCGGTTACAGTGTGCAGCGCTACGGTGCCATTGACAGCTACCCCACCATCGACCAGCTGTAACCTTCCGCCATTCACTGCTATTTCATCATAATGCAACAGCCCGGTACAGGTTTTGCACCGGGCTGCTGCGTTTGTATCTTTTTACAAAGTGCCCACCTGCCCACAGGATTTCCTGTCAGCAGGCGGGTTTTGCTTATTCTTCGGCCGGTTTCCCGCGCAGCTTGCGGTATTGCGCAGGGGATTGGCCGATTTCTTTTTTGAACACTCGGCTGAAGTACAGCGGGTTGTCATACCCAACGATCTCAGATATCTCTTTTACGTTATAGTTCGTATGTTCCAGCAGACTTTGTGCATTGACCATGCGCAGTGAAAGAACATACTGTGCGGGCGACATACCCATATACTGCCGGAAGTTATGGATGAACCAGTTGGTGCTGACATGCAGCGATTCGGCATAGGCGTCAATGCTGATTTTTGTGTTGTAATTCTCATTAAAATAAGCAGCCGCCACTTCAATCTGTTCCTGCATGCTGCCGGCCACCTTGGGCTTTTCATGCTGCTGGCGGCTGACGAGAAGCAGCATATCATTGAACAGCGAAGCAATATAATCCTCGTACCCAAAGCGGCAGAGCTGCAGTTCCTGAATAATTTTGCGGAACAGCGCTTTGTATTCCGGCAAGACCCCGCTGTAAAACACATGCTCCTCCAGCGAGATCCCGTGGTAGGTCAGAATATTTTTTACATCGTTGCCGGTAAAATGAATCCAGAATACCTCAGGGTGATCTTCCAGGTAATACACATACTTTTGTATCTCGTCCGGCTTATACAGCACCATGTTCCCGGCGCTTACCACCTGTTCCACACCGTCAAACCAAAAATGTGCTTTGCCGTTGGCAACGTACAAAATCTGGTAGTCACGCCGGCCTTTCTGCCAATAGGTCGGCAGCCTTTTGCGCGTTTTCAGGCGGTAAGTCCCGCAGCTGCCCACAATGAGCGGGGCCGAATAATCCTTGAAATCCAAGCGGGAGTTATTCAGATAGCCGGCGTTAATGTACACAAAAATCACTCCTCGTTTTTGTCAATTTCGCGCGTACAAACTTTGCTTTTGGCGGTTTCTGCCCCAAATCCATTGATTTTGTGTATGTTTGGTCCCAACCTGTTTATGTCTTTGTTCCCTATGGAAATTGTATAATATTTTCAAACGGAACGCAAGTTGTATTGTTCAAATCACAGGAGGACCGCCATGGTTATCCCACAGTATTACGAAAACCCACACATTTTGCATGTAAACACCATGCCAAACCGTGCCTATTTTATCCCGGATGCCCGCCGCAATGACGCCCTTGTGGAACACCGGGAAACCTCCCAGCGGTTCCAGCTGCTGAACGGAACCTGGCAGTTCCGCTATTACCACAGCATTTATGATTTACAGGACCCATTTTATGCCCCCGGCTGTGACTTGGCGGATTATGATACCATTCCGGTACCCAGCGTATGGCAGAACTACGGATACGACCACCACCAGTACACCAACATCCGCTATCCCTTCCCCGCGGACCCTCCGTATGTGCCCAAAGAAAACCCCTGCGGTGCTTATCTTTATGATTTTGACTACCAGCAGGACGAAGTTGCCCCGCGCGCCTACCTGAACTTTGAGGGTGTTGCTTCCTGTTTTTATGTCTGGCTGAACGGCAAGTTTGTGGGTTATAGCCAGGTTGCACACTCCACCAGTGAATTTGACGTGACCGCATTGCTGCAAAACGGCAGCAACCACCTGGCCGTACTGGTGCTGAAATGGTGCGACGGCAGTTACATGGAAGACCAGGACATGTTCCGCATGAACGGTATTTTCCGTGATGTTTACCTGCTGTGCCGCCCGGAACAGCATATCCAGGACTATTTTACCACCACCGGGATCCTACCGGACCGCGCAGACATCAGAGTCCGCCTACGCTACCGCGATTTGGCCGTCGCCACCCGCATTACCATTTACGATGCGGCCGGTACCCTGATCGGCACTGCTGCCCCGGCAGCGAATCCCGATGATGAAGCCTTTCCCTACTGCGCGGTCATCCCGGTCCCTGCCCCGATTCTGTGGAATGCCGAACAGCCGTATCTTTATACCCTTGTGCTGGAAACGGCCTGCGAAACCATCACGGATCGTGTTGGCATCCGGGAAGTTCATGTGGCAGATAACCAGATTTTTGTCAACGGCCACTCCATCAAAATCCACGGCGTCAACCGGCATGAATCTGATCCCGTCACCGGTTATACCATCGGGCTGGAACAGACCAAGACCGACCTTGCCATGATCAAGCGGCACAATTTTAACGCCATCCGCACCAGCCATTACCCGGATGTCCCCTATTTTTATCAGCTCTGCGATGAATACGGATTTTTTGTGATTGACGAAGCGGATAACGAAAGCCACGGTGCATCGGAACTGTACTGTGACGGCAATGTTGACTGGAGCAATCATGTTGAGCACTGGAACGAGCCGATTTCCGACAACCCGGAATTTACCGAGGCCACCGTGGACCGCACACGCCGCTGTGTGGAGCGCGATAAAAACCGCCCCTGCGTGATCATCTGGTCTATGGGCAACGAAAGCGCTTACGGCTGCACCTTTGAGGAAGCTCTGGCCTGGACCAAACAGTTTGACCCCACCCGCCTGACCCATTACGAAAGTGCCCAGTATCACAGCCAGAAGCGCAAGTATGATTTTTCCAACATTGATCTGTTCAGCAACATGTATCCTTCCTTGGAAAGCATTCAGGCGTTCCTTGACCAGCAGCCGGACAAGCCTTACCTGATGTGCGAATACTGCCATTGCATGGGTAACGGCCCCGGCGACCTGGAAGATTACTTCCAGTTTATCCAAAGTCATCCCGGTCTCGTGGGCGGCTTGCTGTGGGAATGGTGCGACCACGGCATCTACAAAGGCAAAGCCCAGGATGGGCGCTCCATCTTTTATTATGGCGGCGACCACGGCGAGTGGCCCAACGATGGCAATTTCTGCATGGACGGCCTTGTTTACCCGGACCGCCGCCCCCACACCGGCCTGCTGGAGTTCAAAAACATTTACCGCCCAGCGCGCGTGACCCATTATGACCAAAGCACCGGCACCCTGACCCTGCACAACTACATGGATTTTGTGGATTTGACCGATTACGCCACGTTGAGCTATGAGCTCAACTGTGATGGTCAGGTGGTTTCGGCAGGCAGTGTTCCTTTCCCGGGTGGATTCCGGCTGCCGCCGCACGCGGATGGCACTCTGCCATTGCCGCTGGATGTACCGGCCAAGGGCAAATGCTTTGTGAACATCTGCTACCACTGCAAACAGAATGGCGCACTGATCAAAGCTGACCACCTGCTTGGCTTTGATGAAATTCCTTTGCACAATAGCGACCCCCGCAACCAGGATGCCGTGCAGCTGCTGGGCCGCCCCGCCGGGGATGGGCTCATCACCATCCGCGAAACAGACCGTATGCTGGTTCTCAGCTGTGAGCAGTTCACCTATGTGTTCAACAAGTTGACCGGCCTGTTTGACAAAATGACCTTTGCCAATGAACCGCTGCTGGATCAGCCCATGGGCTTTAATGTCTGGCGTGCCCCAACGGACAATGATCGCAAGCTGAAAGCTGACTGGTATGCCGCCCATTATGACCATGCTGCCACAAACGCTTACCATACGGAATATACCGTAACGGCAAGCGGTGTAACCCTGCACACCCACGTTGGGATTGCTGCAATTTGCGTGCAGAAGTTCCTGGACCTGGATGTAACCTGGACCGTTGCCAACAACGGCAGTGTAGACCTTGCCCTGCATGCCCAACGCAACACAGTGTTCCCGGAGCTGCCACGCTTTGGTCTGCGGCTGTTCCTGCCGCAGGAGATGTCCCAGGTCAATTATTACGGCATGGGCCCCATGGAATGTTACCGCGACAAGCACCACGCCGCCAGCCACAGCAGCTACACCGCTACAGTCTGGCAGCTGCACGAAGATTACATCCGCCCGCAGGAAAACGGCAGCCATTTTGACTGCGATTACGTTATGTTGGCCGGAGATGCCGTGCGCCTGACCGCTGTGGGCACGCAGCCTTTCAGCTTTAATGCTTCCCACTACACACAGGAGGAACTGACCCGGAAAGCCCACAATTATGAACTGGAACCCTGCGGCAGCACTGTTTTGTGCCTGGATTATGCCCAGAACGGCATTGGCTCCGAAAGCTGCGGTCCCCGCCTGCTGGAACAGTACCGCCTGGATGACGCCACCTTTAATTTTGGCCTGCGCCTGTTCCCGGAAAAGAAATAATACACACCCTCTACACTTCAAAAAGAATGGAGAACGAACATGTCTGAAAGTACAGAAAAACGCTATTTGAAATGGTATAACAAAATTGGGTATGGCTCCGGCGATATTGCCGGCAACGTGGTTTACGCGTTCCTGTCCTCCTTTGTCATGATCTACCTGACCAACACGGTAGGGCTGGACCCCGGCATTGTCGGCACATTGATTGCGGTTTCCAAACTGCTGGACGGCGTAACCGATGTCTTCTTTGGTTCCCTGATTGACAAAACCCATTCCAAACTCGGCAAGGCCCGCCCCTGGATGCTGTACGGCTATATTGGCTGCGCTGTTACGCTGGTTGCCATTTTTGCCATTCCGGAAAGCCTGGGTCAGTTTGCCCAGTACGCCTGGTTCCTGATTGCCTACACCCTGCTGAACGCTGTGTTCTACACCGCCAATAACATCGCGTATTCTGCCCTTACAGCCCTTGTTACCAAAAACAGCGCCGAGCAGGTGGAAATGGGCTCCTACCGCTTCATGTTTGCCTTTGCCACCAGTCTGCTCATCCAGTCCATCACTCTGGGCGGTGTCACCGCTTTGGGCGGCGGTGTTCAGGGCTGGCGCACCATCGCCATCATTTACGCTATCATTGGCTTGATCGTCAACACCGTCTCGGTTTTTTCCGTCAAAGAGCTGCCGGAAAGCGAGCTTGTGAACACCAATGATAAAAACGAGATTGCCAAGGATGAAAAATACAACCTGATTGAAGCCGCTAAACTGCTGGGCTCCAACAAATATTACATGATGATCTGTGTCACCTACATTTTGCAGCAGATCTACACCGCCATGATCGGCATGGGCACCTATTACGCCATCTATATCTTTGGCAACGAGAACCTGTTCGGCGTTTTCTCCTGGGCCATCAATATTCCGCTGATCCTTGCACTGATCTTTACCCCCATACTGGTCGCCAAATGGCATGGTATGTACAAACTGAACGTGATGAGTTACGGCCTTGCCACCATCAGCCGCGCTTTGGTTGCCGTAGCCGGATTTATGGGGGCCAGTGGCAATGTTGGTCTGATGCTACTGTTCACCGCCATTGCCGCCCTGGGCCAGGGTCCCTGGCAGGGTGATATGAACGCCGTGATCGCTGCCTGCTCAGAATACACGTGGCTGACCAAGCACAAGCGCGTGGATGGCACCATGTACTCCTGCACTTCCCTTGGTGTCAAGCTGGGCGGCGGCATCGGCACTGCCATTACCGGCTGGCTGCTGGCCGCCAGCGCTTTCGACAGAGCCCTGGCTGTTCAGCCGGACTCCTGCATCAATATGCTTAAAATCATGTACCTCATCATTCCGTTTGTGTTGGATGCCATCATCACCTTTATCCTTTCCCGTATGAAGGTGGAGGAAGCCAACGAAAAACTGCGCACCGAACTGAACCACTGATATTCTCCATTCTCCTTCCCGCCCGCAGCCCCAAAGATTCTTTAGGACTGCGGGGCTATTTTATACGAAAAAGGCGCGCTCTATGCAAAAATAGCATAGAGCGCGCCTCTGTATGTTTTATCTGATATTAAAGTTTCTTCATTTCCTTCTTTTCGAAGGAACAAAATATCCCCGTAAAATCATCACAGATGCAGCACACGATCCTTGATTTCGGCGGTGCGGCCCTGGTTCCAGAACTGGGTACCGATGTAGCCGCAGGTACGGCGGGCAACGTTCAGCTTGCTCTGGTCGCGGTTATGGCAGTGCGGGCATTCCCACACCAGCTTGCCGTCATCTTCCACAATCTTGATTTCACCGTCATAGCCGCACACCTGGCAGTAGTCGCTCTTGGTATTCAGCTCGGCGTACATGATGTTATCATAGATGAACTGCATCACTTTGATGACAGCTTCCAGGTTATCATGCATATTGGGCACTTCCACATAGC
>ENA-OUQM01001506-OUQM01001506.1-human-gut-metagenome-genome-assembly--contig:-NODE-1506-length-12372-cov-4.121458_pt1 | contig 12372 bp, 8 predicted proteins | sample MGYA00237949_ERZ548830 | MGnify/ENA primary metagenome ERZ548830 (study PRJEB26490, sample SAMN05194706) | human gut metagenome | biome: terrestrial biome; feature: human-associated habitat; material...
CAAGATGACTCGTAAGATCATGCGCGACGGCGGTTCCGACAAGGAAATCAAGCAGCATGTCGACGATTTGAAAAGCTGGCTTGTGAAAGACGCGGCCACCCTGGACGGTGGCGCGTCCGGCAATGTCAACGGCTTCACCAAGCTCGTCACCAGCTCCGCCGGCCAGGCGTTCCTCATTCTGATCCGTGAGGGCCTCGAAGCGCTGCTGGTGGTGGCCGCAGTGATCGCCTATCTGGTGAAGTCCGGCAACGAGCGTTTCACTAGGTGGATCTACCTTGGCGTGGTCGCAGGTCTGGCCGGTTCCGGTTTGGTCGCCGTACTCTTTACGTTCCTGTTCGGCGGTTCCGGCCCGGTTCAGGAGATTTCCGAAGGCGTGTGCGCGCTTATCGCCACCCTCATGCTGCTGTGGACCAGTAACTGGATGCTCAACAAGAGCTCCGTGGAAGCGTGGAACAACTACATCAGGAATAAGACCGAAGCGGCTGTGGCCGGCGCGCAAAGCAAGGTCGAATCCGGTCAGAGACTGGGCTTGGGCATGATCACCTCGCTTGCCATGCTGAGCTTCCTCGCCGTGTTCCGTGAGGGCGCCGAAACGGTGATCTTCTACGAGTCCATCTACTCCATGAGCCAGGATGCGCACGGCATGTGGGTTGGCGGTCTGGCCGCCGCCGCGGTGCTGATCGTTATCTTCCTGATTCTGCGATTCACTTCGGTGAAGATTCCGATCGGCCCGTTCTTCCTCGTCACTTCGATTGTGATGGCCGTGCTGGTTGTGATTTTCGCGGGTGGCGGCATCCATGCGCTCATCGAGGGTGATCTTATTGAAGGCACCTACTTGAGCAGCGTGCCAACTAACGATTGGATCGGCTTGTATCCGTACGTCGAAACGATTACGGCGCAGGTGATTGCCGCGATCGCGGTGGTTGTGCTGTTCGTGGTCGGTTTCATCAAGAAACACAGGATGAAGTTGGCCGCGCAGGCGGAACAGGCTAAGTAAGCGCCAATCAATAATCACAAGTAAAGATTTAGAGATTTCCATAAGTTTCCAACGTTCCTCAAGGAACCAAAGAAAAGGAAGAGAACACAATGAAGAATAAGAAGATCGCCGCCCTGCTCGGCATCCTGTTGGCAGGCTCCATGGCCTTCTCCCTGTCCGCATGCGGCAATTCCAACGATTCCGCATCCGATGCCAAGTCCGACACCTCCACTTCGGACACCACCGACAAATCCAGCGATTCCAGCGCTGATGACAGCAACGGCGCCGGCTTCGAAGAGATTCAGGTCGACGAGAAGCACTCCGATCAGGATGTTGACGCTCTGACCGTCAACGCCGTGTACTTCCAGCCGATCGATATGGAACCGTCCGGTATGGGCCTGAAGGCTGCCGACGCTTCCTTCCACCTGGAAGCCGACATCCATGCCAACGAGAAGGGCACCGAGCTCGGCTATGGCAAGGGCGACTTCGTGCCGGACCTCACCGTGAACTACGAGATCATCAACAACGCGAACAACGAGACCGTTGGTTCCGGTACCTTCATGCAGATGAACGCTTCCGACGGCCCGCACTACGGCGCCAACGTCAAGCTCGACGAGGCTGGCTCCTACAAGCTCGTGCTGAAGATCGAATCTCCGGAGAAGAAGGGTTGGATGCTGCATGTTGATCCGGAAACCGGCGTTAAGGGCCGCTTCTGGACCGAGCCGCTCGAGGTCACTTTCCCGGAGTGGAACTACACCCCGCAGGAGTGGTGATCTGAAACGTGAGTTCCGACACATGCCAAGCGAAACGGTTTGGATGTAAGCCTGAATTCATGTTGAGATTCAACTCGTGGTTAACGCCGTTCACGTATCGCGAAACGTATGCAAGTAGCGTGAATATGGGTACGGCGTTCGCGGTTGCCTGGATAGTCGTTCGACGCACTCAAGGCCGTTTGGCCGAGCCTATGGTCGAACAACCATCCAAGCAACCGCTCTCTTGCGTTTGAGGGGATACGCTTTTGGGAGATAACGCGCTTTTGGGGGAATCTTGGTAAGGGGGTTCCTTTTGCGTGCCGAATTCACTAGGCTTTGACAGGGATATATAACGAAAGGTGTGAGATGCTGACGCAGTACGTCACGGTGTTGCAGGGAACGCTGGCACCGGCTTTGCTGATTATGGCGCTGAACGTGATGCTCACGGTCGGTGAGGGGCGTGACAAGCCGTTGAGCGCGTACTGGCGTCTTGCGGGCTTCATTATTGGATTCGCGGGTGCCATTGTGTTCGCCGCGTTGCGTGCATCCGCGATGATCAATCAGCGTACGTTCGTCAATTACCCCACGTTGTGGTGTTGTGTGATTTTCGATATCGCAGTGTTCGTTGTTGTGCTGTTCGCACGTCGCATCACTACGAATTGGCATGATCATCGCGCGTTGCTCGATATTGCGAATGCGATTGGCGCTCTTGCGATTGCCTCCACCACCTTCCGTGCGTTGCCTGATGTTATTTTGCGTTTGACGATTTTCGTGGAGCCAGGAGATCCGATCTTCACTTCGGATATGCTGCTTCGTGCGCTTGGTTTCGCATTGGGTGCGGCCACTGCGATTGTTGCAGCGTTGATTTTCCGTACGATGCGTTCCACTGCGATTCGTTGGTCGTTCACCACGGCCGTGCTGCTGCTGATTGCGCTGCTGTTTGTCTCGCATTTCACTGATCTTGCGCAGATTCTGCAGTCCAAGCGCATCGTTCATTTCCCTACGGAAGCGTTCCTGGCGTTGGTGTGGTGCATCAATCATCAGCGTCATATGGTCATTGCCATGGTGTTGGTGTTCATCATTCCGGTGGTCGCCAGCATTGTGATGGGCTTCAAAATCAAGCCGGAAGGCGCAAACGAGGCCATTGTGCGATCGCATATCGCGTTCCGTCGCCGTGCGAAGGCGGCCGGCGCATGGAGTCTTGTTGCGATGATCGGCATCACGTTCGCGCTCACGTATGGTGTGGCGCAAACGAAGAAGGTCATTACGCTGTCTCCGCCTGAGGATTATTCGCTGAGCGACGGCGTGGCCACCATCAAATTCAGTCAGATCAACGACGGTCACCTGCATCGCTTCCAATACAAGGCGAAAGATGGCACGGTAATGCGTTTCATCATCATCAAAAAGAATGGTGGAGCGTACGGTGTCGGTCTTGACGCATGCGATAACTGCGGTGACGCGGGCTATTACGAGAAGGATGGCAAGATCATCTGCAAGAAGTGCGATGTCGCCATCAACCTCGCCACTATCGGATTCAAGGGCGGCTGCAATCCTGTGCCGTTCGATTATCAGGTTGAATCCGGCAAAATCGTAATTCAAACTTCGACGCTCGACGCATTGTCGACGCATTTCCAGTGAGCGGAAAGAGGTAGTCATGTTCTTTTTTCGAATGATTTTCCGCTCGTTCAGCAGGCAGTTCAAACGCAGACTGCTGATCGCGGTCACCGTGTGCCTGTCGGCCACGGTCAGCGTGGCCATGCTGGGTGTGGTGTTCGACGTTGGAGACAAGCTGAACGCGGAACTGTCGACGTACGGTTCCAACATCACCGTGCAGCCCAAGGCCGATGCCGTCGTCAACGACCTGTACAACACGGGGGGTGACGCGAATAGCAACGCTTCCGGCACTTCCGAATCCGATTCGACCACATTTCTGAAGGAATCGGACGCACCGAAGATCAAAACCATCTTCTGGGCGTTCAACATCACGAATTTTGCCCCCGAACTTAATATCCATGCTGACGTGAACTGCGCGTCCGAATCGGTGGATTCCAGCTCCTGCAAGGCTTCCGGCGTGCCGATCGTGGGCACATGGTTCGCCAAGACCCTGCATATGGATTCCGGTGAATCCACGGTGGCGGGCATGAACGGCATGCGTTCGTGGTGGAAGCTTGACGGCTCCTGGCCGAAAGACGATAGCGCGCAAGGCCTGATCGGCACCACGCTCGCATCCAAACTCGGCGTGACCAAGGGAGATACCGTAACCCTCTACAAAACCACCGCCGACGGCAGCCGCAACAAGCAGCGGATCACCATCACCGGCATTTACGATTCCGGCGATAGTGACAACAATGCGATGTACATTCCGTCATCCACCGCGCAGGTGCTTGCGAATCTGCCTGATTCCATCGACAAGATCGAAGTCAAGGCTCTGACCACGCCAGACAATGATTTGGCGCGTAAGGCGTCGAAGAATCCGAATGCGCTCACGCAAGATGAGTGGGAAACATGGTATTGCACCGCGTACCCTTCGTCCATCGCCTATCAGATCGAAGAGGTCATTCCCGGTTCCGTAGCCAAGCAGGTGCGTCAGGTGGCCGCATTACAGGGCGATGTGCTGCAGAAAACGCAGGCGGTGATGGTGCTGATGACCGTGCTTTCGCTGGTTGCGGCCGCTATTGCAGTGGCGAATCTGATGGCCGCCTCGATTGGTGAGCGCGGTTCAGAATTGGCGTTGCTGAAGGCGATTGGTGCCACCGATGGTGCGGTTTCTCGCCTGATGCTCGCTGAGACGGCTGTGATTTCGTTGGTTGGTGCGATTGTCGGTGCGCTGTTGGGTTCCGGTGTTGCGCAGATTGTGGGACATGTGGTATTCGGTTCCGGCATTACGATGCGTCCGATGGTGTTTGTGCTGGTGTTTGTGCTGCTGACGCTTACCGTGCTGATCGCCTCGTTCTCGTCGATCCGTTCGATTCTGGGACTCAAACCTGCGGAGGTGTTGCATGGCCGCTGATGTCAACTTGAGTTCCGTAAACTCGGCCGCGGCTGCGGCCTCGGTCACGAACGGCGCACTGTGCTGTTCGTCTGCGGAGGTGTTGCATGGTAGGTGAGTTCAAGACAGTCCGTAAGGGGCATGAGATGACTAATCGCAAGATGTTCTTCACCATGCTGTGGGGCGCGGTGTTCCGCCGTCGTTCGCGGGCCGTTATGGCCGTGATCGCCTCCATGGTGGGCGCTGCCACGCTGTTCTGCCTTGCGGCGACGTGTATTGCCGTTCCACAGCAGATGAACGAGGAAATGCGTGCGTATGGCGCGAATCTTATCGTCACGCCGTCCGAATCAGCCGAAAAGTCCCACGGCATCGACACCGATACCGTCAAAGCGTTGAACCAGATGGTGAAAGGCTCGTACAGCGCCCGTTCCGCCGCTTACCGGTATGAAAGCGTGCGCATCAATTCTGCGCCATACACGCTGGCTGGCATCACAACCAAAGACGTGAAGGCGCTCAACCATCATTGGAACGTGACTGGCGATTGGCCCAGCAAAGGCAACGTGATGCTCGGCCGTGACGTGGCAGACGCGCTCGGTGTCTCCATCGGTTCGACCGTAACCATCGGCTACCGCGCATCCGACGATGCGCAGGATTCCGACGCTCTTAGCCAAACCGAAGCGCAAGTCACGGAAAACGGCCGCGTTTCGTCCGACATTATGGAGAACACCGGCACTGAATTCCGTGTCGGAGGCATCGTCGATACGGGCGGCAGCGAAGACGAAATCGTCTACGCGGTCAACGCTGACGTGGCCAAACTGGCCGGTTTCAAACGCGGAGCGGACGTGATCGAATATTCCGTCAATGCGGTAGGCAGCGAACTCAACGATGTCGTCAAATCGATCAATGCGAATCCGTCAACCGGCGTGAAAGCGCAGACCGTCACCAAAATCACCTCATCCGACACTCGTATCATCGCCATGCTGCAAACCCTGTTCTGGATCGTGTCGCTGGTCGTGCTCGTGCTGACGTTTGTGGGCGTGGGCACCACCATCAGTTCCATCGTGTCTCAGCGACGCAACGAAATCGGCTTGCGCAAGGCGTTAGGCGCATCCTCGCGCGCCATCGGCATCGAATTCTATGTGGAATCCGCCATCTACGGACTGATTGGCGGCCTGATCGGCACTGCCATCGGCTACCTGCTGGCCCGCGTGCTGTGCGTATCCGTATTCGAACGTGCCATTGGCTTCAACTGGCTGTTGGGCGTCGCTTCGCTGCTGTTGAGCGTGCTCATCGCCGTCATCGCATCCATCCCGCCGGTTCGCCGCGCAACCCGTATCGACCCCGCCATCGTTTTGAGGGAGGAATAATCATGAGTTCCGAACATACGTTGAATACGTTGCTTGAATTGGATCATATTTCCAAGATTTACGGCGATTTGCGTGCCGTCGACGATTTGACTTTGACCGTTCCGCAAGGTGAATGGCTTGCGATTGTCGGTTCGTCGGGTTCCGGCAAAACCACGCTGATGAACATGATTGGCTGCATGGACACGCCTTCAAAGGGTTCCGTCATGCTGGAAGGCCGCAAGTTGGAGGATTTGAACGCCAAGCAGCTTGCCGACGTGCGTAAGAACATGATCGGATTGGTGTTCCAGAAGTTCTATCTGGTACCGCATCTGACGGCTGTGGAAAACGTGATGGTGGCACAGTACTACCATTCCGTAGTCAACGAGCAGCAGGCGTTGGAAGCATTGGAACGCGTCGGTCTGAAGGAGCGTGCCCACCATCTGCCCGGACAGCTTTCCGGCGGCGAACAGCAGCGTGTGTGCATCGCACGTGCGCTCATCAACTGTCCGAAACTGATTCTTGCGGACGAACCGACCGGCAATTTGGATGAGAAGAACGAGAAAATTGTGCTTGACCTGTTCCGTCAGCTGCACGAGCAGGGCACTACCATCATCGTCGTGACCCATGATGCGCTCGTCGCATCCTGTGCCCAGCGCGAGATCATGCTCAACCATGGCGTGCTCGTCGGTGAGAAGTGGAATGATGAGGCCGCACGGAAGGTCTATGAGCAGGCGGGTGGCAAGCCGGCATACACCGGTTCCACTACGGAAGGCGCACAGAATGGCGAGACGGCCATCAGCTTCGCCGATCCGACCAAAGCCGCGAAAACCGGCGGTGAGGAATAAGCTGAAATCAGCCGAACAATCCAAGCCATAGCACTGACGAATCGTACGGAGCGAACATGATCAACGAATCATCGAATGCGATCAAAGTGATCGCACTGTCTGCGGCAAGCCTTGCGCTGCTGTCGGCATGCGGCGAACCCACGGCGACACCGATGGACGATGAATATGCCGGAAATTCCGGCGAAAGCGTGCAATCGCAGGAAGAAAATTCGAAGAACAGCGGTAGCGCCACCGACTCCGGCGATTCTGCGGATTCGGACGTCAAAAACCATGCCGACGATCCGAACGGCACTACATCCGACAAGCAAGACACCGGCAACTATGCCGACGGTACCTACTCGATCAACGGCCAGTACGGGCCGGTGGGCGAAGACACCATCGACGTGCATGTGACGGTCAAAGATCAGACCGTCACCAATGTGGAGGTTATCGGGCATCCGTTCACGTCCATCTCCAAAAAGCACCAGAATGCGTTCGCCGAAGCCATCAACGGCGTGGTGGACGGCAAACCGCTCAAAGACCTCAAGGTAGACAAGGTGGCCGGTGCCAGCTGGACGTCGGAAGCGTTCAACAAGGCGTTGGACGTGGCCCGTCAGGAAGCGTCGATCCAGTAGGTCCAGTAGCGGCGAAAAGTCTGCAAACGTACAATGAGCGCCTCAGCTACAGCCTCACTCAAAGAGTGATTAAAGGCCGTAGCGGGGACGCTCATGAGTTTCAGATACTACTACGTGCAACTCTGCTCTGCAATGCCTTTCAGACGGCCATAGCGGGCCACAGAACAGCCGTCATGTTCTCAGGCCAAGGAATACTCGCGTCGCCATGCAACGCCTTACAGGCGAGCATGGAGCCGAGTATCGTGCTGAACAGGAATTGCGGATCCAATCCATGGCGGAACACACCGGCCTTCATGCCGCGCTCAACAAACTCAGAAAAACGCTTTTCCGCGGGAACGAGCACTTGATCGGCAATCGCATTCAACGAAGGATTATCGGAAGAAAGCACCACACCGACGGCTTTCAAACCAAGCTCACTGTCGAAAAAACAGCCCTGAATGCGTTGCAGTATCGTCAGCAGACCGTTTTTCGACAGCTCGACATCGCTGAAATCCGGCAATCCCGCAACTTCCAACTGAACGCGGCGCAACAGATCGTCCGCATTCTTATAGCGACGGTAAATCGTGGTTTTCGCAACACCGGAACGACGGGCGACCTCTTCAATGGTCACCGCACCGACACCATCGGAAATCACAATCGCAAGCGTGGCCTTCATGATCTTATGATCGGTTTGCTCGCGAAGCTGCTCGCGCCGGCTCTGCGCCTTGCGAACGGCCTCATGCACGTCACTGACCGCGTCGGAAACCACATCGGAAACGGCTTCGGAAACCGCCTCATGCACTCCGGTAATCATGCGACCACCTTGGTGCTTTCCACCTTCGCCACATACCACTTATTGAATTTGACCAGCGGAATACGCAGCAGCAAGCCAATCAGCAGCAGCGGAATCAGGAACAGCAACAGCGAACCGATCGCATGCCAATAATCATTGTTGTAAATACCGGCAATGGCCGCACGCAATGCCGTAATCGCATGCGTGGCCGGCAGGAACGGACTGATATCGCCGATGATATTCGGCAGCACGGCAAGCGGATACGCGCCGTTCGCGCCGGAAATCTGCAACACCAGCGTCAGCACGCCAATGGCCTTGCCCACGTTGCCGAAGCTCGCCACCATCGTGTAGGTGAAGAACGAGAACACGAGGGAGGCCACCCAGCCGGTCAACATGAACAGCCACGGGTGCACCGCCTGAATGTGCAGGAACAGCAGGCCGCCGCCCAGCGAGAACGTGCTCTGCAACAGTGCGATCACGGCGAACACGCCATAATGGCCGAGGAACAGCTGATGCGGCTTCGGATTGTCGAGCTCCTCACGATTCTTGCGCGACACCGTGGTCTTGAGTGTTACGGCCATAAGCAGCGATCCCACGAACAACGGCAGAATCGTGTAGAACGGAGCCAGTTGCGAGCCGAAATTCTCCACAGGGAACACGGCCGTGCGCTTCACTTGGACGGGGGCCGCAAGAGCCGCCGCCAGCGAATCGGTGTTGTTGCCGAGCACGTCTTTGACGGTGTCCATATTGCCGCTGTTCAGCGCGTCGGAAAGCGTGCCGTTGAACGAGGCCAGCGCGGTGCCCGCTTTGTTCAGGCTTTCGGCGGTGGAATCCAACACCGTGCGAATATTGGTCAGCTGCTTGTCGGCCGACTTCGTGGTGCTGTTGAGATCTCCCAACGCGCCCTTCAGATCGGTGGCCGTGCTGCTCAGTGCGGTGGCCGTGCTGCTGATCGAATCGGAAATGTCGTTGAGCTGCGGCTTGAGCTGGCTGTCGAAATCGGTTTTGATGCCGTCGATGGAGGCCTTCGCCTGCTGGGCAAGCTGGCTCACGCGCTCGCGGTCGGCTGTGGTGTCGCTCACTTTCGCGTCGATATTGTCGGCGCTGGTGTTGAGTGAGTTCGCTAGATCGTTGAGTTGCGTAATGGTCGCGCCCACGTTGGTTTTGAGATGATTGATGGCGATTTTCGCGACTTCCGGCACCAGATTGTTGTTGCTGAGCTCGTCGAGGGCATCGTAGATGTTCTGATAGCCTTGCGCCTGCTTGGATACGTTCGCAGCCTGATTGCGCAGGGCGGTGGCCGTATTGCCGGCTTGGGTGCCCGCATTGTTGAATACGCTGTCAATATCGGTGGAGACAGCGCCGAAGCTGTTCGACGAGCTGCTCAACGCGGTGCTGAGCGCATTCGTGCTGGTTTTGACGGCTCCGGTCAGATCGTTGATGCCGTTCTTCGACTGTTTGAGCTCGTTGACGGCGTTCTTCGCGCTGCCGCTCACGTTGGAAAGCAGGCTGTTGGAGCTGTCGAGCAGGTTCTGCGCGCTCAACGTCAGCGAGCTGAACGTGGTCAACGCGGATGACGTGTCGTTCAGCGTGTTCGCGAAGTTGTTCATATTGTTGCTGAAGTTGGTGAGCGTGGCCTGCGATTTCGGTTTGTCAAGCTCATCGGCCAGCTGCGAGGCGATGTTGAGCGCGGTGCTCGTCAACGTTGCGGAGAACATTTCGTTGATCTGTGCTGCCACGGTGTCGGCTCCCTGGCCGGTGATCTTCGGAGCGAGTGCATTCTTCTTCTCGTTGTTGTAGTAGGTGAGTGTGGCATGGTCGCCGTCCGCGGTGAAGAATGTCATCATGCGGGTGCTGAAATCCTTCGGAATCACCACTGCTGCATAGTATTTGCCGGATTTGGTGCCGTCGATGGCCTCTTTTTTGGTGGTGAAGGTCCAGTCCATCTGGTCGTTGGCGCGCAAGGTGTTGACCACCTGATCGCCGATACTGATCTTCACGGGAATGAGATCGGACTTGTAGCCTTCATCGTCGTTGGCGACGGCGAATTTCAGATTGCCGGTGTTGGCGAATGGATCCCAGCTTGCGCTCACGTTGAACCAGGAGAACAGGCCAGGAATTACCACCAGTCCGATGACGATGATGATGGAGACGATGTTGCTGGTCAGGCGTCGAACGTCGCCGACGAACAGTTTCCAGATGTTTTTCATGCGTTGCTCCTTTCGCTGTTACCGTTGGGATTGGTGTTGCTCGCTGTGCCGGTGTTGCCGGTCGCGTTCATGGCCTGTACCAGTGTTGCGATGCCGTCGGCATCGGCTTGGCTGGTGTCTGCGACGTTGGCGATCGCCTGTTTGGTTTCGTGTTTTCTTCGTTGTGCCTTGCGCATCAGCTTGTCTCGCCTGATTTGTTGCGCACGCTTCTTGCGGCGCAGCCTTGCAGCTTGGCGTTCCACCAGTTGTTCGCGAATCGCTTCGTCGCTGAGGCTGCCGAGTTCCACCTGGCGTTGCAGGCTGAAACGCATATATTCGATGACCATCAGGAATCCGATGATGAGCAGCACCCAGATGATCCAGGTGGCAAGCACCACGATCTTCTCGCCGTTGGTGAAGGAGAAGATCAGCACCAGAATCACCGGCACAATGAAACCGGCAACCAGCGCGCCACGCTTGAGCTTCGGATACAGTTCGGCGAAGCGGCTCGCACGTTCCTCGATCGCCTCACGGTAGCCGCCCTTATCGGCGAGCACTTGAATGGCCTGGGACACGTTGTAGCCGCGTTCCGGAAGCTGTACCTCCTCGCCGATGATCATGTCGCTTTCCTTGATCTGACGGGCGAACAGGCGGTTGAGATTGACCAGCAGCGGGCGAATCGCAAGTCCGATGAAGAACGCGACCACGGCGAACATCAGTAGCGCGCCAATCGACTTGAGCCAATGCCCGTCGTAGAAGCCGGCAATCGTCTCACGGAACGCGTCAATCGAATAACTGAATGGTACGAACGGGTAGACCATGCGGAAGAATTTCGGCATCATCTCAATCGGATACAGGCCGGAAGCGCCCGGAATCTGCACGATGATCAGCGCGACGCACAGTCCCTTGCCAATATGCATGAACGAGGTCGACAGCGCGAAGGTGATGCTCAGATATACCAGCGACGTGATGACGCCGGTAAGTATGTACAGCGGCGCGTTCACCGTCTGCACGCCGATGATGAGGTTGCCGATGGTGGTGATCGCGCCTTGGATGGCGCCCATGATGCCGAGCAGCATGTAGCGGGCGAAATATTTTTCGGAAGTGGTCAAGTCGAGGTCTTCGAGGCCTTCATCGTCGACCTCCACCTTGAAGATCACCACGAAGGCGAACGCGCCCACCCACAGGGCCAGGTTGGTCATGAGCGGAGCCATGCCGGAACCGTAGGAGTTCATCGGATACACGTTTTTCGTGTCGATCACCGTGGGGGACTGCATGAACGAGGCGATTTTCTCCGTGTTGAGGGAGCTGTCGCCGGTCAGGCTTTTCAGCATGTCAACGCTGCCGAGCGCTTTCAGGTCGGTGCTGACGGTGATGAGCTTGTTCTCCACCTGCTCGAGCTGCTTGTCGGTGTTCTGCAGCGTGGTGCGGGTGTCGTTCGCCACCTGGTCGAGTTGGTCGAGCACGGCGGAGGTCTGGTTGACCACGGTGGTCTGGCTGGTTACGGTGCCGGACAGTGTGCCGGCGGTCATGGCGAGCGAGCTCAGACCGGAGTTGAGCTGGGGGAGCGCACCGGAATTCAACGTGTTGCGGGCATCTCCCATGCTTTTCAGCGAATTTTGCGTGCTGGTGTTGAAGTCGGTGGCGAGTTTGGACACGCTGTCGGACGTGGATTGTGTGTTCTCGCTCAACGTTTTGAGGTCGTTGAGCGTGCCAGCGGCCGTGTTGTTGGTGTCTTCGAGCTTCTTGATGATGTCTTGGTACTGTGCGTTGTCGCTGACGTTCTTGAGCTTCTCGATGAGCCGGGCGTTGCTGTCGGTCACGCTTTGCATGTTGCTGACGGCCTGCTGTGCGGTGCCGCTTGCGGACGAGACGGCCGTGGTCACCTT
>ENA-OUQM01001508-OUQM01001508.1-human-gut-metagenome-genome-assembly--contig:-NODE-1508-length-12364-cov-5.769518_pt1 | contig 12364 bp, 8 predicted proteins | sample MGYA00237949_ERZ548830 | MGnify/ENA primary metagenome ERZ548830 (study PRJEB26490, sample SAMN05194706) | human gut metagenome | biome: terrestrial biome; feature: human-associated habitat; material...
GGCTGTTTTTATTTTCCTTTATAGTTTTAGAAGTTTTAATTTTTATTTGTGTAAGCGTTTACATCTTTTCGTGGCATATAAACTGAATTTTCAAACTTTTAGTACAGATTTCAAACTAAAAAAGGTCCACCGGACCTTTTTGTCGTATGCTTGGCAACAAAAGGCAGTTTCGGTAAGTCTGCTCTATTTGGCTGACTTTTGCGAAACTGCCTTTCATACTTAGAACTTTGTAAATATGTGAAATTATCAAAGTACTATATCATTCTCTATTTTTATGTCTTTTTTGTCTTTTTTATTCTTACAACTTACATACGTTGACCGGCTTGCCGTCAAGATAAGCGGTCACGTTATCGAATACAATCTTTGCTCTTCTTACCATAGACTCCTCAGAGATAAATGCCTGATGAGGTGTCAATAATGTATTCTTAGCCTGAAGCAATGGATAATCTGCCGGGATCGGCGGCTCCATATCAAATACGTCAACGCATGCATATCCAAGCTTGCCATCATTCAGCGCTTTCGCAAGTGCCTCGTTGTCTACGATCGGTCCTCTTGCACAGTTGATGAAGATTGTGTTCTCATTCATAAGTGCAATCTTATCTGCTGACAGGAATCCTCTCGTCTCCGCATTCAGTGGAAGGTTCAGTGATACGATATCACTTGTTGATAATACTTCCTCTAATGATTTATACTCGATTCCAAGTGCTTTTGCTTCCTCAGACTCACTTCTGTTGTAAGCGATAACTTTAGCGCCAAATGCCTGGAATAATTTTGCTGCCATGAGTCCGATCTGTCCAAGTCCGATAATTCCGACCGTTCTTCCGCAGATTTCTTTTCCTCCAAGGCCTGCACTTGTTCCACCATTTCTTACAAGTCCGTCAGCTTTTACTACATGTCTTAATGCGTCAATCGCCATACCAATGATAAGCTCGGCAACTGTCTGGTTTGAGTACCCTGCTGCATTACAGATCATAATATTTTTCTCTTTACACTTGTCTGTTCCGATGTGATCAATTCCTGTAAATGCTACAGATAACATCTTCAGTGCGTCCGCTTTCTCTACAACCTCTGTCGGATACGGATTGTTAGCGATCATAACAATGTCGCAGCCTTCACTTCTCTTGGCAAGTTCTGCCGGATCTGTTGTTTTGGTATCATAATATACGAATTCATGTCCCTTTTCTGTAATCGGTGCTGATAACTCATCAATAACTTCTTTTGATACTCCAATTGGTTCTAATAATGCGATTTTCATTTTTTTCACGCTCCCTTTCTGTCTGTATTTTATAAATATTATAACCTCATGTCAATACATGGATATACTAAAACTTAAATACATTTTTATCTATTTTTTTCAGGCTTTCTGTAAATCCACTCATAACGAAGCATAATTTTTACTTTCCGGTTCTTGCCATCTCTCAACACTTCAGCTTCAATTTGAAATAATTATGTCCGATTGCCGTAAGCCAGTCTGCTATGTGGCTCATAAATCTCTCCTCTTACACCGGCATTTCTGCCGATGTTATTCCTGTTCTTTTATGTTAAAATCCCTGCTTTTTATACTTGTAAAGTACCTGAAGTAATTTTTCACCATCTACAGGTTTTGTCAGATGTTCATTCATACCTGCTTCTTTTGTCTTTCTCATGTCTTCTACAAATGCATTTGCTGTCATGGCAATGATCGGGATACTTTTTGCATCAGCACGGTCAAGACTTCGAATCGTCTTTGTTGCCTCAATTCCATCCATATTCGGCATCATAATATCCATAAGGATTGCTTCGAGTTCGCCCTCCCGGCTGTTTTTAAATGCTTCTACTGCCTGAAGTCCATCTCTTGCGACCTCTACGACTGCCTTGTCTCCCCCTCTGTCATAGTATGTCCTCACACCCTATAATTATCTCAAATTATCTCTAATCTACCATTACCACCATTGCTGCGATATGGATTGCAGGAATATGCAGAAAAATATGTTATAATATCATCAGTATTTCTTACAACATTTAATTTCATCAAATTTTTAAATAACAGGTGCATTTTCCCCGAAAATATGGTTCAATAAAATAACACATTTTTTTATTATTGCCAGGAGAAAACTGGCATTTGGAGGTTTTCATGACAAAAGAAGATATTAAATATCAGGCATATATCCAGATATTAAAAGAAGAATTAATACCGGCTATGGGGTGTACCGAGCCAATTGCTCTGGCTTACGCTGCTGCCAAAGCCCGTGAAGTGCTGGGCTGCATACCGGAGCGCGTACATATCGGAGCAAGCGGAAGCATTATTAAAAATGTAAAAAGTGTAATCGTTCCGAACACGAATCATTTAAAAGGAATCCCGGCCGCTGCTACAGCCGGAATCATTGCCGGAGATGCTTCTAAAGAACTGGAAGTTATCTCTGATGTAACAGAAGCACAGACAAAAGAAATGGCAAAGTATCTCGAAGAAACTGAGATTACCGTCGAGCATATTGATAACGGCTGTATCTTCGACATCATCGTTGAAGTATTTGCCGGAAAGGATTCTGCTAAAGTCCGTATTGCCAACTATCATACAAACATTGTAAGAATTGAAAAAAATGGAAAAATCCTTCACTATGTACCAGTTGAAGGTGCAAGCGAAGAAGGACTGACTGACCGTACTCTTTTGGATGTAAAGTCTATCTGGGATTTTATTAATATGGCTGACATCGACGATATCCGTGAAGTCCTGTCCCGTCAGATTGAGTATAACAGCGCAATCGCCGATGAAGGACTCGCCGGAAATTACGGTGCAAATATTGGAACTGTACTTCTTAATACTTACGGCAACGACGTCCGCACACGCGCAAAAGCTCGCGCTGCTGCTGGATCTGATGCGCGAATGAATGGCTGTGAGCTTCCGGTCGTTATCAACTCCGGAAGTGGAAATCAGGGAATGACCTGTTCTCTCCCTGTTCTGGAATATGCAAAAGAGCTACATGTTAGCGAAGATAAGACTTACCGCGCACTGGCACTTTCCAATCTGATCGCAATCCACCAGAAAACCGGAATCGGGCGCCTCTCTGCTTACTGCGGAGCTGTCAGCGCCGGAGCCGCTGCCGGAGCCGGGATTGCATACTTGTGCGGCGGTGGATATGAAGAAGTAATCCATACCGTTGTCAACGCACTCGCGATCGTATCCGGTATGGTCTGCGACGGAGCAAAAGCTTCCTGCGCAGCCAAAATCGCAGCTTCTGTAGATGCCGGAATACTTGGTTACAATATGTACCTGCAGGGGCAGCAGTTCTACGCCGGTGATGGCATCATCACAAAAGGAATCGAGGGAACCATTGATAATGTGGGACGTCTCGGAAAAGACGGCATGAAAGAGACAAATGAAGAAATCATTCGGATTATGATCAATGATTAATAAATGGAATTCATCTCAGGTAAAGATTTCAATTGACGAATGGACATGGAAGTAATATCATCAAAAGCGCAGGAAAACCGTTTCATTTATATGAGCGGATATCCTGCGCTGTTTAGTTTTACACCAGGGAGAGATATTATGACACAGGATATGACGAAGGGTAAGATTATGCCCATGCTTATTAGATTTACAATTCCACTTGTACTGGGAAATCTGTTCCAGCTTACTTACAACGCCGTAGACAGCATTATTGTGGGACATTTTATCGGAAAAGAGGCACTGGCTGCGGTCGGTATCTGTAATCCGGTCACGACATTGGTCATTCTGTTTCTGAATGGTCTGTGCATGGGCGCGAGTATTCTGATCGGCACGTATTACGGGGCGAAAGATTACGATACTCTCTCACGCCAGATCAGTACGACTATGATTTCAGGATCTGTATTTTCTGTAATTCTAACCATTCTCAGTATTGGAATTGCGAAATCACTTCTCAGATTACTACAGGTAGACGCATCTATTTTGGATATGACGACTTCTTACCTTCGCATCATATTTGTAGGACTTATGTTTACATTTTTATATAATTTTTTCTCCAGTACATTAAGAGCTCTCGGAGACAGTAATTCACCACTGTATTTTTTGATCATAAGTGCGATTCTTAATGTTTTCGGAGATTTGTTTTTTATCATTGTACTGAAAGCAGGAAGTAATGGCTGCGCTGTTTCCACTGTTATCAGTGAGGCACTGTGTTGTATTTTCTGTATGATCTATGTGCAGAAAAAAGTACCACTCCTTCAATTAGGAAAGAAATGGCTCATTTTCGACCGTTCCCTGTTAAAGCGTACAATTGCATACGGCTGGGCATCTGCAATGCAACAGGCAACTGTACAGCTCGGAAAAATCGGTGTTCAGGCAATTGTTAATACTATGGGTGTGTCTGTTGCCGCTGCATTTACCGCGGTCAACCGGATTGATGACTTTGCCTATACCCCGGAGCAGAATATAGCCCACGCCATGACAGCACTTATGGCGCAGAATAAGGGGGCGAAAAGAAATGACCGGATGCGTGAAGGCTTCCGATGTGGACTGGTACTGGAGACCATTTACGGCATCCTCATTTTTATTGTCTGTTTTGTTTTTGCAAGACATCTGATGATGCTCTTTGTGAAAGATGAGGAAGTTATCGGGCACGGTGTTACTTATCTGCACCTGATTTCCATAATGTATATCTTGCCGGCTATCACCAATGGACTTCAGGGGTTCTTCCGTGGAATCGGTGATTTGAAGATTACCCTGATCAGCAGTTTTGTCAATATGGGGCTTCGGGTTCTTGTTGCCGCACCGCTCGTTCTTGTATGGGGATTCGGAATTGAAGCACTGCCATTCTCCTACCTGGCAGGCTGGATTGGAATGCTGGTAGCAGAATTACCACTGTTGATACATACTTACAGAGAATCAAAAATCACCGGCTAATATTTTAGGCTATGCAAGCACTGCTTTCTCATTAACAAATCAGGAAGGACTTCTAGTATAGAATATTTTTGCGACCGACATTCATGCCGGTCGCATTTTTATATTAGCAAATTTACATCTGCTGTATACTATTTCCTTTTCTTAGCAACTACTGTAATACCTGCCATTCCTGCACAGGAAACTACAAAGAGTGCAGCCCAGAGTAATACATTGTTTGTATCTCCTGTCTTAACTGTATTCACATTTACTGCAGTTTGGGTTGCTGTTGCAGCCTTTCCATTGTTTCCGTTATTGGAACCATTGTTTCCATTATCAGATCCGTTGTTTCCATTGCTGGAACCGTTATTTCCGTTATTTCCGTTATCCCCGTTATCGCCATTATCGGAACCATTATTTCCGTTATCTGTTGTTGTAAATTTCTCTAATGGAGGCAGTGCATTAATTCCAGCTTTCCAGTACAAATCGGCTAACGGATCATTCTCAGCACCGCTGATCATTGTTCCGTCTTCAATATGAGTGCTGGAACTGATAACTTTTACATCTCCATCAATTGCTTTTCCAGCCTCTGCTTTGTTAGATGTATTAGCGGTTGCTCCCTGAAGGAATACTTTTTTCGTTGCAATTGTTCCTTTTCCGGATACAGCATTTCCACCATTTCCCCAGAGAACATCTCCACCGATTGCAACTAACTTTCCATCTCCTGTAATCTGGCTGCCTTCTGTAATGTCAATGGCTGTTCCACCGTCTGTATAAAGCAGAGTCTTTCCGCTTCCGCCGTAAGCTACAAGTGTTGTGTCCTTATCTGCCAGAGTTAATGTTCCATTTACACGGAGTGCTGTCTGTCCGATATCGCTTCCGCCATCATCACCTAATATAGCTACCGTACCCTTTACGGTTACATTTCCATTTGCCACTACAACCGGCTCAGAAGTTGTACGGTCTGTCAGATCTCCGTTTGCAAGATAATTTGCGTGAGAGTAAATTGCTGCATTTTCCAAAGCAGCACCGTCTGCAAGACGAAGTTGTCCACACAGAGACGCTCCTGTTGTAAATTCGTTGTTGAAAGAATCATAGTTCATAGAAAATGTTCCTCCGCTCTGTACATCGATAATTCCCTGTACAACAGAATCAGAAAGCGTCAGTTTACCACCATTTTCTACAATAATATGTACACTGCTGAGTACTTCCATATTTGTCAGTGTCAGATTGCATCCACTCGGAATATAAAGTGTCTGAGGAATATTTCCAGCTACGACCTGCTTCCACGGAATGTCATACCCCAGATATCCGTAAGTTCCGCTCTCGTGGGAACCGAACCATGCCTCCAAATACGCTGGCACACGGACGCTCTCTTCCTCACCGTTTACATTACTTCCAAATTTACTGATTGCCCATGGTTCCATAATATCCCATGCATAGAGTCCATTTCCATAATCTTTAAAATTCTCTTTCTTCATCTGGTCTGCAAGCGTTTCCTCGCCGCTGTAAATTCTGAATGGCAGTGTGTTGCTGACTGCGCTGCGTCCCTGCTGATCCTCAATAGACACGGAAACCAGATAACTTCCAGGATCTTTTGGCGTACCGCTAAGTGTCAGATCACTGCTGATCGTCATATATACGCCCTGCATACCGCTGTCACTGTCTGCAGAGGTTCCTTTTTCTGTGTCCGGAACGATGCTAACACTGCATTTGCTTCCATTCAATTTAATCTTAGCCATATTATCCAGCTCTTCCCAATCCTTGTCAGCAACGTCTTTTCCTTTTTCTACCAGTGCGCCGTATACTTTCACTGCACTGTTCTTGTTGCTCGAGGAACCGCCGACACTGGCGCTGGACACTCCATCATAATCTTTCTGTCCTACGATTGCCGCCTCAAATTCTCCTTCGATTTTTACATGAAGCTCGTATGGATCTCCCTTGCCATCATCTTCTACAAGAGAAGCGTTTCCATTTGTATCAATGACAAGCTTAAATGTCAGATCATCATATCCATTTGCAGAAATTGCAACTACATCTCCGCTCTTCAATGCTGGAATTTCAGGATTAGCGACAAAGTCTTTTGTTGCAAAGATAAGTTTATTGTTATCTGTATCTTTTTTGTATGCTCCACCTGCTGACAAGCTATAGGACTTCTCTTCCCATGCTGTAGTATTTACCTTCACATCTGTAATTTTCCCTACATAACCATCTGCATTTTTGAATTCAAGTTCCCAGTTATTCCCAAAGTAATCTGTTCCAATGCTGACCTGGCTTAATTCAATTACACCATTCTGTACCGGTGTTTTCTCCTTAAATGCCGCGGATACTGTGACATTTTCTGCCGGCATTGTAAATGTATAAGTTTCTCCAGAACCGGTCACGTCAACATTTTTATTGTTCTCAGTTGTTACTGTCACTGCATCAATCTCGTAGTTTTCAGCCGGTGTTGCTGTTACAGTCACTGTATCTCCTGCTTTCAGGTCTTTATCTTTATCCAGTGCTACTGTACCGTTAGAAGCTTTCTTTGCCATCGCTGTGTATGTAGCCTCTGTATTTCCGCCAGTTGTATCTTTCTTTACAGTTGCTGTGTACACATCATTATAGCTTACTGTTTCTTTTGCAATTTCTACTGTTAAATCATGATATCCCTTTGCCGTAACTTTGACCGTTGCAGGGAATGTAAGATCACTTGGAATTGCAAGCTTCAGCGCTGTATAGCTTCCATACACCCCACCAATCACATTTCCAACTTCCCAGATGTTCGTATCTGAACCAAAGCTGCTGATTGGTTGTTTTTTATATGCTTCTTCATTAACTGTGACACCATCAATTGCATTCATCCAGGTCGTGTCTTCAAATTCCAAATTCAAAACTGTGGTCCATAAACCACTACTTGTACATGATTTTACTTCCGTCGGTGCTGCTTTCCCCTCTGCTGCCATTACAGGAGTAACTGTCATGGACAGTAAAAGTAACACTGACAGAAACAGTGATGCAATTCTTTTCCAATTCTTTTTCATTTGTCTCTCCTTCATTATTTTCTGAATTTTGTTGATAATTTTTTTCGTTTTAATCACACAAAATATATTGCCGTAATCCTCCTTTCATGCTATATTAATCAAAGATTTGTTAGTAGATTCTAACTACAATACAAAATGCTACCAATAATTCCCATAACTGTCAATTTTATATTTATTTATTGATAATTATTCTTAATTAAGCATATATATTTCTTTGTTTATTTTATAATTTACATTGTAACAATATTATTTCGTTTTATTTTACTCTAAGGAGACGTGACATGAAAAAGTGCATACCTGTGTTACTTATGCTTACAATATTAATATGTGGATGTTCCAAGCAGGCTCAGGAATCAACATCTGAGCCGGTTTCAGATACATTTTTCGCCATGGATACGACTATGGATTTTCGTATTTACGGTGATAAAAGTCTTTTACAGGACGCGCAGAATGTTATCACAGATCTGGAAAAGAAAGTGTCTGTCACAGATTCTGACAGTGAGATTTATAAAATCAATGAAAATGGTTCCGGAATTCTAAGCGGTGAAGCTGACACTCTGATGAAAAATGCTCTTGAAATGTGCCGGCGTACCAATGGTGCTCTGGATATTTCCATCTACCCAATCGTAAAAGCATGGGGATTTACAACCGGAAGCTATCAGGTTCCTGACGAGGAGACAATTCAGACGCTTCTGACTAAAGTAGATTACACACAGATTCAATATGACGAAGCATCTGGAAATGTCACAATTTCGGAAGGTATGACCATTGATCTTGGCAGTATTGCCAAGGGCTATGCAGGTGAACTTGCAGCCCGGACATTGCGCGACAAAGGTGTCACTTCCGCGCTTCTGAACCTTGGCGGAAATGTACAGACGATCGGTTCTAAGCCGGACGGATCAGCCTGGATCATCGGCATCAAGGACCCGAAAAATCCAGACACTGCCATGATGGGACTGTCCGTCACCGACCAGGCCATTGTGACCTCCGGCGGTTACGAGCGTTATTTTGAACAGGACGGGCATACTTACTGGCATATTATGGATCCTGCTACCGGACACCCTGCCAAGAGCGGGCTTCTGTCCGTCACAGTCGTAGGGGACAAAGGAGGAATTTGCGATGCCCTCTCCACTTCGCTATTTGTTATGGGTCTGGATAAAGCGTATGACCTCTGGGCAGAAAGTGATGACTTCGAAGCCGTGTTCGTAGCAACCGATGGAACTGTTTACATCACAGATGGATTAAAGGATAAATTTTCATTGGCGCAAGGATATGAAGATACATCTGTAAAGATTCTGACGCGTTAAAAATATATCAACATTGCTATAGTAAAGCAACCTGTTTTCAAGTAAAATATCTCATGATTTTGTCATACCTGTTCCCTGTGATCAGGTATTTTTTTGTATAATCTTACATTTTTTTATTCTTTCAATAAGATTAAATTGTAATTCTGGTTTTAACGTGACATAATAGAAAGGTAGTGTTAAGAAAATTTAAAAAGAAAGTTAAGTGTATGTAAATAACTGACGACAAAGGAGAAATTATGGGAATATTTTCTATGGTATTGTCATTGTTAAGCGGAGTTGCTTTATTCCTGTTCGGTATGTCTTTGATGGGGGATGGACTCAAACTGGTTGCCGGTAATAAACTGGAAGCATTTCTCTACAAAATGACCAATACGCCACTGAAGGGAGTCGCACTTGGTACAGTCGTTACAAGCGTTATCCAGTCTTCCGGAGCAACGACTGTCATGGTTATCGGTTTTGTTAACTCCGGTATGATGAAGCTTCGCCAGGCCATCGGTATCATCATGGGAGCCAACATCGGAACCAGTATTACCGGTTGGATCTTATGTCTTTCTTATATAGAAGGATCTAACGGAATTGCAAGTATCCTGTCATCTGCCACAATCGCTGCGGTTGTAGCAGTTATCGGTATTATTCTTAGAATGGCGAGCAAAAGAACCGTCCACCGGAATATCGGGGACATCATGCTTGGATTTGCGATCCTCATGACCGGTATGCAGACCATGAGCGGAGCCGTCGCACCGCTTCGAGAAAGCAAAGTATTTATGGATCTGTTAACAACATTTTCAAACCCAGTCATTGGTATCCTGGTAGGTATTGTATTTACCGCCGTCCTGCAGAGTGCCTCAGCAACAGTCGGTGTATTGCAGGCTTTATCTGTAACAGGACTGCTTACATTTTCCAGTGCATTTCCGATTATCCTCGGTATCGGTGTCGGAGCTTCCTGCCCGGTTCTGATTTCCGCAATCGGAGCGAATAAAAATGGTAAAAGAACTGCTCTTGTATACTTGCTGAATGATACCTTTGGAATGTTGCTTTGGTCAATCGGATTCTATATCATCAATGCATTTGTACATTTTTCATTCCTGAATACGATTATGACGCCAGTGTCCATCGCACTTTTAAATACGGTTTTCCGTCTTGTAACAGTCTGTATTTTGTTTCCATTTATCCCAAAACTGGAGCAGCTTGTATGTTGGTTCGTGAAAGACAGTGCGGAAGAACTGGAAGATGAAGCAGACTTTGATCTTCTTGAGGAGCGTCTTCTTGACTACCCTGCACTTGCACTCGGACAGTGTCACCGTGCTATGAGCGGTATGGCAAGAAAACTTCGTAAAAATGTAAACCGCGCCATGAACCTTTTGAATGATTTCCAACTCAGCAAGTTCGACAAGGTACAGAGAAAAGAAGATCTGATTGACCGCTATGAATCCCGTCTGGGTGACTATCTGATTAAGCTTACCAAGCATCCGATGAATTCTGTTCAGACAAGACAGGTTTCTCTTTATCTACATATGATTAATGACTTCGAACAGATTGGAGACCATGCTGCATGCATCGCCCATATGTCTAATGAGATGAATGAGAACAAAACACAATTTTCCGAAGAAGCATGGGATGAACTGAATGTTGTTATGGAAGCTGTCCGCGAGGAGATTAATACAACTTGCAAAGCGTTTTTGGAAAATGATAAAGAACTCTCCCAGAGAGTTGCACCACTTGGAATGGTCATTACAACTTTGTGTGATGAACTCAAGATCCGCCATGTTGAACGCATGAGCAACGGAGCCTGCGGTCTGGAAGAAGGAACGGTATATTCGGATATCCTGAACAGCTTCACACGTATCTCTGCCCACTGCGCAAGCGCAATGGTAGCACTGTCAAAGAACAGCGAAGAGCCTGTGGATATCCACATTCACAACTCAAGAGTATATCCTTCCGACACGAAAGAATATAAGACCTATCTGGCGGAATATAGTCAGAAATATGAACTCATAAAAATTGAGGAACATATTCGAAGCATGGAACCGGAAGAAGTTGAATAAATAATATCAAAAAAGTACGTGCAAAAGGAAGGTTCTTCTGCTATAGCAGAAGAAATCCTTCCTTTTTTAATATCCAATGTCAGGGATCAAGAGCTCCCTACTATGATACCCACGGATTGTTCGCAAGCGTACTCCCACAATCCTATAATCTCTCCATCAAGGCATCATAAATTTCCTTTGCAACCGCCAGCTTATAAGCAAGTCTTGTAGGCTGTGGCTGCAATTCAAGATAATAAGACATAACCTCTCCATTAAGTTCAATTGCAAAATATACCTGCCCCGGCACAGATGCTTCCAGATTCGCCGGGTCTGCGTTCCCCATTGTTCCGGTCACACCGATTCCGATATTGGCCTTATACGCTTTTGTGCAGGCCTTCGCCATTGCTTCTGCGGTCTCTTTCGAATATACCGTATACTTCTCCAGAATCTCGGCAGGAACGCCCTGCATGATTTTTGCTTCGTTGCAATAGGTGACAAAAGCTCCTTTTAACACTGCCGATGAGCCTTCGGTATCCGTAATCAGTGACGCAATCTGCCCTGAAGTCGCAGATTCCATTGTTGTAATCGTCATACCCCGTTCAATCAAGAGCTTCGTCAATTTTTTGTAATCATTTCTAATGTCTGATTCTTTATATATTTTTTTCATTATATTCATTCTGACTTTTTATTCCTTCCTGATAATAGTTGTATTTATTCTGCTAGCATTAATTGTATATTCATTGATTTCATAACAAAGTTAGCCAACCTGCCACAGAAGTTCCGTCTGGTAGATGATCCGGTTATTCTTCGACATGGATTTTCCCTCATTTAAGAAATCTGTTTTTTGCAGGTTCCTTTTTTAGTGCATTCCCTTATAAAAAGCCGCACCCGCTATAACCAGTACAAACACGGCTCCAAGTCCAAGCAACAATTATCTTAACATTCCCCAAATACACTCCAGTAATGTTAGTGCAAGGATAATGTTAATAACACGGAAATGATATTTTCTCCGTTCAAATATTTCGGGAAAATGCCACTTGAAATAGTATAGGCATTCAGTCTGAAAAATAGACAGATTCATACTCTCCCTGTACAAAGTTTAGCCGCGGATAAGGTGCAAGGTCATGGACGGAAACTACTTTTTTCGATGCCAATGGGTGATCTTTTTGC
>ENA-OUQM01001511-OUQM01001511.1-human-gut-metagenome-genome-assembly--contig:-NODE-1511-length-12357-cov-4.535198_pt1 | contig 12357 bp, 11 predicted proteins | sample MGYA00237949_ERZ548830 | MGnify/ENA primary metagenome ERZ548830 (study PRJEB26490, sample SAMN05194706) | human gut metagenome | biome: terrestrial biome; feature: human-associated habitat; material...
GGGAAGGGTACCATTTTGCGGGAATGGTGGGGAATGATTCGTTTTCCCCCATACCCCCTTTCAGCTGGCTGAAGTGATAAACAGCCTGCTGAAAAAGAGAATATCGTATCCTTAGCACCTTAGAAAAAGCAATATAGGAGTTGTTATGAAAAAACAGATGATAGCGGCGCTTATAGCAACGATGCTTTTGACCAGCTGTGCCGCGCAAGGTACTCAGACAGACTCTGCCCAAACCGCAGAACAGGCCACCCCCACCGCCACGCCGGAGCCTGCTTACGAAGGCCCGCTGTATGAGGTGAGCTTTGAGAAGATCCAGGACACGGTCCCCGCGTTCCGCAACCCCAACATTTCGACTACGGTGTTGGACGACAATGGCTACCTTGGCATGATCCTGCGCACCGACTTTGCCGAGGACGGCGTGCTGAATATTGCCTATGACTATCACCCGCGCGGCAACGGCACGAACGGCTACTACCGCTATTTCTGCACCACCGACCTGCAGCCCGTACCGATTGAGGGCGATTACGACTTTCTCGGTTACGGCAACGGGTATTACCTGTTTGCCCATGAGGTGGGTGACGACCACAACCAGCGCTATGTGCAGCTGTACGACAGCGACTTCAATCTTGTCTACGACTCCACCGGCGCCTACGACCTGCAGAACTGGGGCCCCTGCAACATCTACCTGAACACCGGCTGGATGCCCGGCGAGAAGCTGGCCACCGGCGAGGAAGGATATTTTAACCTGTTTACCCAGGAGTGGCGTGCGCTGCCCAGCGGCCAGCACCTGAGCGGCTTGGACATTGTGGGCTACAACATGTATTCCTTCTACTCCGAAGGGCTGGCCCACGTCTGGGGCAACGGCACCCATGTGCAGATGGGCTCGACCCCCTACACCGAGTACCCGGTCCTGGGCTTTATTGATGAAAACGGCGACTGGGCGCTGCGTTTTGACGACCTGCCCGCCTTTGACAATCTGACCGTGAACGGCTGCACGGGCTTTTTGAACGGCGAGTGCCTGATCTGTGCCCACGATAAGGGTTACCTGCCCAGCGACTACACCGAAAACACCGACATGCTGTACCGCCAGTACATCTACCGCATCGACAAGGAAGGCAACATTCTGGGCGAGACTGATTATGAGAGCTACGAGCAGTTCTATGCTGACGTGATGAACGCCAACCGCCAGAAGGCGGACTTCTTTGCCAGCAGCGACGGCAACTACCGCGTGGAAGAAGCACAGATCGCCGACGGCCTGACCCTGCGCATCAAGAACCCCCTGACCTACGGCACCCCCGCCACCGATTTGGAACTGAACCAGTATGAGCTGGTGGACTGCAACGGCCATGAGTACGACCTGCCCGAAGGTCAGATCAGCGGCGCTATCGTGGGCGACAACGGCGTTGTGATGCTGCGCATGAACGAGTATCTCTCCGCCGAGGACGACGGCCTGCCGCTGGAAGAACACCTGAGCGAAACGTATTCCCCCTGGTACACGATCAAGCTGAACTACATTGCCCCCGATGACTATACCGTGCCCGCCGACCAAGTGCAGAACCTGACCCCTGCCGAGGGAACCCCCAAGGCCGAGGACGTGATGCTGCACACGAACTGTGAACAGTTTGTGGCCTGGATGGACGCCGGCGTACACGACATGAAGCTGCATTTCAGCCTGTCTGACCAGAGCGAGGACTACACTGTGCAGGATAGCGAGTACAAAGCCTGGGGCGAAGATCATGTGCAGGTTTGGGTGCAGTTCCATTGGCTGGACCAGAAGGCAACCGACGACTACTCCTACGAGCAGCCGGTCATCACCGCCGAATGGCTGGATGCCGACGGAAATGCCCATCAAGGCACTTATGATGGGTACAGCCTAACAGAAGACGAAGCATTGGATGATTGAAAATCATATTAAAGTGGCAAATCAATCGCCACTTTACACTGTTCTGTATTGTAAGCCATTATTACCGTACATTTCAGCTCTCAAAGTGGTCCAACTTTTCGTCTGCACTCCCTTTCCCAACAAAATACTTCGTCTGTGACAATAGTACGAACCAATAGTAAAAATAATGTAGGAGAGGGGGCTGTTCGCTATATTGCATCGTAGGATTCAGCAACTCAACCCATACATCGGATTTCTAATAAGCCATCGTTTCCAATGGCGGGCAAAAGGTCAAGCTGGTCAAAGAGCCTGACAATGAATATGACAGCGAAGCAATCAAGGCAGAGTTGCCGGGGCTTGGTTGCGCAGGATAATCTGTTCATAAGATAATGATTCCCCAGCCGCGTGCAACGGCGGCAGGAAAATTTTTATGCCCGAACGATGGAAATACCGCGCTCCGATAAAATCACAAAACAAAAAGTGCCCACCCCACATGCGGCGGATGACATGCCGTTGTGGGATGGGCACTTTTTGATTGTTGGCAAATGTTCTGAGGGAAAGGTGAGAAATGTGAAAAAATATTTTATTCATGCACCCGCTTGGAATGGCGGGCCTTTTCAAGATCTTCCTGGCGGAGCTATTCTTAGGGCAACACCGCACAATTCCCGCCTTGCGGCTTAAGCACCGCTCCGGCAGCTGCGGCACGGCATCTGCCGCACCTCGCTCGCCGTATCGGCACTTAGAATTATGCGGTATTGCCTTAAATCATCACATCGCCCACCAGCATAGAGCCGGAAGGTTCGATGGCGTAAACGGTGTACTTGCGCGGTTCTGCGCGGGTACCCGGCGGCGGGGGAACGGCCAGCCGGATGCAGCCCTGTTCCGGGGTGACATAGTGGAACTGGCGGTGCGCAGTGGTAGCATGGGGGTGCTCATCCAATGTGGACCACGCCAGAATGCCGCCATGTACCGGTGCTGCCTGGGAGGCAGTCTCCTGCGGAACGGGGATTTCGGCCGGGGAATCTGGAGTATCCGGTGCATCGGTGGGGGCGGCATCTTCTGCCGGAGCTTCTTCCGGCGCGGCGGGTGCAGCTGGGGCAGGCAGTGCAGCGCAGAAATCATCCGGCAGAACGTGCTGGGTGCTGCCGATGTACATGGCAAACAGATCCGGTGCAACCTTGGGCACCCGGCGCAGCCAGGCGGAGGTGCGGGCTGGGCAGCCAGGCAGGGCACCGTCCGGGTCACGCTTGCGCATGCACAGGGCGGTGTTGTTCCAGGCAACCAAAAAGTCATCCAGCAAAAGCTCGGTTTCGGTGTCAAAATCTTCCGCTGCGGCATAGGGATCCACCAACAGGGCGGCAGGCTGTGCCCCCTGGCGAAAGCCCCTTAGTGCCGCATAGCGCAGCGGCGGCATTCCAGCGGCCTGATGTGCGGGGGTGGATTCCAGCCCCACGATCACGCCGTACCCAGCGCGTACCTCACTGCGCAGCAAGGCAAGGTTGCCCCAGCAGGCCCAGCAGGGGAACCCCCAGCACCCGGCGGCGGCGGCGGCAAAGCTTAAATTACGCTCAGCGTCAGTACTGCGGCAGTCTCGCATGGCAAGGGCAAATTCTTCGGGCAGGATATCTGCGCCCCAGCGGTTGGTCAGGCTGGCCAGGCAGATGGCAAGGTCCATAACGGGCTGCAGCGCCGGGGCGCGCCGCGCAACGGCATAGGGCATCAGGTGCAGGCGTGCGTTGATGGGCCGCCCGCCCGCGGGGATCACATCTACCGCTCGCACGCTGACCCCCATCAGGCTGACGGAAGGGGTGGTGTGTTCGTCTTTGGTATACAGGTAGATGCGCAGCTGGGCCTGGGTGGCGGTTTTGCTGTCCAGCACAAGGCTGTCCGGCAGCAGGTTTACAGCGCCTTTGGTCACGGGGGCTGCGCCTTCGCGCTCCAGATAGGGGCTCCAGCGGCCAAAGCTGGACCAGCTGGTCCAGTTGCCGTCCACCATCACGCGGGCCTGGGCTTCCACGGCAGTTCCCGGCGGGGTGCCGGCGTTCCAGCTCACGCGCAGGGCGTCAAAGGTGGGCAGCGGTACAGCAGGGCTGGTGTAGCACCCATAGGGCACATGCCCGCCGGAGACAAGGTCCAACACAATGCGCCCGTGGGCAACGGTAACGTTATCCAGCTCGCCCCGCATAAACGCTTCGGTTTCATGCAGGATAAAAGTGTTCTTACTTTCCATAGGTTTGCCGCCTTATCTGGTTGGTATCAAACGGAAGTGTGCCCGTGCTGCTCCATCAGGTCGTTGATCTCATCCTCGCGCCGGGCGGTGATGGTCTTTTCCAGGTGGAACGCTTTATCCAGTGCCGGATAGATGATCTGCAAAGCGAGGGTGCAGGGCAGCCAGAAACCCAGAATCAACACCACCGGGATGGTGTAGGGCATCCAGGCAAGCATCACGCCCCAATAGATGCAGAGCACTGCCCCGGCTGCCAGGGTGCGCGGCAAAAATCCGATCATGAACAGCGCGGCGTTTTTCAGCCGCTCCGCCTGGGACACGCTGACCAGAACCACCTGCGCAAACAGATACAGGCAGAACACCAGCAAAAAGAAGATGCCAAGCACCATGCAGATCCATACCGAGATAGGCACGTTTTCCAGATCAGGCAGGGCGTACAGCAAAAAGGCCCACAGCCCAAGGCAAAACCCCGCCCCGGCACCGGGCAGCAGACTTTCGCGCCAGTTCTGCTTCCAGGCCATGCGGTAGGTGTGCCACCAGTAGCCGGGTTCATCGCGCAGAGCGCGCAGGATGGTATCCAGCATGCCGCAAAAAACAGGTGCGGCAATCAGCCCGCCTACAGCGCCGGACAGCAGGCACAGCGGCAGGCTGGCGGCCATAGTGCTGAACAAAACAGCGGCATAGCCGGGGGCGAAGCCCAGCACGCACAAAATGCTGGCTTTATAAAACGGCCACAAATCGCGCCCCAGCAGCTCAAAAAAGCGGGCCGCGCCAACTTTGCGTCCGCGGGTTTCGGTCGCCTCCACAGCATCGGGCTGCACAGGGGTATTTTTGTCTTCCATTGCCATATTCAAAAATGACCTTTCTGTGTTTTTAATTAGGGGTAAGCGGACTGGGCGGCAGTGCGCTGCCGCAGCTTTTGCAGCCCTGCTTACAATATTACAAGTTTATCATAGCGTTTTTTAGCGGGTTATGCAAGGCAGCGGGCACGGGATGGTCAAAATAATTTTACAATTCCAACATAAATTTATGGTATAATACCACTTACGTTAAAAAAATTAGGAGAGTTTTTAAGATGGCATGGGTCACAAAAGACAGCGTTGAACAGTATAAAACGCCCGAATCGAAAAAAGAATATACCAAACAGGAAAAAGCTGCCAACTGGTGGCATTACCACAAGCTGCACGTTGGCATTGCGGTCATCGCTGTGGTGCTGGTGGTGTGGATGGTGCACGATGTTGTTACCCAGGTGCGGCCGGACTACCGCGTTGGCTATGTGGGCAGCAGCAACTTGCCGACAGATACGGTAACGGCCCTGGAAAACACGCTGGCCGCCTACAGTGATGACCGCAATGGCGACGGCAAGGTGGTAGTGGAGCTGGTGCAGTATAACCTGGATTTTGATTCCGAGAGCGAAAACACCGATGCATACACCCAGATGGCTGGTGTGACCCGGCTTTCGGCGGATTTATCCAGTGAGGACGGGCCTTACATCTTTATCATGCAGGATACCGATTACGCGCAGCAGTTTGCGGAAACCACCGGCGCTTTGCAGTACCTGGACGGCACCATGCCCGACACGGAGAATGTGGATGAAAATGATAATGTGATCGTGGACTGGACCAAGATGGTTTACCGCTGGACGGACTGCCCGGCTCTGACCGGTCTGGATTTGGGCACCTACACCGGCCTGACGATGGTGGATGACCTCCAGGGCGAAAACCAGGACATCATGAAAAACACCTACATAGGCCGCCGCGCGTATTATACCGACAAAACCGCGCTGGAAAGCGAAACCTATGATGCCCTGTGGAACATCTTGACCGCGGGTGCCGTTTCCACCGTGGGGCAGCAGTGATGCGCTACCGCCCGGTAAAAAAGCCGGCCCCCATGCCGGAAAACCCCTACCGCCGCATCTTTACCCCCATGCCAAGCTTTGAGGATCTGGTGCGGAAGGCGAGGGAAGAAGAGAAAACGAAGAAAAAATTAGAAATTAGGAATGAGCAATGAGCAATTACGCACGGGCCGAAATGCCCGCTGTGTACAGCTATACCGAATTTACGAATTACGAATTTCTAATTGCTAAGGCAATACCGCATAATTCTAAGTGCCGATACGGCGAGCGAGGTGCGGCAGATGCCGTGCCGCAGCTGCCGGAGCGGTGCTTAAGCCGCAAGGCGGGAATTGTGCGGTGTTGCCCTAATTTGTAGCAGGGCTTCGGCCCTGCTTTTTTGCTTTTTTTGATGGTGCCCTATTGCGATACAGACCGTTTTATAGTATAGTAAAATATGAATAACCATGGAATGTGAGGAACCTGTCTATGGATCAGTTGCAGCAGGCCCGTGCGCAGATTGACGAGATCGACGCAAAGATGGCCGCATTGTTTGAACAGCGTATGCAGGCAGTGGGCCAGGTGGCACAGTACAAGGCGCGCACCGGCAAACAGGTGTTTGACCCGGCACGCGAAGCCCTTGTGCTGGAAAAGAATACCGCCCGCGTGCAGAACCCGGAACTTCAGCCCTATTACCGCGAATTTTTGAAAAAGGCGCTGGCGGTTTCCCGCGCGTACCAGCATGTTCTGATTGGACAGGATGTTGCCGCCTACCAGGGGGTGGAGGGCGCGTGGTCCCACATTGCGCTGCGTCAGCTGTTCCCCTTTGCCAAGGCACAGGCGTACTCCACCTGGAACGAGGTGGTGGAAGCCGTGGAGCGGGGCGATGCTTACTGCGGCGTTCTGCCGTTTGAAAATTCCAACGCGGGCGATGTTTCCGCTGTGCTGGACCTGCTGTATGCCCACCCCGGCCTGAAAGTAGCCCGCATGTGCGACCTGCCCATCCGGCAGGACCTGCTGGCGCTGCCGGGCGCGCAGCTGAGCGAGATCAAAACGGTCATCAGCCACCAGCAGGCGCTGGCGCAGAGTGGGCCATTCTTGAAACTGCACCACTTTGCCACCAAAGCCTGGGGCAACACAGCGGATGCCGCCCGCTATGTGGCGGAACAGGGCGACCAAACCCTGGCAGCTATCGCTTCCGCCGAAACAGCCAAGCTGTACGGGCTGCAGATTTTGGCCGAGGGCGTGAACGAGGACGGCGACAACACCACCCGCTTTATCGTGATTGAAAAAGAGGGCGCCCAGCGGCAGCCGATCGCCGCCGCACCGGGGCAGCGGCTTTCGATGCTGTTTACGGTGGACCACAAGCCGGGGCGGCTGGCGCGGGTGATCCAGATCATCGGCGAGCGCGGCTTTAACATGGAAACCATCAAAAGCCGTCCGCTGCCCCATGTTCAGTTTGAATATTATTTTTATGTTCAGCTTGTCTGCCCGGCCAATGCCGCAACGGACGATTGCGCCAAGCTGGTGCATGAGCTGGAAAACGTGTGCCGCACGGTGCGGATACTGGGTGTATTTGACCTGTAAATGACGGAAAAACACGGGAGGAATTGTTATGAAATTGACCATGCAGCTTGGCAGCCGCAGCTATGATATCATCCTGAAAAGCGGGTGCCTGGCCAACCTGTACCAGTTTGCCAATGTTGCCAACCGCAAGGTGTTTATCCTGACGGATTCCGGCGTACCGGAGCAGTATGCCCAGACCGTGCTGGCCCAGTGCCCCAATGGAATGGTGTACACTGTGCCCCAGGGCGAAGCCAGCAAAAGCCTGAAAGTGTATGGCCAGGTGCTGCAGGCCATGCTGGAGTTCAACATGACCCGCAAGGACCTGCTGGTGGCCGTCGGCGGCGGCGTTGTGGGGGATTTGGGCGGGTTCTGCGCGGCATCTTATATGCGCGGCATTGATTTTGTCAACTGCCCCACCACCACCCTTTCCCAGATCGATTCCTCTATTGGCGGCAAAACCGCCATTGACCTGGGCGAAACCAAAAACATTGTTGGCGCTTTCTGGCAGCCCAAGGTGGTGCTGGTGGATTTTGATGCCCTGGCAACGCTGCCCCGCCGCCACTTTGTCAACGGCCTGGCGGAGGCCATCAAGGCGGGTCTGATTGCTGACCCGGAGCTGTTTGCCCTGTTTGAGTGTGAACACCCCGAAGAAAACATTGAGCGCATCATCTACCGTTCCCTGCGCGTGAAGAAGAACGTGGTGGAAAACGATGAGCACGAGCAGGGCCAGCGCGCCTGCCTGAACTTTGGCCATACCATCGGCCATGGCATTGAGGCTGTCAAGGGGGTGCGCGGCCGCCGTACCAACGGCCTGTTCCATGGCGAGTGCGTGGCGCTTGGCATGCTGCCTATGATCGAGGATAAATCCCTTGTGCGCCGCACCCGCGCCATCTACCGCACTTTGGGCCTGCCCACCCGCACGGGTGTGGACAAAAATAAGGTGCTGAGCTATATGCAGCACGACAAAAAGAGCGCGGGCAGCACCATTACCGTCATCAAGGTGCCCGGCCTGGGCTGCTGGCGCGCCGATAAGATTCCCATGACCGAACTGCCCGCCCTGCTTGGCATCAAGGAAAACGAGGACTGAGCCGATGAAAAATACCTTTGGCAATGCATTGGGCCTGACCATTTTTGGCGAAAGCCACGGTGCCGCCGTCGGCGCTGTGCTGGACGGCCTGGCCGCGGGGTTGCCGGTGGATGAAGCATACATCGCCGAGCGGATGGACCGCCGCCGCGCCCGCGGAGATGGGCTTTCCACTGCCCGCACCGAGCCGGATGTGGTGGAGTTTTTGAGCGGTGTGGTCAACGGCCATACCACCGGCACCCCCATCACCATGATGATCCGCAACACCAACACCCGCAGCGGAGATTATGCAAAAACGGCGGATCTGCTGCGCCCCGGCCACGCGGATTACACGGCATATGCCAAATATGAAGGCTGGCAGGATGCCCGCGGCGGCGGCCACTTTTCCGGCCGCATCACCGCAGCCAGCGTGGCTGCGGGTTCGATCTGTGAGCACATTCTGGCACAGCGCGGTATTAAGGTGTATACCCACATTGCCCGCTGTGCCGGGGTGGAGGATGCTCCGCTTTCCAGCTCTGCCGGTTTGATTATGGCGGAACCACAGCCGGGCCATTTTGCCCTGTTGGACCCCGAAAAAGAAGCCCCCATGCAGGCAGCCATCCGCGCAGCCGGGGCCGAGGGCGACAGCGTGGGCGGTATTCTGGAAACTGTCATCACCGGGGTGCCTGCGGGCATCGGCGAACCGTTCTTTGACAGTGTGGAAAGTGAGATCGCCCACCTGGCGTTTGCCATCCCCGCTGTCAAAGGTATTGAGTTTGGCGCGGGCTTTGCCTTTGCGGACCTGCGCGGCTCCCAGGCAAACGACCCGTTTACCATGCGGGACGGCAAAGTGGTAACGGCCACCAACAAAAACGGCGGCATCAACGGCGGCATTGCCAACGGCATGCCCATTGTGTTCCGCACGGCGGTAAAGCCCACCCCCAGCATTTATAAAGAACAGGATACCGTGGATTATATCGCCAAGGCAGATGCAAAACTGCAGATCAAGGGCCGGCACGACCCCTGCATTGTGCCCCGTGCTGCTGTGGTGCAGAACACCCTGGCAGCATTTGCCGTGCTGGACCTGCTGACCGTGCGTTACGGTACGCTGGGGCAAAAGTAATACAGCTGAAGCAAACAGAAAGGAAGCGCAACATGGAATACGGTCTGATCGGAGCCAAACTGGGCCACAGCTATTCCAAAATCATCCATGAGGCCGTGTGCGGCTATTCCTATGAGCTGCATCCGCTGCCCACGGAGGAAGAAGCCCATGCCTTTATGCAGGCAAAGGCGTTCAAAGCCATCAATGTTACCATCCCGTACAAAAAGCTGGTCATCCCATATTGCGATGAGGTGGAACCACGTGCGGCGGCCATCGGCGCAGTGAACACCGTGGTCAACCGGGATGGCAAGCTGTATGGCTATAATACGGATTATACCGGCTTTGCCTACCTGGCCCGCTGCCACGGCGTGAAGTTTGCCGGGGCTGTGGTGCTGGTGCTGGGCACCGGCGGCACCCACAACACCGTCACGGCTGTCTGCCAGGACGCCGGAGCCAAACAGGTGCTGACCGCCAGCCGCACCGGCAAGGACGGTGCCCTGACCTATGAGAAAGCCCAGCAGCACCCGGAAATCAATATCATTATCAACACCACCCCGGCGGGCATGTACCCCAACAACGGCAGCTGCCTGCTGGACCTGCATGCCTTCCCCAAGCTGGAAGCCGTGCTGGACTGCGTTTATAACCCGTTCCGCACCGAACTTTTGCTCCGTGCGGAGGAACTTGGCGTGCCCGCCTACTGTGGGTTCGAGATGCTGGTGGCGCAGGCAGTGTTCGCGGCGGAGCACTTTACCGGCCAAAAGCTGCCGGAAGCTGTGATCGCTGACACCCACCGCAAGCTCAAGCGAGATCTTTCCAACGTGGCCATCATCGGAATGCCGGGCTGCGGCAAGTCCACCATCGGGCGTGCCCTGGCCAAAACGCTGGGCAAAAACTATGTGGATCTGGATGAAGTGATCGAGAAAAACACCGGAATGCCCATCCCGGATATCTTTGCGCGTGAAGGCGAGGCATCGTTCCGCAAGTACGAATCTCAGGCTGTGGAGGAGATCAGCAAGCAGACACGGCAGGTCATCTCCTGCGGCGGCGGGGTGATCAAAACACCGGGCAACGCCCGCGCCCTGCGCCAGAACGGCCCTGTGCTGTGGGAGCAGCGCCCGGTCGAACGGCTGGCAACCGGCGGGCGGCCGCTTTCCACCGGGCTGGACGCCCTGCGCAAGATGGAAGCCGAGCGGATGCCGCTTTACCGCGCAGCGTCCGATGCCGCGGTGGATAACACCGGCCGCCTGGAAAACACAGTAGAAACCGCCGTGCAGGCGTTTGAAACAACATTTGATGCCTGAACGGCACGAAAGAGGGGAACACCGTGGAAGCAACCGTTGCAGCCATTGAACCGGGCCGCCTGGCCGGAACCGCTGCCGTGCCGCCCAGCAAAAGCGCGGCACACCGCGCTGTGGTGTGCGCGGCCCTAGCCGCCGGTACCAGCCACATTGGCAATGTGGAATTTTCGCAGGATATTCTGGCCACGTTGGGGGCTGCCCAGCAGCTGGGGGCCAAGGTGGAGCGGGGCGAGCATGAGCTGACCATTACCGGCCGCGGCAATGCGGACGGTTTTGCCACCATTACCCGCCCGGTGTTCTGCAACGAAAGCGGCAGCACACTGCGGTTTATCCTGCCGCTGTTCAGCCTGACGGCCCAAAAAGTGCGCTTTACCGGCGCAGGCCGCCTGATGCAGCGCCCGCAGGAAATTTATGCTCAGCTGTTTGAGCGCCAGGGGCTGCGTTTTGAACAGAACGAACAGGGCATTACGATTTTTGGCCGCCTGTGCCCCGGTACCTTTACGCTGCCGGGCAATGTGTCCAGCCAGTTCATCAGCGGGCTGCTGTTTGCCACCCCGTTGATGGAAGCCCCCAGCACCATTGAGGTGCGCGCTCCCTTTGAAAGCCGCAGCTATGTGGACCTGACCACAGACGCGATGCAAAAATTTGGCGTTAAAGTTTCGGTCCGCGCCCGCAAGGATGGCTCCGCCACCTACAAAGTGGCAGCGCCGCAGCATTATGCGGCAGCAGACATGGATGTTGAAGGCGATTACAGCCAGGCGGCGTTTTTGGCCGTGCTGGGCAGCATTGTGGGCGGCATTACGATAACGGGTCTGCCCTCCGGTTCCCACCAGGGAGACCGGGTGATCCTGGATATCTTAAAGCAGTGCGGCGCAAAGTTTGAGCGCAGCGGCAGCCATGTGACCTTCCATCGCAGCCTGCTGAAGGCGGTGGAGATCGACCTGGCCGATTGCCCAGACCTTGGCCCGGTGCTCATCGCACTGGGGTGCTTCTGCAGCGGCACCACCATCATCCGCAACGCCGGGCGGCTGCGCATTAAAGAGTGTGACCGCATTGCCGCTATGCAGGAAGAGCTTGCCAAGATGGGCGGCACGGTAAAAGCGGACGGCGATACCCTGACAATTGAGGGCTGCGCCCTGCACAAGCCCACGGCGCCGCTGAACGGCCATAACGACCACCGCATTGTAATGGCAATGGCCGTTGCTGCCCTGGCCGCAGGCCAGCCGGCGGTCATCGAGGGGGCCAACGCGGTCAACAAAAGCTGGCCGGATTTCTTTGAGGTCATCAAGGGCCTGGGGGCCCATGTAACAAATCAGGGGTGAAAGCAAAATGGACGGGATGGATAAAAACAAAACGTTTTTAATTGTGGGCCTGGGCCCTGTCTCTTA
>ENA-OUQM01001515-OUQM01001515.1-human-gut-metagenome-genome-assembly--contig:-NODE-1515-length-12333-cov-3.906662_pt1 | contig 12333 bp, 6 predicted proteins | sample MGYA00237949_ERZ548830 | MGnify/ENA primary metagenome ERZ548830 (study PRJEB26490, sample SAMN05194706) | human gut metagenome | biome: terrestrial biome; feature: human-associated habitat; material...
ACAGGGCCTGACGCTGGGCATCGTTGAAGTATGCCGGGCAGGTGATGACGGCGTCGGTGACGGGCTCGCCGAGGTAGGCCTCAGCATCCCTCTTCAGCTTCATCAGGATCTGCGCGGAAATCTCCTGCGGGGTCCACTTCTTGCCGTCGATGTCGACGGTCCAGTCGGAGCCCATGTGGCGCTTGACGGAAGAAATAGTGCGGTCAACGTTGGTCACGGCCTGACGCTTGGCGACTTCGCCGACGAGGATCTCGCCGGACTTGCTGAATGCCACGACGGACGGCGTGGTGCGAGCGCCTTCAGCGTTCACGATAACGGTGGGCTGGCCACCTTCAAGAGTTGCGATGCAGGAATTAGTAGTACCCAGATCGATGCCAACTGCGCGTCCCATAACTTGTCTCCTTTGTAGATAGGTTCGCTATGCGTTTTCTGTTCTATTCGTTCTTTCGCCCGAGTTTCGGTTTGCCGTCTCTCGGACTTTCCAAAACTTGAGCCTACACCACTCAACTTTGAATCGCAAGCGATTATTCCCAAATTTACAAAAAGTTGAGCTCCCTTTGCTCAACTTTTTATCAGACGCAATCTCAAGCGCAACTTCAGACGCAATCTCAAGACACGACTTCAAGGCGCGATCACCATTGAAAAGCAGCCGAAAATCGCAATCTCAACAAAACCTGCCGTCTCACCATCGGCAGGACGCGAGCGCAATCCGTCAACGTTTCAACTGCCTTTCGTTGACGAATCGCCACCTATCAGCTATCAGCGATCAATATCAGGCCAAATCAGGCCGCACCGGAACCCGCGTTCGGATTAGCCAGATTGGCGGCGACCGGCGCAAGAAGCACACGACCCGTACCGCGGTACACGTTGACCAAGCCCTCGCCGCTCGCAGCCGAACCGATCAGCGTCTTCGTGGAACGCTCGACCGTGAACTGCAGGCCGTTCGTCCACGCGATCGCGAAATTGCCGTCCACCTTCAGCTCGTCGTCCTCCAAATCGACGGTCACGATTTCGGAAGCGGGCACCGGCGATTCCAACGCAACCGTTCCCTGCCCCATCAGCGACAGGTTGAACAGGCCCTCGCCGCCGGCCATCATCGCGCTCGGACGCGAAACCATAACCGCACGCTGCTGAATCGTGGTTTCGCAAGCGTAGAACAGGCCGTCGTTCACGGTGATCGCGCCGCCCATCTGGCTCGGATCAAGCAGCAGCACATGGCGGTAGGTCGGTTCGAGCACAACCACGCCGTTGCCGTGATATTCCGGCTTGACCGCGGACTCGTTGGTGACCGCTCCACGCGCCAGCTTGCCGATGAAATCGCCAACGCCCTTCACACCGGTCGTCACTTCGATATGGCCGACGGCCCACTGCATGGCGCCCGCCTGCACAACCGCGCCGGTCTTGCCATTGAGATTGCAGACCAGCTGGCGGCGGCGCACGTTCATTTCGGACGCATAGTAGGCGTCCATGGCACTGCCGTAGGTCACGGAAAAGTCGCGCTTCCATTCCATGACCTGGAAAATGCCCTGCTGCGCGACGATCGCGACATCGTCATTATCCGTCAGATTGTAAATACGCACGAATGCTCCTTCGCTCTGTTGATACTTCGGTTTCGAGGGATTTGCCCTCGGTTTCGAGAGATTTGCTCTCTGCCTTAAGGGGTCTACTCGGTTTGCGAGATTCACCCTCGATTCGAGAGATAGATATCTCGAGATGAATATCTCATTTTTGAGATAGACACCTCGAGCAATATTGTCTCACAGCGACCGTTGCTTTGGACGCCCCATCTCAATTTGGATTTGCACGGATTACACGAAATATACAAGATCCGGACCACACTGTAATGAGTGCGATCCGGATCTTATCCGTAATCTTCAGTTGTTATCTTCAGTTATGACTCTCAGATTTCCAGAATTCTTAGAATTTCAGAATTCTTCCGATTTCCATCTTCAGATTCCCAGATTTTTCAGCGGCTGATCTTGGCGGTCTTGACGATCATCGCGATTGCGGCCAGCATGGCGATCGCAAGTGCGGCGATGGTGATCGCGGCACCGGTGTTGCCGAGCGCACCGGACTTCGGATTGTTGCTCACCTTGCCGGAAGCGATCACGTCATTCTTACCGTCACCCGGCTTCTCATCTGAGGAATCGCGGGCCGGAGCTTGGAAGTCGACGGTCACGGTCTTGCCGGACTGGCGGCCGGTGACGGTGAGCGTGTACTCGTCGCCTTCAGCAACTTTGTCGAGCGCGATGCTGGTGGTCTGAGCGGTCTTGACGCGCACGCCGGAAACCGGAGTGGAGCTGTCGGAAGCGGCGAGAACGTTGCCGGACTTGTCCTTAAGCTCATAGGAGAGCACTGCGTCGCCGTTGAATCCGGTGGATTCAGCCACATACTTGCCGTCGGTGAGCTTCACTTCGGTCTTGGCGTCGTTGGAGAGCGACTTCTGATCGTCGGAGGTGGAGGCAAGGCCGAGGGTGTTGGCGATGGTGTAGAAGTTGTCGGTCTGGTCGGTCAGGCCAATCACGCGCTGGGCGCCAGGGCCGGAAGCGGCGATGCGCAGCTGGGTGCCGGTGTGAGCCATGTCGCCGCCGTTGTAGCCGCCGTCCTCATCGCGGGAGTCGGCTTCAGCGGTGCCGTAGGAGACGACCATATTGTTGCCATCAGCGGTCTTGAGCACGGTGGAGAGTGCGTAGGCCGGCTGAGCGTTGAGGATCTGGGAAGTGTGGGCGTGGTCGGCGGTGACGATCACGAGGGTGTTGGTCAGGTCAACGTTCTTCATGGCGTAGGCGATGGCCTGATCGAAATCGTCGGTTTCACCGATCTGGCCGCAAGCGTTGCCAGCGTGGTCCTGCTTGTCGATGGAAGCGCCCTCAACCTGCAGGAAGTAGCCATTCGCGTCGCTGGCCGGGTTGGCTTCGAGCAGATCGAGCGCCTTCTTGGTCATGTCGGCGAGCGAAGAGCCCTGGTTGCCGAGCCACTTGTCGTTCATAGTGCACACGGTCGGGTTGGCGTCCTTGGCCGGATCCTGCGCGGTGGCCTTGGACGGGTTGAACTTGGTAGGCATGTTGCCGTCGCTCATCAGGGCGAGCACCGGTTGGCCCTCCTTGTATTCGAGCGCGTTCATTGCGGCCGGATCGTTTTCGACGGTCTGGTAGCCCATTTCCTCGGCCTGCTCCCACACGGTCTTGCCAGCGTATTCGCCGCCCTGCACGGTCTGGCGGAAGTACTTGGAGCCGCCGCCGATGGTCACGTCAGCGCGGGTATCAAGCAGCTGCTCGGAAATGGAACCGATGCCGCCGTTTTCCTTGAGCTGGTTGGCGAGGCAGCGCTTGAGCGCGTCGTTGGAGCTGCCGTCGGTCTTGCCCTGTGGGCCGTAGCAGCCACGCTCGGTGGAGTGCGATTCAAGCACGGCCGGGGTGGCGTCCTGGATTTCGGCGGTGGTCACATTGCCGGTGGCCTTGCCCGCCGCCTTGGCGAGTTCGAACAGGTTGAGCTGCGGGTTGCCGTACACGTCAACGTCCACGGCGTTGTTGTAGGTCTTGGTGCCGGTTGCCCATGCGGAGCCGGATGCGGAGGAATCGGTCACTGCGGTGAGCTTGCCCGGGTTCGGGTTGGCGTTGAGGCTGCCGTCGGAGTTCTTGCCGACTGCGCTGTCGCCGCTGTTGCCGCCCAGCGAGAAGGTGGTGTACTGGCCGGTGCCGGCGTTGGTGTCGCCGAGTTCTGCCGGCTGGCCGACTGCATCGAGGCCTTCGAAGTGGCCGTTCGCACCCTTGAGATAATCGCGGGCGACGGTGATTTCGGAATCGCCCATGCCGTCACCGATGAACAGGATGACGTTCTTGGCGTTGCCGTTGCCGATGGCAGCAATGCGCTGTGCGCCGCCGTGCTGAGCCAGTTCCGCAACGGACTTGCCGTTCAGATTGTAAGTGGAAGTTTCGTTGGCGAGCGCCGGTGCCGCGAGCACACCGAGCGTTGCAGCGGAAGCGATTGCCGCAATCGCTCCTTTGAGAGCCCTTCGATTGTTCATCTTTTTCTTCTTTCTTTAGCCTGTGCTGTATTGCGATCTCCACGCTAGATTTCGCAAACCAACTTCCGAGGCGTTTTAGACGAACACAATATGAACTCTCGTCTTCACAAAGTGAACACTTATCTCAAATCCTCTTTCCGTCAACCATCATTCCCAATACCCCCTAAATGCTGAATCATGACTCATGCTTTTCCCGCATGAAGTGCAAACGGTCAGGCAGAGGCGCGGGCGGAGCGGGTGGCCTTGACGGCTACGAAGAAGCTGCGGATCAGGAGCACGCACAGGTAGATGGCGAACATGATCGAGCCGACGCGGGGCGACACCGCGCCCGCAATCCATGTGCCGAATGGCGCGGTAACGGCAGCCACCAAGCCAATAATCAGCGCGGCCTTCACATGCACCAGCTTGCGCTTCAGGTTTGCCACGCTCGTGGTGATCGAGTTCGGGAACATGGCCAGCAGCGACGTGCCTCGCGCAATCAGATCGGAAGCGTTGAACAGCATCGATAGTGCGGGCACGGCGAGCGCCCCGCCGCCAATCCCCAGCAGTCCCGCCAATATGCCAATCACCACACCCAGCAGCACCAGGCAAACTCCGGTCAGCACGCTCATCGTAATGTGCTGGTCTCGCGACGGCACGAAACTTATCTGGTTCGCCACCACAAACACGAGGAACACTACGAAAATCCACCGCAATACGAGTTCCGGCAAGCGCGAAAGCAACCAACTGCCAATCTGCCCGCCTACGAACATGCCGCAAAACAGCAGCAGCGCGGCGAGCCAGTCCACGTTTCCGCAAGTCGCGTACGAAATGACGCCGGAAATCGAGGTCGGTACGATCGCAAGCATTGACGTCGCCGCCGCATTGCGTTGCGTCAAGCCGAGCCATACCAGCGCAGGCACGATCACCGTGCCGCCGCCGATGCCGAACATGCCTGACAGCAGCCCCACTGCCACGCCGACGATCACCAGCACTACAATGCCTCGCGCGGATTCGTCGAGTCCTACAGGATCCGCACCAAATAGCCGATCCGCTTTCTCGCCGAACCGCTCACTCGTCTGCCCGCTATCTTCAGCGCGGTCGGCACTTTCAGCATTCGAAATATTGGAAATATCCGATTTCTTCATCTCTCCCCTACCATCGCATTTCTTCCTTCTTGCGATAATTGCGATAGTTGCGATAGTACATTCCCGCACATCGCAGCGTCGCAAGACCGGCAGAATACGAGAAGGAAGAAGAGAAACTACGCCCGTCTGCCGGACGAGTGGCGCCCGGCAGCCACGCGATCGGCTTTCACGATGCGCCCGCGCCGCCACAGCCGTGCCAGCCATACGCACGCGAATCCAATGATCGACACGAGCAGCCCAATCACAAGAGCCGCCACAGCCGTCATATACCCCGGCTCGTCGTACGTGGTCGCGTCCGGCACTTTCGGATTCGGTATGAGATGCCCGCGCACGAGCAGCCTGTGCGAGTTCACCCCGTATGGCGTGCATGTGATCAGCGTCGCGTAGTCTTTGCCGGATTCGATGTTGAGTTTGCTGATGTCGCTCGGCAGCACTACGGAAATTTGGTCAACCTGGTACGTGTAGGTTTCGTCGAGCACGTGGAATGCGAACGTGTCGCCTTTTTGCAGTTCGTCGAGACCGGTGAGCAGTTTCGCGCTGGGCAGTCCGGTATGCCCGGAAATCACCGCATGCGTGGTTTCGCCGCCTACGGGCAGTGACGTTCCCGCCAAATGCCCTGCCGCGATTTGCAGCACGCCTTCGCTGGTGCCATGGTAGACGGGCAGTTTCACTTTGATGCGCGGTATGGTCACGTATCCCATGATGCCGGTACCGGTTATGTCGAGCGTGTTTTCGTATGTTTGCCACTGTTCGTCGGTAAGGTGCCAGCGGTCGCCGTTCGCCGCGAGCGCCTCGTTGTAGGCGTGCGCCGCGTCGAGCATTTGCTGTTTTTCTTCGCCGGAGAGATCTTCGGTTTGTTCCACGTAGCTTGCCACGGCGTACGACTGGTGCATGCGGTTCCACCAGTCGCTGAATGTTGGGTATGCGATGAGGCAGATCGCGCCGATCATGAATATTGCGGATATTGCGATTAATACGTCGAGCAGCGCGTTCGACTTTTTCTTCGGTTTCTTCGATTGTTCTGCAGTTTTTGAAGATTTTGAAGTTTTCAAAGATTCAGATGATTCTGAAGATTCAGCAGTTCCCGCAGATTCAAAAAACTCTGCAGAGGTATCAGCGGCATTTCGGCGCGCTTCAGCGTCCGGTTCTCCCGATTCGCTTCCGTTATACCGCCGTTTCACGCTACTGCTTGCCTTCCCGCTTTCTCGCGATCCTCACTACGCCTAAGAGTACCAATGCTGCGGCGCAGATGGCGGCTGCCATCCAGGCCACGCTCTGCACCGCCGAGCCGGTGTGTGCGGGCGGGGTTTCGGGTGGCGTGTGCGTGTTGGTGATGGTGGTGGTGTCGCCTTCCACGTCAGAGAGGGTGGTGTACCCGCTGGGTACGGAAGCTTCGACCACCGCCCACTGGTGTGCGGAGGAAAGTCCCGTCCACGAATGTGCCCACTTGTTGGAATCGTTGAGTTTCACTTCTTCGAATACCACGCCGTCACGCAATAATTTCACGGTGATGGATTCGGGACGCTTGCCGTCGGAGTCGTTGCGATCGTTCCACACTTTGCGCACGGTGCGTTCCAGGGTCGGCTTGAGTTGGGTGGAGCATTCGGTTTTTGGCTCGATGGCGAGTTCGCGTGATCCGTTGGAGACGCCGTCTTGCGGCATGGCGACGAGCATGTTGGCGGAAGCGCACTGCCAGTAGGAGTCTTCGTCGGCCGTTCCGCCAACAGCAGCCGCGCCAGCAGCGCCTTCGACTTTCACGCTATCGGACACGACCAGATACAGCCCGTCTTCCACGCCGGCGAACGTGAGTCGCCCGGCTTTGTCGGTTTCACCCGAGTCCACGGCTGCGGATTCGCTTGCCCCGTTCGCCGCGATGAGTCCGGCGAGCGTGTTGGCCACGTCACGGTACACTTGCGCGTCATATCCGGTTACTTTCGACCAGTCGATCGGGTATGCGGTGGAGTCGGTGAATGGTGCGACGGGTTCGAAGTTTGCGCCGGACGAGACTTGCCCGACTTTGTATAGGCGGAAGGTTGCTCCCGGAATGGCGAAGTCGCCCGTTCCAGCGGCTCCAGAATCGGAAGCGCCTCCCGCATTAGAGTCAGCCCCGTCATTGCTTTTGTGTTGATACGTAATGGCGATGCTGCCGCTGGCAGAGTCTGTTGGCGCCGCAACCGCATCGCGAGTGGTGAGTGCACAGATTGCGGCGGCACATGCGACGGCAGCTGCGCAGCATGTTGCGACGATGCGGCTTGCGATCGTGTGTTCCTTCATTGCCAGCCCCTCTTCTGTGGTTCTTTCTATGAAAACTAGAAATATCAAGTCGCCCCCAACTTGCGACTTGGAAAAATTAGGGAGTCAGGCTGAATTCTCGTTAGTTTAGGCAGTTTACAAGGGATTTGAGGCAATCCAGCCTGACATATGTGGGTTCGGTTATTATTCAATTATTTTTAAATTATGTTGATTGTGATGATTCCGCTGTTGCCATGCGGAGGTAAGTGCATGGCAACAGCGGTTTCATGTGTAGTTATTTTCAGTTATGGTTTTTGATTTTCAGTTATGTTGACTGTGATCTGTGAGATCAGGCGTTGCGGCGACGCAGTGCCATGACCAGGGTTGCGCCAGCGAGCACGAACACTGCCGCACCAGCCACATACAGCATCACCGTACCCATGCCACCGGTGGATGGCAGGTTGGAGCCCTTCTGGTTCACGATGGTGGTGGCGACAACACCGGTGGTCGTATCGCCAGGAGTCGAATCGATCTTGAGCGAGATCAGCTTCGGATCAGCAGCATCAACGTCATGCTCTGCAGTGATTTCGAAGAGCTTAGCCGCTGCGGTGTTGTAGCCTGCCGGAGTGTGGGTTTCCACGAGCTTGTACTTGCCGTCGTCGATGCGCTTGTAGGAGGTGGTGTACTTGCCATCCGTGCCCTTGGTGACGGTCACTTCGCCGAGATCAGTGGTGTAGTCTTTCTGAGCCTCGTCATACTTGTAGAGCTTGAACTTCGGCAGGTCATCCTCAGCCGGGGTGCCGTTATCGCTGAAGGTCTTGGTGATGTCCAGCTCGTAGGTGAACACGATGACCTTATCCGTAGGGGTTTCGCCGGTTTTGCCTTCGCCGCCAACATTCGGGTTGTTAGAGAACTCAAGGGAGGCCTCGTTCGGATTGCCCTCGGCACCAATCTTAGCGTTCTCATTCAGCGTGGAAGTGTATTCGACGGTGAACTTGCCACCAGCAACAACGGCGATTGCCTGGTTATCAGTGTCCTTGACGGACTTTGCATCAGCAATGGTGAGGTCGAAGGTGTGATTATCGGTAGCAGGCGTGTTGAGAGTGTAGGAGTCAGCGCTAAGCTGCTTGCCTTCATACTTGACAACCACGGAGTCACTATTGAAGGTCAGACCTGCGGACTGAGTATCGTGGAAGACCAGCTTGTAGGTCTTGTATGCGGCGAAATCAGCCGGATCGGTCGGCAGGGTGGCGGTCAGCTGGAACGGAACATTGTCCTTCACGTCGTAGTCGGCGGAATCCTGCCAGTCAGTTGCGGCACTGTCAGTAGAGTCGTTGATGTCCTTGACCTTCTTTTCAAAGGTCGGCTTGTCAGCCTTACGGTTCACAGTCACCGGACCATTGACCCGCACGATGAACAGGGTAGAAGCATCGTCACCAGTCACGGCGGTGCTGTCCTTCAGCAGGTAGTAACCTGCGGCAGCATCAAGAGGGGCGTCCTTGGAGACCGAGCCGAAAGCAACACCGGTCAGATCAACGAACTTGGAAATGGTTGCCAGCTTCGTAGTGTCATCAGCAGTGCCACCAAGCTCAGCAATCTTGACGGCAGCTTCGGCGGCAGTCAAATTAGCGCCTCCCTCGCCAGCACCATTATTTTCATTGAAGTTCTTGCCAGCGGTGACGTTACCCAGAGTGTTGTCCTTGCTCAAAGAACCGGTGAAAATCTGATACACAGAGTAGGTGTGCGTATCGCTTTCCGGCACAGTAATCCGGTACGTGTCCACTGCCATTGCGGTGCCTGCGCCGAACATGCCGGCGACAGCCATTGCTGCGGTGGCTGCCACAGCGACGAGGCCCTTGAGAACCTTGTTCATTGTTCTCCCTTTCTTTCCTTTTTTCCATAAACTTGTTGAAATTTTCGTTGTTTTCCAACGTTTTCAATTATTTTTCAGTTATTGAGTTATTGCCCAGAAGGCAGTGGTCGTTTGTTTTACGGACCATCCCCTCCTCTTCTAGACGTGTTCATTGCCGACGCCTCCTGACTTTCAGGGCCAGTCCGGCCGTCGCAACAGATGCCATGGCCACAAGCAATCCCGTAGCCAAAGTCTTCATATTCCCGTCGCCGCCCGTCCCCGGCAACACCACCCCCGGCTGATTCTTAATATTGCCGAGCTGGGCTTCAAGCACAACCGTCGAATCCTTTGGACCGATGGTGAACTTGTGTGCGGTAGTGTCCAGGTTGTATCCGTCGGGAGCCACGGTTTCCACGAGTTCATACTCGCCCCACTTCAGGCCCGCCAACTTGAACTGGCCTGCGGTAGCGTCGGAATCATATGGATCGCCGGCGTTGACCGGAGTGCACGTAGCATCGCAATCCGTGATGTTCCAGGTTTCGGCGGAATTCAAGGCTGCGAATGCCGTCCCGTTCCACACGCTCACACGCTTCAGCGTCCACTGCGATCCGGAAAGCTTCGTGCTTGTGCCCGCCGCAACCTTCGCCCACGTTACGGAGCCGGTTTCACGATTGTTGTACACGGTTTCCGCAGTCGCATTGGACTTCTCAGCACTATCGACGATCGTAAGGTGAATTTCTTCGCTCACCGAATTCGCGTCGATTACAAACGCGTACGTCGTGTTATTGGCGGCGAAGCCGTCACGCTTCTGCTCCTTCATCGTGTACACGCCCCACGGAAGCCCCTCAAACCTGAACTTACCGGCAGTGGAATCCTTGTCGGCATACACGCCATCGCCACCGTTGTCGGTCAACGTATGCGTATAGTCATCGCCCGACACAGCAACCATGGAAGCCGTTTCAGCATTCCAAGCCTGAGTCTGGGTCAGCGTCCAACTCGTGCCTCCAAGCAACGAATCATCGTTGGTTGCGGACGAGCCGTCATCACCGGTGTCTTTCTTATCCCAAACCACAACGCCGTTCTTGCGATCGTTTGGAATCTTATTGTCTGTCGGAAGATCCGATTCGTTCGTCACAATCTGTCCATCGCGAACCACAATCGTGTATGTCGTTTCCGAAAGCACATATCCGGTAGGTGCCTTGGTTTCCTTCAGCGTGTATTTGCCGTTATCCAGGCTGACGCGGAACTTGCCAACGCCGGAATCCAGGTCCGCCTTCGTCGAGATCGTTTCCTCATCGGCGATCGGCTTTGCGAAGTTTGCTGCAATACCGTCCGTTTCGCCGCTCTTCAGCACCGCGCTGTACACGTGGGCGTTGATATTGCGAGCCGCAACCGTGGAAACATTGCAATCGCTGATGGCGGGAACCGTTGTTGTCAGCGTTCCTTTATTAATGGTCATCGCCTCAACGTAGCCGCCCGAAGCATAACTACTATTCGAACCACCATTGTTGTCCCAGTCACCGCTGCCGAAATGGAAAGTAACCTTGACTTCCTTGCTATCCGGATTCGCAATCTCGTATGAATACCAGTCGTTGCATCCGCTAATGGAAGACATAGCAGGGTCACTGTTTACATCGTTTGTATTCCAGTTGTCGCCGACCGCGTAGTGAATCTGCGGAACACCCGTCGCATAGTAATACACGACAGTGGACTTCTGCTTCACCGTAATATGCACGGTTTGCGACAGATTACCCGCCTTTACGGTGATGTCGGCATTGCCCGCGCTCACTGCGGTAACAAGACCATTGTCGCTGACCGTGGCAATGCCAGTATTGGAGCTTTCCCAAGTCAAAGCCGTGTTTGCAGGCTGCACTTCCGCAGCCAACTGCAACGTGCCATTGTACTTGAGCGACACGGTCTGATCGACAAGACTGGTTTTGTTCGTATCGCCATCCTTGTACAGGGTCAGGGAAGCTGCGGAATCGTTGGTGACAGTAACGTTCAGCGTGTTGCACACCTTGCTGTCAGACGCGGAGCAGACGGTGAACGTCGTGCTGCCTTTGCCGACTGCGATGACGTTGAATGTGCCGGATCCTTCAGCGGACGAAATACGAGCCACATTCTCATAACCGTCGGCACCAGTCCACTTCACCTGCTGGCTGGCATCGCTCGGATCGACCTTCACCGTGATCGGAGCGGTGTCGCCGCCCTTGTCCAACGTGAGGTCGGCGATCGCGTTGCCGTCAGCCCCAAGCAGGGAAACGCTGGTAGGCGTGGTCGTGTTGTCGGTAATGTTCCACGTTTGCTGCGGATCGGTATCCGTTCGTGTCAGCTGCCATTCGGAACCGGCAAGGGCACCGCTATTGCTCGTGCCGTCAACCTTCGACCAGGCGAGTTCCGTGCCGGCGGTTTCATTGATGATGGCACCTTCGGTTGTCAGCAGTTTCTTGCTGTTGTCGGTGATCTCCGTACCGTTTGCGTCATACACCTTGACGATTGTGGTTGCGTCGGTTCCGCCTTCCGCAGTATCAATGCGGTAGATGTTCGTATTCTTCGCATAGCCTGAGGCTGCCGCCTGTTCGCGAAGATAGTAAGTTGCATTGGTTTTCAGACCATCGACCTGCAACGTGCCGTCAGCAGAATCCCAATCATTGCCGCCGTTGTCGGTGAGTGTGATCAGGGCGCCGCTGTTATTGATTGCATTTTGGAGATTTCCATACACTGTCCAAGTCGTGCCGCCGAGCGGAGTCGCGGTATTGCCCGCAACCTTCTTCCAAGTGATGGATGCGAAGTTGTTGAGTGCACCACTCCACGGGAAGTTGTGACGTTCCTGATCCATATCGATGATGGACGCAGAATTAATATCACCGCCATTATGCTTCGCCTGAGTGGGGTTGTACATCATGAAATCGTCACCCACATACACGCGACCATTGGTGGTCACATGCGATTCAAGGCTACCGTCCGGCACCATAATGCTGCCGAGCATTGCTGCGGAAGGATCGTCGGACACGGAAGAGTTGAAAATCGAAGTAACACTCGCCTGGCTCCAATTCGTACCATCGGCATGAAGCTTCTTCACCGTTGCATTATCG
>ENA-OUQM01001520-OUQM01001520.1-human-gut-metagenome-genome-assembly--contig:-NODE-1520-length-12288-cov-17.296984_pt1 | contig 12288 bp, 10 predicted proteins | sample MGYA00237949_ERZ548830 | MGnify/ENA primary metagenome ERZ548830 (study PRJEB26490, sample SAMN05194706) | human gut metagenome | biome: terrestrial biome; feature: human-associated habitat...
CCCAGTCCCTTGGTCAGCTTCTCGCCGATCTGGAGAATGGTAGGTGCCTTACAGAGAGTCAGGGCCTGTTTGTCGGTGTTGATGCCAACGAATTCAACGCCGCCGATGGATTCTTCCACCATTCTATTTACAGCATTATTTCCTGCACCACCTACACCGATTACAATAATCTTTGCAGATGATTCTGCCTCATTTGTCATGATCTCTAACAATTTCAACTTCCTCCTTTTGATTGTGAACTGCTGTCTATCTCAAAATAGTCTAATATTCTGATGGTCATACATAAGGATATAATATAATTTCTTGAGGAAATAATCAACTCTTTTTTTCGTATTTCATAAAAAATTCAAGATTATTGCGTTTTTTTGACAGCTTCTGCCACATGTCTGCGGTCTATTCTTCCTCATATCCGTCATCCTGATCGGATTCCATGTCCGGATCGTCCTCGTAGGTTCCGTCGGTATCCTGATCGGCATTGTCATCGGCATCATCATATGTGTCATCATCCGATGTTTCCTCCTGCGATTCGCCGGTATCACCGGTATTTTCGGCATCGTTCGGATCGGCAGCTTCCTGTGTATTGTCTGTAGTTGGGTTATCCGCATTTTCTCCAGTTCCATCCGCCGGATCTGTGCTGTCTGCCTGATCCCCCTCTCCGGTTCCGGTATTCGCCTGCTGTGATATATCCGCATTCTGCGTCTTTTCCGTGTCTTTTGAGAAAACAAAGCTGCTGTTTCCGTCTTTATAGTCTTCCATATGGAGTTCTCCGGAAAGACCGGAAAGGCTCGGAAGGATCGCCGCCACGCGCGTCATCTTCTCTTCCAGAGCTGTATCAGTTCCGAGCAGAATCCGCACCGTATCATAATAATGCAGAATAATCTCGCCGTTTTCCGTGAACTCCACGCGATCCGGCGTGATGTCATATTTTTCTGTTATTCTGGTAAGTGCAAGCATGGTGCGGAAAACTGCCGGCTTTTCGACCGGAAGCTGCTCATTCATCGTCACATGGTCAAACGTAAGGCCTGTTACAAGCGGAACATCCGAGAGACTTGGCTGAAACCCCGCTGTCATCACACGCGCACTTTTGATCGTATCGGCCGTAAGAGCGCCATCAGACGCCGTACTGTCGGATGTCGTATTGTTGTCGCCCGCGGTGCCGTCCGACGGCGTTTCCTGCTCTTCGTCTACGCACTCCAGCACAATACCGTTCTTGTCAAAGTAAACCTTCTTTCCCTCGTACTCCACATAGCCGACTACTTTTTTCTCGTTTACATTAACACAAATGGTATTATAATTCACAAATGTGAATTCTACTGAATTCATAAACGGAATATCACTCATATCCACTTTCGAATGAAAGGTTGTGAGAAGTACTGTGTTGAACATCCACTTGTCGTCTGCGACCATCTCTTTGATTTCATCTTTTGTATATCGGGTGTTTCCTGCCACCTGAATATTACGAATCCGGAAGACATTGACAAACAGGGCACCTGCAAGGCCAATGCCAAGCACTGCCCCGACCAGAATCCGTATTTTTTTGTTTTTCATCTTTTTTCTTCTTTTTTTCTGTCTCATACTTCTTTTTCTACGATAATATCTGCTCCAAGTTCCCGGAGCGTTTCCGGAAACCTCTCATATCCACGCTCAATGAATTCTGTTTTTTGAACGGTGGAAAACCCTTCTGCGGCGAGCGCCGCTGATACGAGTGCCGCTCCTCCCCTCAAATCCCGGGAGACCACATCCGCACCGTGCAGGCGGCTTTTTTTCGTATTGATCCATTTTCCGCAGATCTGCAGCATTGCGCCCATTTTCTGTAACTCCTGTGCCGTCCGCAGACGGTCTTCAAATACATTTTCACAAATGCAGCTTCTTCCTTCCAGCGTTACTGCTGCTGCCAGATACAGGGACTGCAGATCCGTCGGAAAACCGGGATATTCCGCCGTTTCCACGTGCGGAACCGCATACTGTACCTTTTCGCTGTCTGCTATCAGTGTACCACTCTTTCTTGCATATTGTCCACCTATTTTCTGATAGAGTGAAAGAACCGATCCCATTTCTTCCAGAGGCGCATCTAAAAGAACAACACTCCCCCTCGTTGCAGCACCCATCAGAAGATAGGTTCCGGCTGCAATCCGATCTCCCGGAACCACGTAGCGGCAGCCGGAAAATGCCGTTTTTCCGCGTCTTCCGGAAATGGTGATCTGTTCTGTTCCCTCTCCTGTAATATCAGCTCCCATAGCGCGCAAAAAGCGGCAGAGATGCACAATTTCGGGCTCGCGCGCACAAAATTCCAGACGTGTTGTCCCCTCTGCACCAACTGCAAACAGAATCGCATTTTCTGTCGCCCCGACACTTTTTTTCGGGAAGCACAGAACCGTTCCTTTTGGATGATCCGCTCTGGCAGAAATTGTGCCCTCCTCTTCCAGAACCCTGGCCCCCAGTACCTCCATTGCCCTCTGATGGAGATCCGTCGGACGTTTTCCGATCTTGCAGCCACCTGTTCCTGCAAGATGTGCCTCTCCTGTTCTTGTAAGAAGACTTCCAAGAAAAAGAAGAGAGGCGCGCAGCCTCTTCGAAAGCGCTTCCTCTACACAACTCTTTTTGATTTCGGCACATTTCAGATGAAGCTCCTCTTTCTCCCACCAGACTGCTCCTCCAAGACTTCTTACAATCTCCGCCATATCCTCCACATCAGAAATTCTGGGGCATCTTTCCAGCACGACCTCCTCTTCTGTCAGAACCGCCGCCGCAATCATGGGAAGAGCGGCGTTTTTGGAGCCCTGAATTTTCACAGTTCCGCAAAGCCGCCTCCCGCCGAGAATGTGATATCTCCCCACCTGTTTTCTCCCCATTTTGCTTCTCTTTTCAGAGTATGATATTTTCCCTCTCTTTGTTCCACTTCTGCTGAATTTTTTTGCATTATTTTCCGGAATTGCTATCATCTGTATCCCGGGAGACCGACAGGGCGAGACCCATCTCTCCAAGCAGAAACAGCACCGATGTTCCTCCGTAACTGATAAAAGGCAGTGTAATACCGGTATTTGGAATCGTATTCGTCACAACCGCGATATTCAAAATGACCTGGAGTGCAATATGTCCCATAATTCCACCCACAATGAGTGCTCCGCCAAGATCCTTCGCATGAATCGAAATGACCATGAGACGCCAGATCAGTACCGCAAACACGGCAATGATCAGACATGCCCCAAAAAGACCATTTTCTTCGCAGATAACAGAAAAAATCATATCATTCTGTGCTTCCGGTACAAATCCAAGTTTCTGCAGTCCTCTTCCGAATCCACATCCGAAAATTCTTCCACTTCCAATCGCATAAAGTCCCTGAATGGTCTGAAAGCCCTTCTCATATGCCTCCGGATTGTGCCAAATGGCAAGGCGTTCCAGACGGTAGCTCTCCATCACCAGAAAGACGGCAATAAACCCTGCTCCCGCGCCTCCCATCCAGAGAAAAGGCAGATAACCCGGATGGGAAATAAAAATCAAAAAGGCGCAGATTCCAAGCAGAATAATTGCCGTACTTAAGTTGTTGCTTCCGACAAGCGCTGCAAGTGGCAGCGTACAAAGTACCGCCTTCGCCATAAACCAGAAACGATCCGACCGGCCTTTTGTATGCTCCATGACCCACGGAAGGAAGAGAATCACCGCCATCTTGGCAAATTCCGATGGCTGAAAGGACAAAGGACCCATTTTCAGCCACCGCTTTGAGCCATTATACTCGCTTCCGAAAAAAAGCACCGCCGTTGAAAGTACAAGCGATACTGCATAGAACCACGGTGCCAGTGCGAACAGCCGCCGGTAATCCATTTTTGCAACCGTATACATGCCGATTACACCAAGTACGCTTGCAAACAGCTGTTTTTTGAAATAATAAGCCGGGTCATGGAACCTGACCCGGCCATGATACGCGCTGGCACTGTACAGAATCGCAAGGCCGAGGCCAAGCAGAATCCATACCGTCACCAGCAGCGTTCCATCCATTTTTTTCTTTTTTTCCTTCTGCACCCGCGCCACACCCGTTGTATCATCGGTTCAGCATATGCAGCTTTCTGCAACAGTATGACTTCTGTTTGCCTTCTTCGTGTGCCACAGAGCGTATTTAGAGTTCTTTTACATACTCCTTAAACAGCTCGCCGCGCTGCTCATAGCTCTTAAACTGATCCCAGCTTGCACATGCCGGGGAGAGAAGAACCGCATCACCCGAATGGGCTCTGTCATGGCAGATCTGTACCGCTTCTTTTAAGTTGTCTGCCATGATGATATCGTGAAATCCGACGCTTTCTGCCGCTTTTGCAATCTTCTCTCTGGTATCTCCAATCAGAACCAGCAGACGCACCTTACCGTCGAAGGCCTGAATCCATTCTTCGTATGTGGACTGCTTGTCATATCCGCCACCAATCAGAAATGTCGGACGGTTCATGGCCTGGATCCCCTTGATTGCCGCATCCGGGTTTGTTCCCTTGGAATCGTTGTAATATGCTACGCCATCCTTCTCACAGACATACTCAATCCGGTGCTCGACACCTGCAAATTCCTGAATCACTTTTCGGACGGTTTCCAGCGGAACGCCCGCATGAAGTGCCATGGCAGACGCAACCATAACATTTTCAAAATTATGTAAGCCAAGCAGCTTTAAATCATCCGTTCTGGTCAGCAGATTTGTCTCACCGTTCTTCGCGATGCGGATCTCGCCATCCTGATAATAAATACCGTTCTTTAACGCACGCAGGCTGGAGAAGTACATAACCTGAACTTTTTTCTCTGCCATCAGCTTTTCGCCGAATGGGCGAAGGATTTCGTCCTCATAATTCAATACGCAGAGATCGTCCATCGTCTGATTTTCCGTGATACATTCTTTGACACGGATATACTCTTCCATTGTGTGATGGCGGTTCAGATGATCCTCGGTAATATTTGTGATCGCACTTGCTGCCGGATGAAATTCCTGAATCGTTTCAAGCTGGAAGCTGCTGATTTCCGCAACCGTTACCGTATCATCGGTTGTATCAAGTGCTGCCGATGTATACGGTGTTCCAATGTTTCCGACAACCGCCACTTTCGGCTGGTATGCTCTCATAATTTCGCCAAGAAGCGATGTCGTTGTGGTCTTTCCGTTTGTTCCCGTGATTGCAAGTACCTTTCCGCGGCTCACCTGATACGCTAATTCCACCTCACCGATAACCGGAATCTCTTTTTCTTTCATCTTGAGAACAATCGGCAGATCTGTCGGAACACCAGGACTTAAAACGACAAGGTCGAGGCTGTCCACCATTTCTTCCGGGAGTTCTCCCAAAACAACCTCCACATGATCGCGGCTCTCCAGTTTCTTTAAAATTTCTTCTTTTTCAAGCTTATCATTTCCATCGTAAAGAACGACAGAAGCGCCTTTCTTATTCAGCAGCTTCTCCGCTGCGATTCCACTCTTTCCGGTTCCGAAAACCAGTACTTTTTTTCCTGTGAAAATCATGTTTTTAACCTCCATCTATCTTTATTTCATGTACTCCCTCATCTCACAGCCGCAAGTGCAGACAGTTTCCGGGAATACAGTTTAGATCCCCATCAATGCAATCAGGCATAAGATTGCTGTGATTGTGGAAAAAACGGTCACAATCTGTGTTTCTGACCAGCCCATCAGTTCAAAATGGTGATGGATCGGCGTCATTTTAAAAATCCGTTTTCCTTTTGTCAGCTTAAAGAACGACACCTGCAGAATCACGGAGAGAATCTCCATCATATAAATAAATCCGATCAGCGGCAGAAACAGCGGCAGGCGCAAAAAGCACGCCATTCCCGCAAGGAAACCGCCAAGTGCCAGACTTCCGGTATCCCCCATAAAAACACGGGCCGGAAATACGTTAAATACCAGAAAGCCAAGCAGGCTTCCGATAACCGCAAGAGAAGACGGTGAAAAGCCGTTTCCGAGACCGATCGATGCGATGGAAAAGAAAACGGCATTTAAAATTGTCACACTCGCCGCAAGCCCGTCAATGCCGTCGGTAAAATTAACTCCATTGACCGTTCCGAGAATCACAAATGCATAAAACGGGATCGTAAGAATCCCTGCATCCAGCTCTTTCCCGGGAAGAAACGGAATGCGCATCCGAAGCGGGATCCCGGAAAAACGGACCAGATACCACAAAAAAATTGCGGTGATTACTGCCTGCAGTGCCATTTTCTGTTTCGGATACAGTCCATCGCAGCGGTGCAGCACAACTTTCAGATAGTCATCGAGAAAGCCGATGATTCCAAAGCCAAGCGTCAGAAACAGCACCGGAATGACTTCTATTCCCTCTTTTCGAAAGAGCAGAGAAACTACGGTATCCGCTGCCAGAAACATCACGCCGCCCATCGTCGGGGTTCCCGCTTTTTTCTGATGGCTCGGCACACCTTCTTCCCGCTCCTTCTGCCCCGCTTTGACTTTTCGCAAAAACGGGATCAGAACCGGACCCAGCGTCAGACTGATGCCAAAGGAAAGAAGAACCGGCAGGATCATTTCTCTTTTCATAAACGCACCTCTTCCTTTTTGTACAGACCGCATACGGAACAGGCATGTATTTTTCTCTCTAACCTATTCAGTATATAGCTTTTTGTTCTGTTTCGCAACCTTCTTTTACAATCCCGAGATACGGAAGCACATTGGAAAAGATATCACGGATCACCGGCGCGCAGATCGTTCCTCCGTAATAAACTCCCTGCGGATTGCGGATGATGCAAAGGCCAAGCACCGTCGGATGGTCGGTCGGCGTAAATCCAAGGAACGAAGAAATATAGCGGTTTGCACTTCTTGGGAGTGTTTGCGAGGTTGCTGTTTTTCCGCCGATAGAATATCCTTCCAGATACGCATTTTTTCCAGATCCCTCCGAAATGACACTTTCCAGAATTTTTCGGACGGCCTGCGAGGTTTCTTCCGAAAGAATTCCTTCTTTTTCCGCAAATTCCAGATGCTTCACCACATTTTCTTTTTCATCGAGGACATCGGAGGCGACATGCGGAGTCACCATTTTTCCGCCATTGACCAGCGCAGAGACCGTCGCGGCAAGCCGGATCGGTGTAATCTGGAAGGACTGGCCAAATGCCATCGTTGCAAGCTCTACCTCACCAATATTTTCCTCTTTGTGCATAATTGTTGATGCCTCACCCGGCAGATCAATGCCCGTCTTTTCCATCAAACCGAACTTGCAAAAGAAATCATAGAATTTTTCCACGCCAAGCCGCAACCCCACCTCAATAAACACCGGGTTACACGAGTTCTGTGCCCCCTGTACAAAGGTTTCAGCTCCGTGCCCTGTCCGCTTGTGGCAATGAATCCGGCGATCCTCCACAATTTTATAGCCAGGACAGAAAAAGGAATCCGATGGAGCCACAACACCCTCTGAGAGCCCGGCGGCCATCGTGATGATTTTAAACGTGGAACCCGGCTCATACGTATCGTTGATGCAGGCATTCCTCCACATCTGATTCTGCAGATCCTGTATTTCTTTTTCGGTGAGCCCCGTTGTATCTTCCTGCAGCGTAAACGGATCGTTCAGGTCAAATTCGGGCACATTGACACACGCATAGATTTCGCCGTTCTGCGGATTCATCAGCAAAATCGAAACACTGTCTGCCTGCTTTTCCTCCATCGCTTTTTCCGCCGCCTGCTGGCAGTATGCCTGGATATTGGCATCCAGACTAATCCTCAGATCCCTCCCTGCCACCGGCTCCTGACGCCTCTCCCCCATCCCGTTCTGCTCGATTCCGCGTGCATCCGTCGTCGTCAGAATTTTCCCATTGATACCCTTTAAAATCTCCTCATATTCCACCTCCAGCCCGATAATCCCCTGGTTATCCCCACCGGTAAAGCCGATGACGCGCGATGCCAGCTTCCCTTTCGGATAATAACGCTTAAAATCCTCATCCACCTTTACCCCCCTTATAACCGTACGACCGGATCCTGTCTCCTGTCTCCTTGTCCACATTCGTCCTGACACGCTCGATGGAAGAGCGCTTCTCCACTCTTTTGCGCGCCGCCTCTTCTGTGATCCCAAGCTCTCTGGCAAGCATCTCGATTACTCTTTGCGGTTCCTCGATCTGGCTGTGAATGACGGAAATCGTACAGACCGTACGATTTGCTGCCAGCACCTCCCCATTCACATCGAGAATCCGTCCACGCGCTGCCTTGATATCACGCTCCCGCTCGTGCAGATCATCCGCCTTTTCCGAATAATAGACAGATCGGAATACACACAGATACACCAGTCTTCCGGCAAGTCCGATCATCATTCCCATACAAAGAGCCCATAAAAGAACCGTCTTTTTCCGGTGATACGTTTTGTTTTTACGCATAGAATACCCCATAGCCGAATCCATTATGATAACACTATATGGAAACTGCTATGGGGTTATGTCTTTTGTTCTTCTGTTCAGTTCATAAGATCAAGATCATCGTTTGTCAGACCTCCGGTCTCCATGTTACTGTTTTCTGTACGATTCTCTGTATTGTCTCCCTGTACCGGTGCCGATACATTCGGATCATTTACGCCGGTCTCAGAGCCTTCTCCCGTCGCACTGTCCGTATCATCCGGAAATACGTTCAGATACGGCAGAAGTTCGGTATAAATCTCTTTTACGATTTCCTGTGCCAGTACACTATTCGCCTGATTTTCTACATCCGGCTCATCCACAATCGCGTAAACAACCGCTTTCGGATTTTCTACCGGCGCAAATCCTATAAAAGAAACAAGATATTTTCCGTTGCCACGCGGATATTTCTGTGCGGTACCTGTTTTTCCTCCCATGGTATAGCCGGCAACCTTTGCACTCTGACCGGATCCCTCGTCTACAACTTCCTGAAGGAAGCCTCTTAATTTATCACTGATTTCCGCAGAAACCGTCTGGCGGATCAGATTCGGCTCGTTGCTTTCAACAACAGCTCCCGTACTGTCGGTAATGTTTTTCATCACATGCGGCTGATAATAGTTTCCACCATTGATCAGGGCAGAAAACGCTGCAGCCTGCTGAATCATCGTCACCGTATATCCCTGACCGAAGGTGCTTGTCGCAAGCTCTGTCGGCCCCATGGTATCCTCTGTGTGAACCAGGCCGTACGCCTCACCCGGCAGATCAATTCCGGTCAGACTGCCGAATCCGAAAATATCCTGATATCGGATAAATTCCGCTGCTCCCATCTTCTGTCCGATCTGCATCATACCGGCATTGCAGGAATTTTTCAGCACATCTGCAGGTGTCTGCAGACCATGAGTTCCCGGATAGGATCCACAGCGGATCATCTGTCCTGAGATCATTTCATAGCCTTCGCAGTCAAACAGCGAATCGTCATCAATGGCGTTGATGGCATATGCAGCAGCCATATTCATCGGTTTCGCCGTCGAACCCGGCTCGTAAGCATCGGAAATGCAGTAATTCTTCCAGATGGCGCTTAATGCCTCCATCGTCTGCTCATCATTCATCGCATCAATTTCTTCCTGCGAATAAAACGGTGTCAGGTCTCGCGGATTATTCAGGTCATACCAGTCAGAGGAATCCATACCAAGAATTTCTCCGTTATTCGGGTCCATCACAACAACAGCGATATTATTTGCTGCTTTTGTCTCGCGGTTTGTTTCGGTATCCGACTCATCTGCTCCGTTCTGCACATGAATCTTTTCATTGTAGTTCTCGATCGCTGTACGAATGATCTTCTGGATATTCACATCAATCGTTGTCACCACGTTTTTTCCCGGTTGAGCCTCGATGATCGTCTGCTCCATGTTCGCATCTTCGTTATAATACCCAAACTGACGACCGTTCACACCGTTCAAAATGCTGGAATAATAGCCCTCAATTCCCCAATCGGCCGTATCCCCGGAATACGTAAAGCCAATCAGATCGCAGGCAAGCGAGTTCAACGGATACGACCTCTGATAGGATTCCTCAAACCAGACGCCCCGGATATTGGCGCGGTACGCCTTTTCCGCCTGTTCCGACTCGTCGAGTTCCTTCTTTTTTTTGTCTGCGTATTCGTTCACATAGGCCTCAAACGCTTTTTTTGCATCCATGGAAACATTTTTCGCAAGAACCTGATATTGACTGTTTTTCGTGGTTTCATCTGTCAGTCGACTGCGAAGATCTGTTTCATCGAGTCCGAAATACTCGACCAGCGCCGCCACTGTCGGTTCAATATATGGCGTCGTGTCCTGTTTCTCTTCATTTTTTACAGTCGTATTGGTAAGCTTGCAGTCAAGAATAACATTGTAGACCTTCTCACTCGTCGCTAAAATAGTTCCGTTCCGGTCTGTAATATTTCCCCTCTGGAATGGGATCGTCCTGCTGTCATAGGACTGCTGGGTCTGGCTTAAGACCTGTCTTTCGTATTTTTCTCCTTTTGTGGCATTCACATACGTAATATCAATCGCTAAAGCAACAAAAACCAGCATCACTCCCAAAAAGAGTGCTACCAGTTTTCTGCTCATCCGCCCACTTGTCTTCCGTCTCCGGAATGCCCCGCTTCGTCTTTTCTTTTTTTTCTGTTTACTCACATTTTCACCTATTTCGCATCCGGAACATCCTGATACTGTCTCACATAGCTGTTTTCTGAATCATCGAAATAAATCACCTGTGACTCATCTGCATATTTCATGCCGAGCCGGTTTTTCGCTGCCTCTTTCACGGCCTCAAGGTCCTCGGAGGCAACCGTTGTATTGTAATAGGCGTCATTATCCGCCTTCAGATCACTCAGTTCTTTTTCCTTGCTGGTAATATCCTCTGCCTGCGTGGTAACCACGGTCTGCAGTTTGACATACGCAACACACGCTGCAACACACAGGATGCAGACAACAGCAAGAAAAATCGCGTAGCCGGCACTGATCTGTGTCGCCCGTGCCCGATTTCTTCTTGTCTGACTGCTTACACTCGGTCTGAGATGCTGCGCTTCTTCCGGTCTTTCCTGTGGCTGTGCCGCAAGACGCCGCACTGCATTTCCGTCCTCATACGTATCCCGCGCAGAACGATTCGTTCTATCTATCGAATTTACCCTTCCATCTGCCCGTCTGGCCATAACTTTTTTTGTCTCCTTCGTGCCGAGCCGTCACACTTTTCGTTCAAAGACGCGCAGCTTGGCGCTCTTAGAACGGGGATTTGTTTCCATCTCCTCTTCACCCGGCAAAATAGGTTTCCGAGTTACAACGGTTCCCTTAGACTTTTTCCCGCATACGCAGACCGGAAACTCCGGCGGACACGTACATGGATGCTCGTTTCTTCTGAAAATGTTTTTTACGATACGGTCTTCCAGAGAATGAAAGGTGATGACACAAAGTCTTCCACCGTCATTTAAGAGATCAATCATACCATCCAGAGATTCTGACAGAACAGTAAGTTCCTGATTTACCTCAATACGGATCGCCTGAAAGGTTCTCTTGGCCGGATGACCGCCCGTTGCCCTTATTTTAGCCGGAATCGAGCGCTTGATGATTTCGATTAACTCCCCAGTTGTTCGAATCGGCGCCTGCTGCCGGCTTACGCATATATTGTGTGCAATTTTTCTTGCAAAACGCTCTTCTCCATATTCATGGAGAATACGCGAAAGATTCTCTTCACTGTAATCGTTCACTACCTCGTACGCGGAAAGAGCATTTCTCTGATCCATCCGCATGTCCAGCGGAACGTCCTCACGGTATGTGAAGCCACGATCTGCTTGATCGAGCTGGTAGGAGGAAACTCCAAGATCCAGCAGGATTCCGTCTACCCCGGTAACTCCGATTTCGGCAAGACGCGGAACCATATCGCAATAATTGCTGCGGATAATGGTTACCTGGTCCCGAAACGGTTCCAGACGTTTACCCGCAGCAGCTATCGCGGCTTCATCCTGATCTATGCCTATTAATCTCCCCGTGGCAGATAAGCGCTCACATATATGACTGGAATGTCCAGCGCCTCCCAACGTCCCGTCCACGTAGATTCCGTCCGGTTTTATCTTAAGGTTTTCAATGGTTTCCTTCAGTAATACTGATGTATGTGAAAATTCCATGGTCATCTCCTGTATCCCAACGAAACAGATCAGATCACAATGCCCATCTCCTCCATTGATTCAGCGATGGCATCCATATCATCATAATTGCTGTTTTCGTTCCATTTTTCCTTGCTCCAGATTTCGATCCGGTTGATATTTCCGGTAAGGACTACATCTTTTTCCAGACCAGCAAATTCCCGCAACGTTGCCGGTACGAGAATTCTCCCCTGCTTGTCCAGTTCACATGATGTAGCACCTGCTACAAAGAAACGGGAAAAAGTTCTGGC
>ENA-OUQM01001523-OUQM01001523.1-human-gut-metagenome-genome-assembly--contig:-NODE-1523-length-12279-cov-7.109948_pt1 | contig 12279 bp, 15 predicted proteins | sample MGYA00237949_ERZ548830 | MGnify/ENA primary metagenome ERZ548830 (study PRJEB26490, sample SAMN05194706) | human gut metagenome | biome: terrestrial biome; feature: human-associated habitat; material...
GCGAGCAACGAGCCAAAGTCCGTGCTTGCACGAGACCTTGGCGACTGCCGCGATAGTGGCTAAGATTATTTTGCAGAATCTGCGTCAATCACTGCCTTGATCTGTTTCATCAGTGCATCATAATTTTTCTGATCATCAACACCACCCATGAACTGCTCTCCAATGATATTTCCGTTCCGGTCTACCAGAACAGTGGTAGGAAATGCCATGATATTGGAAGCATATTTTCCTGCATCAGAATCGGAGGTGAGGGAAAGGTTACGATATTTTGCTCCCTGGCTTTTCAGGACCTTTTTTGCTTCCTCAATTGCAGATTCATTTCCATCAAAGGTTTCTGTATTGATACCAACAACTTCACCACCCATGGATTTGATGGCTTCGTTCATTTTATTCAGTTTGGATAATTCACCAACACACGGTTTACAACCGGTAAACCAGAAATTCAGAACAGTTACCGCATTGTTGGAAAACAGAGAGTCGTCTACTTTATTTCCGTCATAGTCGGTGGCACTGAAGTTCTTGAATGGGGTATCTGCATCAGAAGAGTCAGCTGCTGTTTCCGGGGTTCCTGCACTTTCCAGAGCTGCAATTTTTTCTTCGATTCCACGAATAGTTTCGATATCTTTATGGAGAACTTCAAGTTCTTCCTCTGTAAATTCATCTTTGTTGGAGTCTACAAGATCAGCAAGGTAATCCCCATAGTTTCCGCTTGGGTCTGCAGAGCTTTTGTTTGCCATAGCAAATGCTTTGTTCCATTCATCCTGATGATCTGCAAACAGCTGGTTTTCCTGCTGGAATAAATCGTCGATCTCAGAACTGGATTCCGGAGTCGATGCTGCATCTGTAGTCTGTGTGTTAGTAGTGTCTTTTGTTTCCTTGCCTGTACATGCGGTAAGTGATAAAGCTGTGCAAAGAGTAAGTACAGTGATGATATTTTTTCTTGTTTTCATGATAAAATCTCCTTTTATATATGTTATTTTGTAACTATTCTATTTTAAAAAAGTTAACCAGTTAATACAAACTTTACTTTGTTTCTTTATGTTTGTGTATGCACATGTCTTTCCCCATAAATTGATAGTGGATTGCATCCTTTGGACATACCTTCATGCAGGCTCCGCAACGGATACATTCCGGATGGTTGGGTGTCTTGAGCACATTTACGTCCATCTTACACGCTTTTGTACACTGTTGGCAACCGATACATTTATCATTTTCGATTTTAATCCCTAAAAATGATATTTTGTTAAATAAAGAATATATTGCTCCCAGCGGGCAGATCCATTTGCAGAAAGGTCTGTAAAACAGAATGCTTAGTACCACAACCGTAATAAGGATGATGCTTTTAAAAGTAAATAGTTTGCCAAGTGCCGACCGGATAGCTGCATTGCCAAGAGAAAGTGGGATGGCACCTTCCAATACACCCTGAGGGCATATGTATTTGCAAAAGAAGGGATCGCCCATTCCAATCGAATTGGTGACCAACATTGGCAAAAGGATTACGAATACCAGAAGAATCAGGTATTTCAGATAACGCAGTGGTTTCAGCTTTTGTGTAGAGAACTTTTTGCCTGGTATCTTGTGCAGCAGATCCTGAAACCATCCGAAGGGACAGAGGAAACCGCATATAAATCGACCTAAGATTACACCAAGTAAGATGATAAATCCCGTGATATAATAGGAAAATTTGAATTTTGAAGACCCAACCACTGCCTGAAAAGCACCGATGGGACAGGCTCCTGAAGCGGCAGGGCATGAGTAACAGTTCAAACCGGGAACACATACCGTTTTCCCATTACCCTGGTATATTTTTCCTTTGAAGAAATTCGGCAGATGTATATTTGTAAGCAATGTGGCTGCTGCCTGAACCCAGCCACGAAATCGTGCTATTTGTTTTGAGATGATACTTGTTTTCTTATCCAATTCCTACACACTCCATACATAATTTTATTGCCTTGGCAAGTACAACAGCTGCCTCGCCTCTGTATGCTCCGAATACGATCATGAGCACTCCAAAGGCAGGTAGTACAATCTGTGTGATACGTCTGTAATTCAAGATACGGATACTCCTTTCTACTGTATAATTTTATAACTGTCCGCCAACAAACCTTTTGTTTTGGATAACGCATGTTACAGTTCACACAGCAGCCAGACACTTGCTGTCAGACTGTGTAAGAACATGATTCAGGAGTGAGCAGGCTTCTTTTGCGAAGCACAATTTCAGATGAGCCTGCGAATCGTTACTGGAACGAGGTACGAGTGAACAGTAACTAACGCTTCACTGCATAAGACTTTGTTGACCTGTTGACTTGGCTATTATACAATAGAGGGTGTAAAATTTCTGTTAAGAAACGAGAATGGAGAAAAAATATTTTGAGATTATTAATTGTGGAAGATGAAAAAGAATTATGCGACACTGTAGCAAAGAGCCTATATAGTGCCGGGTATGAGGTTGATACCTGTTATGATGGTGAAGAAGCCCTGGATTATGTTCTGACGGAAGAATACGATCTGATCGTACTGGATCTGAACTTGCCGGGGATGGATGGAATGGATATTCTGAGGGAACTTCGTATGAAAAATGAGGAGACAAAGGTGCTGATTCTTTCTGCCAGAAGCCAGATTGCCGATAAGGTAGAGGGCCTGGATGCAGGTGCAAACGATTATATGGAGAAGCCTTTTCATCTCCAGGAGCTGGAAGCCAGGATTCGAAGCCTGACGAGACGAAAGTTTATACAAAAGGATGTATGTCTCAGTTATGGAGATATCAGATTCGACACGAAGAAAAGGGAAGCCTGTGCCAATGGTGAACCTGTGTCTCTGACGCGTAAAGAAAATGGGATTCTGGAATATATGCTGCTGAATCAGGGGCGTCCCGTAAGTCAGGAAGAACTTATTGAACATGTATGGGACGCATCTGTAGACAGTTTCAGCGGTTCCATTCGGGTACATGTGTCTTCTTTGAGAAGAAAACTGAAGGCAGTACTTAGTTATGATCCCATTGTGAACAAGATCGGTGAGGGATATCGGCTGGAGAGGAAGGAAAAATGAAAAAATTGTCATTACAGTGGAGACTTACCCTAATCACAACTCTTTTTATTGCGATCATCTGCGGATGCCTTACCATGTTTGTCTACGGAAGTGGAGTATATTACATGGATTCTCTCCAGGAAGCGGTAGATGCCCAGAATACAGATGGTGACGACAGCCATCAAAACGAAATCTATATCAGTATACCCGGCGACAAATGGGATGACTTCGCCAATGATTTTTCTGTACAGGTATACAATAATAAAGCGGATTATAAAAAGAAAAGCCTGTTTTTTTCCAGCTTTCTGGCGATTCTTGGAGGAGTTGCTACTTATTATTTCAGTGGCAGGTCTTTAAAACCACTGAAAGAGTTTTCTGAAAAAATAGAAGAAGTGGAAGCCAGAAACCTGTCAGATTCCAGAATCGAAGAAAACAAAGTGAAAGAACTGAATCAGCTTAGCATTTCTTATAATAAAATGCTGGATCGTCTTTCAGAATCCTTTGAGATGCAGCGTCAATTCACAGCCAATGCAGCCCATGAGCTGCGCACACCTCTTGCAGTGATGCAGGCACAGCTGGACCTGTATCATACAACCGGGCATCCTGCGACAGATGCCTGTACCGAGAAAACAATACAGATGGTAACGGATCAGAACGAACGTCTCAGCAAGATGGTGAAGACACTGTTGGATATGAGTGAATTGCAGACCGTGGCCAGAGATGAAAAAATTGAAGTGGATGCACTGGTTGAAGAAGTGCTGGCAGATCTTGATCCTCTTGCCGAGGAAAAAAATGTTATTCTCGAAAGTGTTTGCGATGCAGTAACGATGATGGGAAGTGATATCCTGATCTATCGGGTCATATATAACCTGGTGGAAAATGCCATCAAGTATAACAATCCCGGCGGTAAGGTACAGGTTACGGTTTGCAGTGAGAAAGAACAGATCTGTATACAGGTTATGGATAACGGAAGCGGAATTCCTGCAGATATGAAAGAACGAGTCTTTGAACCATTTTTCCGGGTAGACAAATCCCGCAGCCGGGCTCTGGGTGGCGTAGGTCTTGGACTGGCACTGGTCCGTGAGATCGTGAGAGTCCATGATGGAGCGATCCGTGTGCTGGATAATTCTAATGGAGGCACAACCTTTGAGATTCTCTTTCCGGAAACTGTGTAGCGTATCATTTGAAATGAAATAACGTACCTGAACAGTTATGACTACTGTAAAGGTACGTTATGTGATTGGTTTGAGAATGAACGACGATTTGTGATTATGACTACAGTAGCCAATGAATCTATGATAGCGGATTGAAGAAACTGTTTATCGACTTGAGTCCATTTTCAAAAGGAAAAGAAGGTTGATATGATGAGAATACTTTTTTGTAATATAGCGTGGATGAAGGAGTATCGAGGAAATGAAGATGGAAAGGATACTCCGTTAAATGGTGGAAGCTATGTGGATGAGACAGGAGATGCTCATAAAAATATAATTTTACACCGGTGAATATGGAGGGCAGGGAAGGCTTATATTGTCTGGGATTTTTTGAGACAAAATCACATAATGGTAAAGATGTTAATCAAATGCGGATTGAGAATATTGCAGGTTGTGAGCTATTAAAAAAAGAAGAATCCGTGGATGATGTGCTTGTTGTATACTGTGCAAAGCATCCGATGCATAAGTTTACGACGGTCGTGGGATGGTATAAACATGCTACAGTTTTCAGACATTATCAAGATTATCTTAAGAGATTAGTAAAACAGATTGATGAATATAATGGCGAGAATTGGATCGAAAAGTACGCTGAGTGATGAGGTATATATATTAAGGAAAATAGGTAGGGAGGTGCTACAATGCCATTTAAGATTGTCCGAAACGATATAACAAAGGTAAAAGCAGATGTAATCGTAAATACTGCTAATCCAAATCCGATATGTGCAAGTGGCACGGACTTAGCAATATATGAGGCAGCAGGAAAAGAAAAGCTTCTCGCAGAAAGAGCAGATATTGGTAAGATTGCAAGAGGTGATATTGCTGTTACCGGTGCATATAATCTAAAGGCAAAATATATTATTCATACGGTAGGGCCGGTATGGACAGATGGAAAGAATCATGAATTTGAAATCCTTGAGAATTGTTATCGAAAATCATTACAGAAAGCATTGGAACTTGAGTGTGAGAGTATAGCATTTCCGCTGATTTCGACAGGAGTATATGGATTTCCGAAGGATAAGGCATTGCAGATTGCTGTGTCAGTATTCAGCCAGTTTCTTACTGAAAATGAGATTGAAATCATACTGGTAGTGTTTGATAAAAGGTCTTTTCAGCTTTCCGGTCAGATTGTGGGTGATATTGATTCCTACATAGATGCTAATTATGTCAGGGAAAGTCATAAAAAAGAATATCCAGTGCGAAGCAGAAGTGGTGTTCGCATGAGAGAATTGTCAGAGGAAGCGTTCTATGAGGAGATGCTTCAAAGAGAGGCAGAAGATAACTATCCACTTGAGGAAGATACAGGGTTAGCAGAGCCTTGTATGCTGTCAGCAGACATTTCTTTGGAAGACCAGCTTGCAAATATTGGCGTTTCATTTCATGACAAATTATTTGAGCTGATCGATGAATCACATCTTGATAATAAGGATGTGTGGAAACGGGCAAACCTTGCCAGAAAGCATTTTTCCAAGATTCAATGTGACTAGAATTATCATCCAAAGAAGAAAACTGTAATGGCACTCTGTATTGCACTGCAGCTTGATTTGGAACAGTCAAAAGACTTGCTTGCCAGAGCGGACTGGGCATTCAGTCCAAGCAGTAAGGTGGATCTGATCGTGCAGAAGGCTATTATAGATAAGCAGTATGATATTATGCAGCTGAATGTGACATTATTTAAGTATACGAATGAAATTCTTGGAGTATAAGGAGTTTACAAGTAAATATTGATTAGTAAATGTTACGTCGGTACTTATAGTATCGGCGTTTGTTTTTTATCTTAAAAGTGTCGCCGGGACAGCGACCATATAGAGATGCCATTCAATTATACTCATATTGTAACGGTGAAAGAGAGGTGCCGGAGTAATCCGGGGATTGGAGGCATATATGTACGGAGCAATTTTAGGAGATATTATAGGGAGCCCATTTGAGTTCGATAGAGGAGATAAAACAAAGGAATTCGATCTGTTTACTAAAGGCTGTGACTTTACAGATGATTCTGTTATGACAATAGCAGTTGGAGAAGCTCTTCTTGCAGTTGGACCGCAAGCTACAATAAAGGAAATTGAAGAGGCTGTAGTAACTAACATGCAGGATTGGGGAGGAAAATATCCACATGCAGGATATGGTGGGAAGTTTAGACATTGGCTTAAAGAAAAAAATCCAAAACCATACGGAAGCTATGGAAATGGTTCAGCCATGAGAGTGTCAGCTGCAGGCTGGCTTTATGATTCGATGGAAAGAACAAGAGAGGTAGCAAGGGCGACAGCAAATGTGACACATAATCATCCGGAAGGTATAAAGGGTGCAGAAGCAACAGCAAGTGCAATATACATGGCAAGGAATGGCTCTTCAAAAGAAGAGATTAAAGAGTATATAGAGAAGGAGTTTTACTATAACCTTGATAGAACACTTGATGAGATCAGACCAGGATATCACATGGATGAGACTTGTCAGAGAACTGTACCGGAGGCAATCATCGCATTTCTGGAATCCAAAGATTTTGAGGATGCAGTGCGTAATGCAGTATCACTTGGTGGAGATACAGATACGCTTGGAGCCATTACAGGAAGTATTGCAGAAGCATTTTATGGAATCCCGGCTGTGCTGATTGCAGAGTGTAAAAGTCGGATTGATAAGGGAATGATGACGGATGTTCTTGATGAATTTGATCATGTACTTGGCAGGAGCGTGGATACTTATTCAGATGAAGTGGAGGAGACACAGGCAAATCAGATGATTGAGGCAGCAATCGACCAGTATTATATTCAGCAGGATAAAAATGGAATGCTGTTATTTATGGAAGTTATGGTAGATTGAAGTGTCCGACTTGGCAGTAAATGATATGGTTTCAATAACATTTGCAGGAGAAATCCAGGGAACATACCCGGCACGTATAATGAACGTGGTAAAGGTGCAGCTTCTGGGGGAAAAATAACAGTAGAGCAATTTAAGATTGACATATCAAAAAAAATACTTATAATAGATATATCGCATAAAAATGCGCGACAGTTCGTTTGTACCATCCTGTCGTTAAATAAAACCAGGGCTGCTAAGAAGACTTTTTATGTAATTTAGCCCTGTAGGTGTGTATACATTTACAGGGCTTTCTATATGTACTCATAGTGGGGCACGTTCTTTTCTAAGCAACTCTGTTTTTATAATTGATTATATAGGAGATATTAGTATGTATTATTTAAAAACCGAGAGCAGCTTTGATTCTGCACATTTTCTTAAAGGGTATAACGGAAAATGCAGGAATCTTCATGGACACCGTTGGAGAGTTGTTGTTGAAATAGCAGCAGACCAGTTAAAGGATGAAGGGCAGACAAGAGGAATGCTTGTGGATTTCTCTGATTTAAAAAATGCCTTGGAGGATATCTGTGATGATTTTGACCACAGCTTGATTTATGAAAAAGGGTCTCTTAAAGGTGCGACAATTGCTGCTTTACAGGCGGAAGAGTTTCGTATGATTGAAGTTGGTTTCAGACCTACTGCAGAGCATTTTTCAAAATATTTCTATGAGCTGATGAGTGAAAAAGGCTTTCCAATCCACAGAGTGGAAGTATATGAGACACCTAATAACCTGGCAGCATACGAAGAATAAAGGAAAGAAACTAATATGAAAGTTGTTGAGAAATTTATAAGTATTAATGGAGAGGGAAGAAGAGCCGGAGAATTGGCGGTGTTTATCAGATTCAAGGGCTGTAACTTAAACTGCTCCTACTGTGACACAAAGTGGGCCAATGAGCCAGCTTGTGATTATGAGGAACTTTCGCCGGATGATATTTGCGAATATGTCAGTGAGACAGGCATTAAAAATGTGACGCTGACAGGGGGAGAGCCTTTATTACAGAAGGATATTAGAAGTTTAGTAGAAAAGTTATTGAATAAATCGGACATCAGAGTAGAGATAGAAACTAATGGGGCTGTTGATATTGCTCCCCTTGCCAATGCATTTTCAAAAGAAAAACTTAGCCTTACTATGGATTACAAGCTGCCATCCAGCGGCTGTGAGGAGAAAATGATTCTCTCCAATATGGAAGCTCTAAGAAAGCAGGACACAGTCAAGTTTGTTTCGGGCAGTGTCAAGGATTTGGAATGTGCAGAGAAAATAATTGGAAAATTTCATCTGACAGAAAGGTGCCAGGTATTCATAAGTCCAGTATTTGGTTCGATTGAGCCAGTGGAAATCGTGAATTTCATGACCGGTAAAAGGATGAATGATTTGCGTCTTCAGATTCAGATGCACAAGGTAATCTGGAATCCAGAGGAAAGGGGCGTATAATGATAGATACGAAAGCGATTGAGGAGCATATTAGAGGGATTCTTGTTGCGTTGGGCGACGACCCCGAGAGGGAGGGCTTAAAGGATACACCAAAGCGAGTCGCGAAGATGTACGAGGAGGTCTTTCTTGGGATGAATTACTCCAATCACGAAATTGCACAGATGTTTGATAAGACATTTGAGGATGGAATTGAGGAGCTTGATACTTCAAAGATTGTAGTTATGAAGGACATCGATCTGTTTTCTTACTGCGAGCACCATATGGCACTTATGTATGACATGAAGGCCACAGTTGCGTACATTCCTAATGGGAAGGTTATAGGCTTATCAAAAATTGCAAGAATATGCGATATGGTTGGAAGAAGACTGCAGCTACAGGAAAGAATTGGTCAGGATATTGCGGATATTATGGCAGAGATAACAGGAAGTGAAGATGTTGCTGTAGTGCTTGAAGGGTATCACAGCTGTGTGTCGGCAAGAGGAATTAAGAAAAACAACACGAGAACAATGACTGTAGAGCTAAGAGGAAGTTTTAAAGACGATGCAGCATTACAAATGTATCTAAGATAGGAGCATTCCTGTAATTCAGAAATAACGCCAATTGAATAAAAGAAAACCTCGAAGTACAATTAAGGTGTTCATCTTGGCCGGATGAAAAAACATCTTAAAAATACTGGAGGTTTCTATAATGAATTTAACACAGAATGACAGATTAAAGCAAGTAACATTTGACACACTTATTGTTGGGGTTGATGTTGGATCAAAAACTCACTTTTGTAGAGCTTTTGATTGGAGAGGATTTGAACTTTCCCGCAGAGTATTTAAGTTCAGTAATACCGGATTAGGGTTCCTTACTTTTCTTAGATGGACAGAGGAACTCATGAATAAAACCGAAATGAAAAAGGTTATCGTCGGCTGCGAGCCTACCGGTTGTTACTGGCTTACATTTCAAAAGTTTCTGAAAGAACACGGAGTGCAGCTTGTAACTGTGAATCCGTTTACGGTAAACAGAAGCATGGAGCTGGATGACAACAGTCCTGAGAAAAGTGATTTAAAAGATCCTAAAACGATTGCTCATCTTGTGAAAGATGGAAGATTTTCAACATCCTATCTTCCAAGCGGTGTGTATGCTGAGATCAGGGAAGCATCTGTTTGCAGAGACCAGATCATGAAACAGCATGTGCGTCTGTCAAATCAGATACAGGGATGGCTTCAGAAGTTCTTCCCGGAGTATTTTGAGTGTTATGCCGATTGGGATTCAACCAGCGGACTCCTTCTTTTAAAAGAGGCACCGCTTCCACAGGATATCCTAAAAATCGGGGCGGGTGGAATCAATCAGATATGGCGTGATGCAAAGGTGCGTGCGGCAGGAATAAAGAGGGCACAGACCCTGATAGAAGCCGCACAGAACAGTGTAGGACTGGAAGCAGGTGAAGCTGCGAGACTTGAAATCTGGGTTCTGGTAAATGACTACATCCTGAAAGCAGAACAGCTAAAAAGGCTTGATGAATATCTGGAAGAAAAGGTAAAGGAAGTACCAAATGTGGAGAAACTGCTCGCCATAAAAGGAGTAGGGATGAGTACTGTGATTGGCTTTATTGCAGAGGTTGGTGATATCGGACGTTTCACTGATCCAAAGCAGATACAGAAGCTTGCAGGACTGGAGATAGTCAAAAAAAGCTCCGGTAAAAAGAAGGGACAGCCAAGAATCAGTAAGAGGGGCAGAAGAAAACTACGTAGGACGATGTACGAATCAGCAAGAGCACTGATGAACTGGAATCCGGCATTTCAGGATGTGTTCCTGTATTACAGGAACAGACAAAAGAATCCACTTGGAGGAATGCAGGCAAAGATAGCAGTTGCATGTAAAGCGATTCGAGTATTCTACGTGGTATTACAAACAGGCTGTGACTTCGATGAGGAGAAGTTCCGAAAGGACATCAACAGGCCGGAAGCAGCCTAATTAAAAAGCACATACTGTAGCAGATAACGTCCGCCAAGATATTTAATTGGTGCTGGATTACAGGAGTGCTCTCTAGCAATGACAAAGCAGAGCGAAGCCGCTAAGACATAACTTATAGGGCATGACCTTGGATAGGAGCAGAGGCGGCACCCCACTATGGGTAGGCTGGACGAAGGAATTTAGGACCCGCTGGAAGCAGAGGATGATCCTGTTAGACATGAGAGGTTAGCAGCCATAGGGATGAATGGGACACAGATTCGCCTTCATAAAAAGGATGACGTTTTATTTCGTGTACCTTTTTGACTGGAAAACGAAGTGCATTGTACCTGAAATGACACAGTTTTCGCCCATTGTTGAATGCTTTGGAGTTGTTGTGACTTTATAAACCATTGCACAAATGGCTAAAATAAAGGCTTTTTTGTGCAAAATATATAAGAAAGTATAGAGAGAGGAAGTTATGAAAGCATTAGTATTATCAAGTGGTGGCGTGGATTCCACTACGGCACTGGCATTGGCAGTGAGCCGATATGGAAAGGACAATGTAATTGCTCTGTCAGTTTCTTATGGACAGAAGCATGATAAAGAAATTCAGGCGGCAAAGGCTGTTTCTGCATTTTACGGAGTTGAGCAGTTATTCTTGGACCTGAGTAAGATTTTTCAATATAGCAACTGCTCTTTATTGCAGCAGTCTACAGAGGAAATTCCAGAGGAGAGCTATGCCAGGCAGATTGAAAAGACGGAGGGCGAAAAGCCTGTAAGCACCTATGTGCCATTTCGAAATGGACTGTTTCTTTCATCGGCGGCAAGCATTGCACTAAGCAAGGACTGCAGAGTGATTCTTTATGGTGCACATGCAGATGATTCCGCCGGTTTTGCCTACCCAGACTGTTCACCGGTGTTTAATGATGCTATGAATCAGGCGATTTTTGAGGGCTCAGGACATCAGTTAAAGGTGGAGGCGCCATTTGTGAATATGACTAAGGCGGAGGTGGTGAAGATGGGCTTAGAGCTTAACGCACCATACGAGCTTACCTGGTCCTGCTATGAAGGGAAAGATGAGCCTTGCGGCAAATGTGGAACCTGTATCGACAGAGCGGCTGCATTTGCAGCAAATGGGGTAAGTGACCCTGCAATAAAATAGAAATTGGAGAAAGCTATGAGAGAAAAAGAGAATTTAACATTATTAGGCAACCAGCAGAACAATTACGAGACAGATTACAACCCTGACCTGCTTGAAACATTTGTAAACAAACATCCAGAAAATGACTATTTCGTGAAGTTTAACTGTCCGGAATTCACAAGTCTCTGTCCAATTACAGGACAGCCTGATTTCGCAAACATTATTATTTCGTATGTCCCAGGCGAGAGAATGGTGGAAAGCAAGAGCTTAAAGCTGTACCTGTTTTCTTTCCGTAATCATGGCGATTTTCACGAGGATTGCGTGAACGTGATTATGAAGGATTTGATTAAGTTGATGGAACCAAAATATATTGAAGTGTGGGGCAAATTCACACCTCGTGGCGGAATCTCCATTGATCCATACTGCAATTATGGAAAGCCAGGAACTAAGTGGGAAGATGTGGCATTTAACCGTATGGCAAATCATGATATGTATCCGGAGAAGGTGGATAACAGGTAAGGAAAAGCCATCTGTCAGAAGTGATGAAATCAGAAAATGCCTAAAGGAGAGCCTGTGAAAAAATTTCTGTAAATTACACAATATAAAGGTCTTCTATGATAAATGAACCGACCCCCAAAAGTTAGACCAAAACTCTAACGATTGGGAGGTCGGTTTTT
>ENA-OUQM01001528-OUQM01001528.1-human-gut-metagenome-genome-assembly--contig:-NODE-1528-length-12256-cov-13.773215_pt1 | contig 12256 bp, 8 predicted proteins | sample MGYA00237949_ERZ548830 | MGnify/ENA primary metagenome ERZ548830 (study PRJEB26490, sample SAMN05194706) | human gut metagenome | biome: terrestrial biome; feature: human-associated habitat; material...
GACTACATCGTGCAGTACGTCCGCGCCCTGCAAAACGAGGCAGGCAACAACATCAAGACTCTGTACCGCATACTGGACGACCGCGTGGAGGCGCTGGAGTTTACAGTGCACGAGGAGAGCGCCGCTACCGGTGTGCCCCTGAGCCAGCTGCACCTGAAAAAGAACCTGCTGCTGTGCTGTATTACCCGCGGCAGCAAGATCCTGATTCCCCGCGGCGGCGACCAGATCCAAGTGGGCGATAACGTCATCGTGGTCACGCTGGAGCATGGTCTGCACGATCTGCGCGATATCGTGGAGCACTGACGGAGGCGGACTATGAATTATGCGATCGTTTTCCGTCTGCTGGGCTATGTGCTAATGATCGAGGGCGCGTTGCTGCTGCTGCCCGCCGCCGCCAGCTTAGTGTATGGCGAGTGGATGGTGCTGGGCGTGTTTCTGCTCACAGCTGCCGTCAGCGCCGGTATCGGCTACGCCCTGCACACCATCAAGTCCCGCAGTAAGGTGTTCTATATGCGCGAAGGCTTTGCGGCTACCTCGCTGTGCTGGGTGTTCATCTCGGTGATGGGCGCGGTGCCCTTTGTGCTCACCGGCTGCATCCCGAACCCCGTGGATGCCCTGTTTGAGACGGTCTCCGGCTTTACCACCACCGGTGCCAGCATCCTGCCCGCCGTGGAGGGGCTGCCCAACGGTATTCTGTTCTGGCGCAGCTTCACCCACTGGATCGGCGGCATGGGTGTTCTGGTGTTTCTGCTCTCGCTGCTGCCGCTGACTGGCGGCTCTCACGTCAACCTGATGAAAGCCGAAAGCCCCGGCCCGCAGGTGGATAAGCTTGTGCCCAAGGTACAGTCTACCGCTAAGATCCTGTACGGCATCTACTTTGCCCTCACCGTGCTGGAACTGGTGTTCCTGCTTGTTGGCAGAATGCCCCTGTTCGAAGCCATGCTCACTGCCTTTGGTACGGCGGGTACCGGCGGCTTCGGCTTCCGCAACGACAGCTTTGCCAGCTTTTCGCCCTACATCCAGTGGGTCGTGACCATTTTCATGATCCTGTTCGGCGTCAACTTCAACGCCTACTTCCTGCTGCTCATGCGCAAGTTCCGCCGCGCTGCTGCCAGCGAGGAGGTGCGGGGCTACTTTGTGGTCATCGTAGTGGCAGTGGGCATCATCACTGCCAATATTTATAGTATGTACAACAGCTTTGGCGAGGCGTTGCGGCAGGCCGCTTTTCAGGTGGGCTCCATCATCACCACCACCGGCTTTTCCAGCTGCGATTTTGACCTGTGGCCGACCCTCTCGAAAGAGATTCTGGTCATGCTCATGTTCATTGGCGCCTGCGCCGGCAGTACCGGCGGCGGCATCAAGGTGAGCCGTTTCCTCATTCTGGGTAAGACCCTGGCCAAGGAGCTCAAGACCGCCCTGCACCCGCAGGTGGTAGCGCCCGCCCGCATGGACGGCAAGCTGTTGAACCACGAGACCATCCGCACCACCAATGTGTTCATTGCGGCCTATATCTTTATCTTTGCGGCCTCCTTCTTCCTCATCAGCCTGAACGGCTTTGATATGGTGACAAACTTTACCGCCGTGGCTGCTACCCTGAACAACATCGGCCCGGGCTTGGAAATGGCAGGCCCAATGCAGAACTTCGGCTGCTTTGCAGACCCCGCAAAGCTGGTGCTTATCTTCGATATGCTGGCAGGCCGTTTGGAGATCTTCCCCATGCTGGTGCTGTTTATGCCGGATACATGGCGGCGATTCTAAGCCTTTTTGGGGTACGGGACAAGCATAAAAATATTATTTCGGAACACTGGAGTCTCTATGGACGCTCCGGTGTTCTTTTTTGTGAAAGAAGCTGCAAAGGCAGGTGGCAACGGTTAGAAATTCCTTGCGTTCAGCGCCGCATTGCAGTATGATTATAATATCAATTATCTGACCCTTACCCCTGAGCAGGCAGAACCTTTTTTACAAACGAAATCGTTCTGCATGATAAAGAAGAGAGCAAAAACAATAAAACATACAGGAGGAAATTATTATGGGTTTGATCAAAGCAGGTATGGGCGCACTGGGCGGAACTCTTGCAGACCAGTGGAAGGAATTTTTCTACTGCGATTCTCTGGATAAGGATGTGCTGATGGTCAAGGGCCAGAAGCGCACTTCCCGCCGTAGCTCCAACTACGGCGAGGATAATATCATCACCAACGGCAGCGGCATTGCTGTGGCCGATGGTCAGTGTATGCTCATCGTGGAGCAGGGCAAGGTGGTGGAAGTGTGCGCCGAGCCGGGCGAGTATACCTTCAATTCCTCCACCGAGCCCAGCGTGTTCACCGGCAACTTCGGCGACAGTCTGGCTGCTACCTTCCAGACCGTAGCCAAGCGATTTACCTACGGCGGCGACACCGGCAAGGATCAGCGGGTGTACTACATCAACACCAAGGAGCTGGGCGAGATCCTGTACGGCACTGCCACCCCCATCCCCTTCCGGGTGGTGGTCAGCGAGGAGCGGGGCTACAAGCTCTCGGTGAACCTGCGGTGCAACGGCAGCTTCACCTGCCGCATCTGCGACCCGCTGCTGTTCTACACCAACGTGTGCAGCAACGTCTCCACCCAGTATGACGCATCCGAGATTGCTCCCCGCCTGAAGAGTGAGTTGCTGAACGCTTTGCAGCCTGCGCTGGCTACTCTTTCTGCCAACAAGGTGCAGTATTACGAGATCCCCGCCCACACGCTGGAGATCTCCGAGGCGCTCAACGAGCAGCTGTCCAATGTCTGGCGCAAAAAGCGCGGCATTGAGGTGTTCTCCTTCAACATCAACTCCCTGTCCATCCCGGAGGAGCAGCAGAAGAAGATCACCGAGTGGGAAGAAAACGCCATGACCACCGACCCCACCACCGCCGCAGCCCGTCTGGTGGGCGGTCAGATCGACGCCATGAAGACCGCCGCAGGGAACACCGCCGGTGCTATGACCGGCTTTATGGGCATGGGCATGGCAACTGGTGCAAACGGCATGAACGCCCAGAGCCTGTTCGCCATGGGGCAGCAGCCCGCAGCACCCCAGCAGCAGACTTCTGCCGCCGACAGCTGGAAGTGCAGTTGCGGCGCTATCGCCACCGGCAAGTTCTGCCCGGAATGTGGCAGCAAAAAGCCGGAGCCGAAGCCCGCGGACAGCTGGACTTGCAGCTGCGGTGCCACCGTCACCGGCAAATTCTGCCCGGAGTGCGGCAAGCCCCGCCCGGCGGCAGCAGAGGGCTGGACTTGCAGCTGCGGCGCGGTGAACAAGGGCAAGTTCTGCTCCGAGTGCGGCAAACCCAAGCCCACCGGTACGCCCAAGTATAAGTGCGACAAGTGCGGCTGGGAACCGGCAGACCCTGCACACCCGCCCAAGTTCTGCCCGGAGTGCGGCGACCCCTTTGACGAGAACGACCGCAGCTAAGCCCGCTGCACAATAACTGAACACACTGCGGGGCAGGGAAGGAAAGTCAATAAGTCCCTGCCCCGCAGATTATAATAGGAGGAAACGCTATGGCAGGAATGCTGGAATATAAGTGCCCCTGCTGCGATGGTGCGATCAAATTTGACAGCACCACCCAGAAGATGAAATGCCCCTACTGTGACACCGAGTTTGAGGTGGACGCACTGAAGGGCTACGATGAGGACCTGAAAGACCAAAAGCCCAGCGAGATGAACTGGGCCACCCCCGGCGGCAGCTGGGCAGAGGGCGAGACCGCCGGTCTGCATACTTATGTCTGCAAGAGCTGCGGCGGCGAGATCGTGGGCGACGACACCATGGCAGCCTCGGCCTGCCCCTTCTGCGGCAACCCCATCGTTCTGACCGGACAGTTTGCCGGAGACCTGCGCCCCGACCTCATCATCCCCTTCAAGCTGGATAAAAAAGCGGCGAAGGAAAAGCTGCAGGAGCACCTCAAGGGCAAGACCCTGCTGCCCAAGGTGTTCCGCAGCCAGAACCACATCGACGAGATCAAGGGCGTGTATGTGCCCTTCTGGCTGTACGACAGCGACGCCGATGCCCAGCTGCGCTTTACCGCTACCCGCACCCGCTTTTGGTCGGATGACGACTACGATTATACCGAGACCAGCTACTATTCCGTGCGCCGGGACGGCGTGCTGGGCTTTGACGCGGTTCCGGTGGACGGCTCCTCCAAGATGGAGGACGACCTGATGGAATCCATCGAGCCGTTTACCATGAGCGATGCCGTGCCCTTCAAGACCGCGTATCTGGCAGGCTATGTGGCCGATAAGTACGATGTGGACGCCCAAAAGAGCATCCAGCGCGCCAACGAGCGTATCCGTCAGTCCACCGAGGACGCCTTTACCCAGACCGTTACCGGCTACGACTCCGTGAAAATGGAGAACAGCAGCATTCAGCTGCACGGCGGCAAGGCAAAGTATGCCCTGTTCCCGGTGTGGGTGCTGAGCACCAGCTGGCAGGGCAACAACTACATTTTTGCCATGAACGGCCAGACCGGCAAGTTTGTGGGCAACCTGCCGGTGGATAAAGCCGCCGCCCGCAAGTGGACGCTGGGGCTTACAGCAGCTGTTGGTGCTGCATCCTATGCGGTGATGTGGCTGCTGTGGCTGGCCGGGATTCTGTAAAGGAGGGACGGAAGATGAAAAAGACTGTTACCCCGCTGCGCTCCCTCTGTGCTGCGTTGGCCGCACTGATGCTTTTGCTGGCGCTGGCTGTGCCGGCCTTTGCCGCAGACGGCTTTGCCGACCTGTATTACCGCGTGAACGACAGCGCAGAAGTCCTGACCGAGGATGAGGACGGCGAGCTGGAAGCTTCACTGGAGGAACTGAGCGTCCGCCAGAGCTTTGATGTGATCATTGCTACCATCGACTCGCTGGAAAACGAGGGCTACACCAGCATGGAGGAATATGCCGATGACCTGTATGATTACTGCCAGTTCGGCTACGGTGAAAACCGGGACGGCGTGCTGCTGGTGGTGAGCATAGGCGACCGTAAGTGGCATATCTCCACCTGCGGCTACGGCATTACCGCCTTTACGGATGCCGGCATCCAGTACCTTGGCGAGCAGATGACCCCCGATATGGCAGACGGTGATTACGCCGCCGCCTTCCGCACCTTTATCCAGTGGACGGACGCATATGTCACCGCCGCCCGCGAAGGCCACCCCTACGATGTGGACAACATGCCCAAGGAGCCGTTCTCGATCGTGTATCTGGGCGTGGCGCTGGTCATTGGCCTGATCACGGCACTGATCGTGACCGGCGTGATGAAGAGCCGGCTCAAGAGCGTGGCACCGCAGCGGGACGCAACCAGCTATGTGCGACAGGGCAGCATGAAGCTGACCAACCAGCGGGATCTGTATCTGTACCGTGAGGTGCACCGCACCGAGCGGCCAAAGGAGTCCAGCTCCAGCGACTCCGGCGGCAGCTCCACTCACACCTCCTCCAGCGGCTCCACCCACGGCGGCGGAGGCGGCTCGTTCTGAAAACGTTCCCCGCAAGATAAAACCTCAAAAACCGATCCGCAGCAGCCGGTTGCACCCGCGCCCCGGCAACCGCTGCGGATCGTTTTTTACTTTTCTGCCGCCCGACACAAACGACTGATTTTTTCTGCGCCTTTGGGGCTATACTTCCAGTGCAGACGATTTTATATGCAGCAAGGAGCAGACACATGGGCATTTGGGAAAATCTGGGCATGGGCGGTTACCGGGGCTTTTCGCGCCCGGCGGCGCGGCTGTTGCAGCAGGCGGTGCAGCTGGCGGGAGATCTGGGCTGTGAACAGGCGGATACCAGCCATCTTTTGCTGGCAATGCTGCAGCAGCAGGGCGCTGCGGCGCAGTTCCTCACCCGGAAAAACATTACCGAGCCGGAGGTGCGCCGCCAGCTGGCGCAGCAGCGCAGCGGCCCGGCACAGCGGCTGGACCGGCAGTCCATGGCACCGGACCTGCGCCGCACCATGGACTATGCGCTCATTGGGGCGCAGAACGCCCACGTCAGCCGGGCAGAGCCGGAGCATCTGCTCTGTGCCATGTTGGAAGATGACGGCTGCGTCGCCGGGCTGCTGCTGGCGGAGATGGGGCTTTCGCTCACCGAGGCGGTGCGGGAGTGCCGCCAGCTGAGCGGACAGTTTGTGCTGCCCGCCCAGCCCCGGGTGTCGGCCAGCATCCCCCGGGGCAGCCGCGCCAGCGATAAATACTGCCGCGATCTGACCCGCCGTGCCGCCGAAGGGGAGCTGGACCCGGTGTTCTGCCGGGAAGCCGAGCTTGACCGCATGGTGGAGATCCTGTGCCGCCGCCAGAAAAACGACCCCTGTCTGATCGGCGAGCCGGGCGTGGGCAAAACAGCGCTGGCTGAGGGTCTGGCGCTGCGCATTGCCGCCGGGCAGGTGCCCAGAGCGCTGCAAGGGCGGCGGCTGCTGGCGCTGGATATGGCCAGTCTGGTGGCGGGCACCAAATACCGGGGCGATTTTGAGGAGCGGCTGAAAAACCTGCTGGAAGAGCTGGTGCGGGACGGCACTGCCATCCTGTTCATCGACGAGTTCCACACCATCGTGGGAGCCGGTGCCGCCGAGGGTGCTATTGACGCTGCCAGCATCTTAAAACCGGTGCTTGCCCGGGGCGAGTTGCAGCTTATCGGCGCGACTACCAATCAGGAGTTTCGCACCCACATCCAGAAGGACGCCGCGCTGGAGCGCCGCTTTGGCCGGGTGCAGGTGGAAGAACCCACCCCTGCGCAGGCGGTGGAGATCCTCAACGGCCTTGCGCCCCGCTACGAGCGGTATCATGGCGTGCGCCTGCCGCCCCAGACCCTGCAGGCGGCAGTGGAGCTTTCGGTGCGGTACCTGCCCGGGCGCTGTCTGCCGGATAAGGCCATTGACCTTGTGGACGAAGCCTGTGCGGCGGCGCGCATCCTTGCCGAAAAGGAGCAGCGCACCCAGCCGGTGCTCAGCCCGGAGGATATCGCCCGGGTGGTGGCAGCGGCCAGCGGCGTGCCCGCCCAGCGGGTGGGCGAGCAGGAGCGGGAGCGTCTGGACAAGCTGGAAAGCCGCCTGAATGCCGAGATCGTCGGTCAGCAGCGTGCGGTGGCTGCCGTGGCGGGAGCCATCCGGCGCAGCCGCACCGGTCTGGGAGAGCCGGGGCGTCCCATCGGTGCCATGCTGTTTTTAGGCCCTACCGGCGTGGGCAAGACCGCACTGGCGCGTGCGCTTGCCGTCAGCTGGTTCGGCAGCGAGAAGGCGCTGCTCAAATTTGATATGTCGGAGTATCAGGAGCAGCACACCGCCGCCCGGCTGCTGGGTGCGCCGCCGGGCTACCTCGGCCATGACGAGGGCGGGCAGCTGACCGAGGCTGTGCGCCGCCGCCCGTACAGCGTGGTGCTGTTTGACGAGATCGAAAAGGCACACCCGGATATCCAGAATATCTTGTTGCAAATCTTGGAGGACGGTCAGCTGACCGATGCCATGGGCCGCAAGGCAGATTTCCGCAACACCATCGTGCTGCTCACCTCCAACTTGGGCGCACGGTTCCTGGCGGGGCAGAACGCGCCGCTGGGCTTTGCCGCCGGGGCAGAAGCCGTGTTTGAAAAGCAGTCCGCGCAGGCTGTGGAGGAAGCTAAAAAGTGGTTCCGGCCGGAGCTGCTGGGGCGGCTGGACGAGGTGATCGTGTTCCGCCCGCTGGCAGAGGAAAACCTTTGCGCCATTGCAGAAAAAATGCTCTGTCAGCTGGAGCAGCGCGCCGCCCGCAGCGGCTACCGGCTGCGCCACACCCCGCAGGTGGGGGTGGCACTGGCTGCCCGGGCGCAATCGGCCTATGGTGCGCGGGAACTGCGCCGTCAGGTGGACAGGGCGGTGGAGCAGGCACTTGCAAACCGCATTGCTGCCGGAACTGCCTGCGTAGGGCAGCACTGGACAGCAGACTGCGCCGCCGATGGCAGCATCGTTTTGCGGGAGGATGAAACCATAACTCTATAAGAAAATAGCAAAATAGCGTTTTTGCTTGCAACCGGCACGGTTTTCGACTATTATAGAGGAAATAGAGTTACAACAGGGAGGACCCCGATGCACACGCTGTTTCTTCTGAACCCCGCAGCCGGAAAGGCCGACTGTACCCGCACCCTGCCGCAGCAGATCGCGGCAGCTGCTGCCGGTGCCGGGCTTGCCCCGGAGGACTACACCATCCGCGTCACCACCCACGCAGGCCACGCCCGGGAACTGTCCCGCGCAGCCGCCGCTGCCGCCCAGAAGGCCGGGGTGGAGCTTCACATTTTTACCGCCGGTGGTGACGGCACCTTCAACGAGGCGCTCACCGGCGCTCACGGCTTTGACAAGACCGCCGTGGGCTGCCTGCCCTATGGCAGCGGCAACGACTTTCTGCGCACCTACGGTACAAAGGAGGAGTTTCTGGATCTGGACGCCCAGTTGGCCGGCGGGGTGGTGCCCATCGACCTGATGCGCACCAGTCTGGGGCTTTCTGCTACCATCTGTGCCGCCGGTCTGGACGCACAGGTGGCCTACGGCATCCCCAAGTTCCGGCGCATCCCGCTGTGCGGCGGCGAGGCAGCCTATGCGCTGTCCATTGTTCAGCAGCTGTGCGGGCATATCGGCCGCAGGGTGGAGTACGTCATTGACGGCGAGGTGCTGACCGTGGACTGTCTGATGTGCGCAGTGTGCAATGGCCGCGCCTACGGCGGCGGTTTTATGGCCGGGCCGGAGGCACAGCCGGATGACGGCTGGCTGGATGTGTTCATCGTGCGCAAGGTCAGCCGCCGGGTCATTGCAAAACTGCTGATGTTGTACAAAAACGGCCAGCACTTTCAAAACGGCCAGCTGACCGAGGCCGCAAAGCCCTACTTTATCTACCGCCGCGCAAAATCGGTCAGTCTGCGGGCAGCAGATGGCCGCGGACCCATCATTGCCACAGTGGACGGCGAGTGCGCCCCCTGCAAGCAGGTGTCGGTGCAGGTGCAGCCGCTGGCAGGCCGCGTGCTGCTGCCGCTGCCCGCCTACCAGCGCTTTACCACCAAAAAGGCGGGTGTGAAGTAAAAAATAAATCATCAGACCCAAACAAGGCCGCTGCACATTGTTCCGTGCAGCGGCCTTGTGCTTTACTGTTATGTGCCGGTTTGGGTATGGCGCTGCCGCACCCGGCGTTCCAGCGCCTTGTAAAAGCTACTCAGGCAGAGCGTGAGCAAATATACAGTCAGGGTCCAGACCACAGGCTGCACCGTGAGGTTAAGCTTGTCCGCTGTCCACTCCATATACCGGATCAGCACCTGATGGATCAGAAAACCGTAAGGGGACAGCCCCGCCAGCCACAAAAACGGCTTTGCGGAAAGCAGCCGGGAAATGATTCCCTTACCCACGGCAAGCAGCCAGACCAGCAGCACCGCAGAGGGGGTAAACAGCACATTGTACCGGAAGGCCACCGCGCCCAGAACCCCCACCTGCTTGGCGGCGATAAACAGGCAGCCGCCCGCAAGCAGCACAGCAGCAAGCTCCAGCAGGGAGAAAGCACCGCCCGGCAGGCCGCTCTCCTGTTTGCGGCTGTGGTAAAGGCACCCCATACAGCAGCTGATGGTAAAATCTCCCGCCCGGAACAGCGGGCACAGATAGGTCAGGTAAAAGGCGGCCTTTCCGCTGAGCCCGACTTTCCAGAAAACAAAGGACGCAAGACACTGTGCGCAGAAGATCACGGCGGCAATGCAACGCAGCCTGCGGGCATCGGCCTTTTTCAGTACGGCGAGAAGCGGGGGAAAGATGGCATACAGAAAAGCCTGTACCGAAAGATACCACGCCACTCCGTTCAGGCAGAACCAGAAACGGCTGGAGGGAATCCATGTTTGCAGCAGAAAAATGCTTACAACAAGCTGCGCTGCACAGGAGAGCACCCCGCGGGCAGAGGGCTGCGCCAGAAGCCCCTTCAGCACAAATAACAACGCGGCAGCCATCATTATAAGGTGCAGCGGGTACAGCTTTCGTATTTTTTTAAGAGAGAAAGCTATGGCAGACCGCAGTCCCGGTGCTGTGCGCGGGCGGTCGTAATAGTTGCAGGTCATCAGAAAACCGGACAGCGCCACGAATACCGTGATCGCCCACGGCCCCAGCCACGGTGCCCCGCAATGGGAGAGCACCACGCTCAGAAATGCGATTGCCCGCAGCCCCTGCAAAGATGAGATCAGCTTTTTGTCTGTCAAAGTATCCTCCGTTCTGCCGCAAAGCGCGTCAGCTGTGTTTTTGTAATGCGCTATAAGTATAAAAAAGACGGCGCGTCCTGTCAAGAACACACCACTTTTTTGCGTAGTAGGGTGCGATTTTTGGGCGTCATAAATTCTTAACAAAGAAAAATTGCAAAACCCCTTGATTTTTCAGAGCAAGATGAGTACAATACAATTAGCACTCAGAGAAAAGGAGTGCTAAACCGCTGCGGAGCACACACGAAGCCCCCGCAGGACGCAACAAAGTTTCAAATAAATTCAATATAATTGGAGGGCAAGAATTATGAAGATCATTCCTCTTGCAGACCGTGTTGTCATTAAGACTGTTGAAGTTGAGGAGACCACCAAGGGCGGCCTGATCCTGACCGGCAGCGCAAAAGAGAAGCCGCAGGTGGCACAGGTCATCGCAGTTGGCCCCGGCGGTGTCGTGGACGGCAAGGAAGTCAAGATGACCGTCAAGGTCGGCGACAAGGTCCTCACCAGCAAGTACTCTGGCACTGAGGTCAAGGTGGACGGCGAAGAGTGCACCATCGTGCGCCAGAGCGATATTCTGGCTGTTGTGGAAGACTGAAACTGAATTTTCCCTTTTCAATTGAGCTTGTATTATAAAGGAGCGATGTATTATGGCAAAGCAGATCAAGCAGGGCGAGGACGCCCGCAAGGCACTGTGTGCCGGTATTGATACCCTGGCTAACACCGTTAAGATCACCCTCGGCCCCAAGGGCCGCAATGTGGTGCTGGGCAAAAAGTTCGGCGCACCGGTCATCACCAACGATGGCGTGACCATCGCAAAGGAGATCGAGCTGAAGGACGAGTTCGAGAACATGGGCGCACAGTTGGTGCGTGAGGTCGCAACCAAGACCAACGATGCCGCGGGCGATGGCACCACCACCGCTACCGTGCTGGCACAGGCTATGGTCAACGAGGGCATGAAGAACGTTACCGCCGGTGCAAATCCCATGGATATCCGCCGCGGCATGAGCAAGGCTGTTACCACCGCTGTGGAGACCATCAAGGCACACAGCCAGAAGGTGAAGGACAGCAACGATATCGCCCGCGTCGGCACCATCTCTGCCGGCGACCCCGAGATTGGCCGTCTGATTGCCGAGGCTATGGAGAAGGTCACCTCTGACGGCGTTATCACCATCGAGGAGAACAAGACCACCGCAGAGACCTACAACGAGATCGTGGAAGGTATGCAGTTTGACCGCGGCTACCTGACTCCCTATATGGTCACCGATACCGACAAGATGGTGGCCGATCTGGACAACGCTGCTATCCTGATCACCGATAAGAAGATCAGCGTCATTCAGGATCTGGTTCCCCTGCTGGAGCAGGTGATGCAGAACGGCATGAAGCTGCTGATCGTGGCTGAGGATATCGAGGGCGAGGCGCTGTCCACCCTGATTGTCAACCGTCTGCGCGGCACCCTGAATGTCGTAGCTGTCAAGGCTCCCGGCTTTGGTGACCGCCGCAAGGAGATGCTGCAGGATATCGCTACCCTGACCGGCGGCACCGTGATCTCTTCTGATCTGGGCTATGAGCTGAAGGACGCAACCGTCCAGATGCTGGGTCATGCCCGTCAGGTGAAGGTGACCAAGGAGAACACCACCATCGTGGGCGGCGCAGGCGATAAGGACGCCATTGCAGCCCGCATTGCCCAGATCCGCAGCCAGATCGAGGCCGCTACCAGCGACTTTGACCGCGAGAAGCTGCAGGAGCGTTTGGCTAAGTTGGCCGGCGGCGTGGCTGTCATCAAGGTCGGTGCTGCTACCGAAGTCGAGATGAAGGACAAGAAGTTGCGCATTGAGGATGCACTGAACGCTACCAAGGCAGCTGTGCAGGAAGGCGTTGTGGCTGGCGGCGGTACCGCTCCCATCAACGCGATCCCCGCTGTGCGCGCCCTGTGCGACACGCTGGAAGGCGATGAGCGCACCGGTGCCAAGATCGTGCTGAAGGCTCTGGAGGCTCCTCTGCGCCAGATCGCCAAGAACGCCGGTCTGGAGGGCAGCGTCATCATCGACAAGATCATCTCTGCCAACAAGCCCAACTACGGCTTCGA
>ENA-OUQM01001533-OUQM01001533.1-human-gut-metagenome-genome-assembly--contig:-NODE-1533-length-12225-cov-6.617995_pt1 | contig 12225 bp, 8 predicted proteins | sample MGYA00237949_ERZ548830 | MGnify/ENA primary metagenome ERZ548830 (study PRJEB26490, sample SAMN05194706) | human gut metagenome | biome: terrestrial biome; feature: human-associated habitat; material...
AGCATTTTGGCAACGCAGATGCCGTGCCGCAGCTGCCGGAGCGGTGCTTAAGCCGCTAGGCGGGAATTGTGCGGTGTTGCCATAAAGAACGCACGGACGAAAAATATTCCGGAAATTCATGTACAAATGATGGCGAACGGCAACCGAACAACAGACAGCACAAAAGCACCCCCTGCACCAAAAGCACAATGCTTTCCGGTGCAGGGGGTGTTGTGGTTCAGTTCAGCCGGTCAGCCAAAACCATCAATCTTCGATCGTGATTTTGGTGATGACAGGCATCTGTTTGGGCTTGTTCCAGGTTTCAGGGCCGTAAGTGGGCTGGTTGGCAATGGCGTCCAGCACATCAAAACCGCTCTCCATTTCGCCAAAGGCGGCGTAACGGCCGTCCAGCTTGGCAGCATCCTTGTGAACAACAAAGAACTGCGTGCCGGCGGTATCAAAGTCATCATCGCGCGCCATAGAAAGGGCACCGCGGATATGCTTGAGCGGGTTGTTGACGCCATTTTCCGTAAACTCGCCCTTAATATGCCAATCACTGTCCGTCATGATGTCATTGTCCGGCGAACCGCCCTGAATGACATAATCCTTAACGATGCGGCACCAACACAAACCATCATAAAAACCGCTGCGTGCAGTTTTCACAAAGTTTGCCACGGTGAGGGGGGCATATTCCGGGTACAGCGTAAAAACCATAGTACCAAAGTCCCTGGTTTCAATCGTGCAACGCATTAGCCGACCTTCACATCCTTGAAGAACAGGTTGCCGGAAGCAGTCATGTAGAAACCGCTGATGTTGTCATGCATCAGGTAGTTGTTGGACTTGTAGTACAGGGGCAGAACAGCGTAATCGTTGGAAACGATAGCGTCAGCCTGCAGGGTCAGCTCAGCAGCCTTGGCCGGATCGTTCTCAGCCTTGACCTGCTCAACCAGAGCGTCATAATCGGCGTTGGAATAGAACAGGTTGTTGGAAGAATCGCCGGTCTTGCACAGGGGCAGGAAGCTCATGGGGTTCACGTAGTCAGCGCTCCAGCCCATGGCAGCAACCTGATAGTTGCCTTTCTGAACGTCGTCATAGAAGATGCTCCACTCGTTGGAGGAAACTTCAACATTGATGTTCAGGTTGTTCTTCAGCATTTCAGCCATAGCTTCAACGACCTTCTTGACGGTGTCGTTGTCGTAGTAGCTCAGGGTCAGAGTGGGGAAGCCTTCGCCGTTGGGGTAGCCAGCCTCTGCCAAGGCAGCCTGGGCACCCTCAACGTCAGCGGTAGCGGACAGGCCAAAGCTTTCGCGGCCTTCGGTGATATCCTTGCCATCAACAGAGTAGCCGGGGGCCAGGAAGCTGTAAGCGGGCTGTGCATCGACCTGCACAACGTTGTCGATGATGGACTGACGGTCGATGGCCAGGCAGATTGCCTTGCGGACCAGAACGTTGTTCACAGGCTCGGCAGAGCAGTTGAAGTCATAGTAAACAGTGCCGTAGCTGGGGCTGGTCTGCACACCGGCATTCTCGGCCTTCAGGCGGGCAAAGTCAGAGGAAGGAATGCTGGCAACGCCGTCAACCTCGCCGGACTCGTAAGCGGTCAGAGCAGTTGCCTGATCCAGAACGTAGCGGAAGGTGACCTTCTGCAGGGAGACATTCTCAGCATCCCAGTAGTTCTCGTTCTTTTCCAGAATGACGTTTTCGTTCATGCTCATGCTGGCGATCTTGAAGGGGCCGTTGCAGATATAGGTATCTGCTTCGGTGGACCACTTGTCGCCGTTGGCTTCAACGGTGGCTTTCTGAACAGGGGAGAAGGTCCACATGCTCAGGATGTCGATGAAATAGGAGGTGGGCTGGATCAGGGTGATCTCCAGGGTCTTGTCGTCCAGAGCCTTCACGCCCAGGTCGTCAGCGGTGGCGGTGCCATCGTAATACTCCTGAGCATTCTTGATGTAATCGGTAGCCATGCTGACGTACTGTGCGGCGGTGGCCGGGGTCAGAACGCGCTGAATGGTGTAAACGTAATCTTCAGCGGTCAGGTCGCTGCCATCGCTCCACTTCAGGCCGTCGCGCAGGTGGAAGGTGTAGGTCAGGCCGTCGTCGCTGATATCCCAGCTTTCAGCGTTGCCGGGAACCAGGGTGCCGGTGCTGTCATAGGTAACAAGGCCTTCGAAGCAGTTGATCAGAACATACTGTGCGAAGGAGTTGTTGGTCACGCTCGGATCCAGGCCGTCGGGAATGTTGTTCAGAACAAAGGTCAGTTCCTGGGCGGCATCACCGGTAGACTCGGAGGAAGCGGTGGTGGAAGTTGCTTCGCTGCTGGCAGCAGAAGAAACATCGGAGATGTTCTGGGGCTCATTGGAAGCGCCGCAGGCGCTGAGCAAGGAGACCGCCAGCGTGCCGGCAAGAGCGGCACTGATGACTTTCTTTTTCATGTGTATCCCCCTCGAAAAAAAATAATGTATGTTTGCCGTTCCTTTGCACCGGCAGGGCGCAGCAAACCGGGCAGGGGAGCCAAAACGGAACAGCACCATGTTGCATATCCCGCTTTGGCCGCCGGTACCCGTTTGCGGCAGGCTGCCGGAACAAGAAACGGAGAAACCAAAATAAAAAGGCTTAATACAGGTGGCAGGCCACAAAATGGCCGGGTGCGGCTTCCTTCATGGCCGGGGTCTGCTCGCTGCAAATGGGCTTTGCATAGGGGCAGCGGCCACAGAACCGGCAGCCGGGTTTCGGGTTGACCGGGCTGGGCAGATCGCCCTCCACACCGGTGCTCGCATGGGCGCGGGCCAGCTTGGGGTCCGCGATGGGAATGCAGCTCAGCAAGCCCTTGGTGTAGGGGTGCAACGGGTTTTTGTAGATCTCTTCGGAATCGCTGCTTTCCACCAGCTGGCCCAGGTACATCACGCCGATATCATCCGAAACGTAACGCACCATCGAAAGGTCGTGGGCGATAAACAGGTAAGAGGTACCTTCGGCCTGCTGGTAGTCACGCAGCAGGTTGACGACCTGCGCCTGAATGGAAACGTCCAGTGCGGAGATGGGCTCATCACAGATGACCAGCGCGGGGTTCAGCACCAGGGCGCGGGCAATGCCGACGCGCTGGCGCTGGCCGCCGGAGAACTCGTGCGGGTAGCGGTTGGCGTGCTCACTGTTCAGGCCGACGCGCTCGAGCAGGGAGATGATCTTGTCATGGCGCTCCTTGGCGTTGGCGCACAGGTGGTGGATGTCGATGCCCTCGCCGACGATATCGCCGATGGTCATGCGGGGGTCCAGGCTCGCGTAGGGGTCCTGGAACACGATCTGCATACGGCGGCGGTAGGGCAGCATATCAACGGCGATCTTTTCCTTTTTGTCAAACAGGACCTTGCCGTCGTAGATGATGGTGCCGTCGGTAGGCTCATACAGGCGCAGCAGGGTGCGGCCCGTCGTGGTCTTGCCGCAGCCGGACTCACCGACCAGGCCCAGCGTCTCGCCCTTGCGGATGGCAAAGCTCACGTCGTCCACGGCCTGAACGTACTGCTTGTTCTTGCCCATGCCGCCGGCGGGGAAATACTGCTGCAGATGCTTTACTTCAACGAGATTCTCACTCATCAGGCTTTGCCCCCCTTCTCAAACTCTTCCTTCTGGCGCAGCCAGCAATAGGTGTAGTGGGTGTCGCTCAATTCGGTTCTGGGCGGCATCTTGTTCAGGCAGACCTTCATGCAGCTCTTGCAGCGCGGCGCAAACGGGCAGCCTGCGGGCGGGTTCAGCAGGTCAACGGGCTGACCCTCGATGGGCACCAGACGCTCCTTCTCCTCGGCGTTCAGCTTCGGGATGGAGTTGATAAGGCCCTTCGTGTACTCATGCTGGGGGTTGTAGAAAATTTCGTCCGTCGTGCCGTACTCGACGATGTGACCGGCGTACATGACGGCGATCTTCTCGCACATCTGGGCCACAACGCCCAGGTCGTGGGTGATCATGATGATGGACATGCCCAGCTTGTGGCGCAGGTCGTTCATCAGCTCCAGGATCTGTGCCTGGATCGTCACGTCCAGCGCGGTGGTCGGCTCGTCGGCGATCAGCAGCTTCGGCTCACAGGCCAGCGCAATGGCGATCATGACGCGCTGGCGCATACCGCCGGACAGCTCGTGCGGGTACTGCTTCAGGCGGCGGTCCGGCTCGTTGATGCCGACCAGCTCCAGCAGCTCCCTAGCGCGGGCCCAGGCTTCCTGCTTGGTCTTTTTGGTGTGCAGCAGGATGACCTCGACGATCTGGTTGCCGATGGTGTACACCGGGTTCAGGCTCGTCATGGGGTCCTGGAAGATGATGGAGACCTCGTTGCCGCGAATTTTGCGGAACTCCTTCTCGGTCATTTTGTCGATCTGGTGGCCGTTGAACCACACCGTGCCGCCGACCAGACGTCCGGGGTAGGCGGTCAGGCCCATGATGGAGTAGGCCGTGACAGACTTGCCGGAGCCGGACTCGCCGACGATGCCCAGCACGTCGCCCTGGTTCATGCTGAAGGACACGCCGTTCAGCGCCTTGACCTCGCCCGCGGGGGTGAAGAAGGACAGGCGTTCGTCCTTGATTTCAAGAATTTTTTCGCTCATGTTGCTCCTCCTTCCCTCTTTAGCTCTTGAGCTTCGGGTCAAACGCATCGCGCAGACCGTCGCCGAACAGGTTGAAAACCAGGATCATGATGCTGATCATCAGCGCGGGGGCGATCAGCAGCACCGGGTAGGTGTTCATGCCCTTGACGGCATCAGTCGCCAGCGAGCCGAGGGACGGCATGGGGGCTGCAACGCCGAGGCCGAGGAAGCTCAGGTAGCTCTCGGTGAAGATGGAGGACGGGATCTGCAGGGTGGTGGTGACGATCAGGGTGCCCATGCAGTTCGTCAGCAGGTGCTTCTTGATGATGCGCCCGCCGGAGGCACCCAGCGCGCGGGCGGCGGTGACGTACTCGCTCTCCTTCAGCGTCAGGACCTGGGAGCGGACGATACGCGCCATGCCGACCCAGTACAGCAGGGCGAAGATGATGAAGATGGACACCATGTTGGGGCCGAGCTTCTGCATCCAGCCGAAGCCGGGCTTGGTGGCCAGGCTCTCCAGCGGTTCCTTGATGGCCATGGCCAGCAGGATGATGAGCAGGATGTCGGGGATGGTGTAGAGAATATCGGTAATACGCATCATGATGTTATCGATCCAGCCGCCCGCAAATGCGGAGATGGCGCCGTAGGTCGCACCGATGAGCAAAACCAGCACAGAGGCCAGCAGGCCGACGGACAGGGAGACGCGGGTGCCCATCATGACACGCACGGCAAAGTCACGGCCCATACGGTCGGTGCCCAGAATGTGGGGGAATACGTTCTCGCCCTGGTCGATGAGCTTCTGCTCCGCGGCAGAATACTCAAACGGGGCCAGGTTGTTGCTGCCCTTGATCTGCTGCTCATAGCTGTAGGGCCAGAAGCTGGGCAGAACATAGGCCATGAAGGCGATCAGCAGGATGACGACCAGGCTGACCATGGCGATCTTGTTTTTGCGCAGACGGCGCATGCCGTCCTTCCAGAAGTTGACGCTCTCGCGCATGACGACAAGGCTTTTCTTCTCGTCGTTGGACGCGGGGGCAAAGTCCTCAACGTTGAGTTGCAGGCTCAACGGATTCTTTTTCAGATTTTCCATGTGTCTGCTCCTCCTTACTTCAGCTTGATGCGCGGGTCGATGATCTTATACAGGATGTCAACAACGACGTTCGCAACGATGACGAGGGTCGCCAGCAGGATCGTAGTGCCCATGATCATCATGTAGTCACGGTTCGTGATGGCGGACACGAAGTCGCGGCCCAGACCCGGGATGGAGAAGATCTTCTCCACGACGAAAGAACCGGTCATCAGGCCTGCCAGCATGGGGCCGACATAAGTGATGACAGGCAGGATCGCGTTGCGCAGCGCGTGCTTGAAGAGGATCTTCACACTGGAAACACCCTTGGCGCGGGCGGTGCGCATGTAGTCCTGACCCATGACGTCCAGCAGGCTGGAGCGCATCAGACGGGTGATGTAGGCGGTGGGATAAATCGCCAGCGCCGTCACGGGCATGATGTAGGCCGCCGGTTCATTCAGGCCGACGGTGGGCAGGAGCTTCAGGTTCATGCCGAAGGTGTACAAAAGCACGACGCTTGAGATAAAGCTCGGGATGGCGATGCCGCAGGTGGCAAACACGATGATTAGATTATCGGCCCACTTCCCTCGGTTATACGCGGACAGACAGCCCAGCGGAATGCCGACGCAGAGCGCGACGACCACAGCCAGACCGGCGGTGCGGGCCGAGACCGGCAGCTTGGAGAAGATGATCTGGTTGACGGTACGGCCGCGCTGTTTCAGGCTCAGGCCCATATCGCCATGGATCAGGCTGTTCATATAATTAAGGTACTGCACGCCGAGGGGCTTATCGAGGCCGTATTTTTCGGCCAAGGCCTGCTGGGCTGCTTTGCTGATGGACTTTTCCGCCACGAACGGGCCGCCGGGGACCAGGTTCATGATGAAAAAGGTAAGGGTCGCGACGATGAACACGCTGAAAATGCCCATTGCCACGCGCTTGACGATGTACTTCGCCATGGTTTTGTGCCACTCCGTTTCTTAATGGAATACAAATTGGGGTCGATTTCGGTTTATTCGTTTAACGCTCTGTACCGTGCGTACACGCTTGTGCGCAACAGGCGGACAGACAGGGGAATAAAAAAGCCGATGGCGGCTGCGATTGCAAACGCCATCGTTCGTAATCCGAAATCTACTCTATATTATAAAATGTTGCAAAGTATTTGTCAATTCGATGTTCGTTTTCAGACAACGGCAAAGAGCTGAAAACCCGCCCCGCAGGCTGCGGATTTTCGTGAAAGATGCCCATTTGCAGAATTTTTTGAGTTTTTTGAAAAAAACGCTTGACTTTCCGGGCGGCGGGCGCTATAATAAAACACGTTCTCCGGCGAGAACGCCAAGAGAATATGCGCCGGTAGCTCAGCTGGATAGAGTGTCTGACTACGAATCAGAAGGTCGGGGGTTCGAGTCCCTTCCGGCGCACCAAGGTCACTTGCAATTGCAAGTGACCTTTTTTGTTTATATCACCTGCGTTCACCGCTCATAGACCCCGCAGCAAAGCCCGCCTGTCCCCTTTTGCGGGAGACAGGCGGGCTTTGCTATGCAGATTTACTTCTCAAACTCCTTCGCCACATCCTGCAGCAGCTGTCTGATGGGCAGGTGCTGGGGGCAGACGCGCTCGCACTGGCCGCAACGGATGCAGTCCGAGGCGCGGGAGCCGGGCCCGGTGTGGACATCCTCATAGTAGTAGTCCGCGTTCCAGTCGTGGTGGGTGTGCTTCGTGTTCATGATGGCGAACAGGTCGGGGATGGAGATATGCTTCGGGCAGCCGTCGGTGCAGTAGCGGCAGGACGTGCAGGGGATCAGATCCTGCTTGCGGAAGATCTCCACCACCTTGGAAACGGCGGTACGCTCGGCATCGTTCAGCGGGGTAAAGTCCTTCATGTAGCTCAGGTTGTCCTGCATCTGCTCCATGCTGCTCATGCCGGACAGCACCATCAGCATACCGGGGAAGCCCGCGGCAAACCGGATGGCATAGCTGGCGGGGCTGCCGCCGTGCAGGGCGTCCAGCACGGCTTTTGCGTCGTCGGGCAGGTTGACAAGGCTGCCGCCCTTGACCGGCTCCATGACCAGCACGGGCTTGCCATGCCTGCGGCAGACCTCATAGCACTTGCGGCTCTGGACGGCCACGTCGTCATAGTCCAGATAATTGAACTGGATCTGCACGACCTCGATGGCCGGATAGTCGGTCAGAATCTGCTCCAGCACGGCGGCGCGGTCATGGAACGAGATGCCCACATGGCGGACCTTGCCCTCGGCCTTGAGGGCGAAGGCCGTCTCATAGGCGCGGCAGTCCCTGTAGTGCTGGTAGTTTGTCGTGCTCTGGGAATGCATTAAATAAAAGTCAAAGTAGTCCACGCCGCAGGCTGCAAGCTGGCTCTCAAAGAACGGGCGGATGTCCTCTTCCTTTTTAAAATAGGACCCGCTCAGCTTGTTGGTCAGGACATAGTCCTCCCGCGGGTAACGGCTGGTCAGGCACTCCTTCAGGGCCAGCTCGCTCTTGCCCTGAAGGTAGCCGTGGGCCGTGTCAAAATAATTGAAGCCCTGCTCCAAAAAGCAGTCCACCATCTGTTTCGTCTGCTCCATATCGACGTCATCGCCGATCATGGGCAGGCGCATGCAGCCGAAGCCGAAATTTTTCCTGATCTTTTCCATTTGTAAATGCTCCTTTCGCAAGGTTTACCTTTCACGGATCTCTCCGGGGGAGGTGTTCTTCTCTTGGCCCCCTCTGCGAGGGTGACTCCCCACGGTGTGGGGAGATGTCGCGAAGCGACAGAGGGACCCGGGCCCGAAGGGCTCCGCCCGCAGGCGGTGGGGGAGAGAACCTTGCGGCAATCCGAAATATTTCGGGCTATGGCAAGGTTCTCTCCCTCCGCCCCTACGGGGCACCTCCCTCGCAGAGGGAGGCAAGAACGCTTACGCCAGCTCAAACATCCCGTGATACAGCTGGTAATACTCGCCCTTTTTGGCCAGCAGCTCGTCGTGGGTGCCGCGCTCGATGATATGGCCATGCTCCAGCACGATGATGGCGTCCGCGTTGCGCACCGTGGAAAGCCGGTGCGCAATGACAAACACCGTGCGGCCCTCCATCAGGCCGTCCATGCCCTTCTGGATCAGCGCCTCGGTGCGGGTGTCGATGCTCGACGTGGCCTCGTCCAGAATCAGCACCGGCGGGTCGGCGACGGCGGCGCGGGCGATGGCCAGCAGCTGGCGCTGTCCCTGGCTCAGGTTTGCGCCGTCGCTCGTCACCATCGTGTTGTAGCCCTGCGGCAGGCGGCGGATGAAGGAGTCGGCGTTCGCAATTTTGGCCGCCTTTTCAATTTCCGCCTGCGTCGCGTCCAGCTTGCCAAAGCGGATGTTGTCCGCCACCGTTCCGGTGAACAGGTGGGTGTCCTGCAAGACGACGCCCAGCGAGCGGCGCAGGTCGTTTTTCTTGATGAGCCGCACATCCATGCCGTCGTAGGTGATAGACCCGCCCGACACCTCATAAAAGCGGTTGATGAGGTTGGTAATCGTGGTCTTGCCCGCGCCCGTGGAGCCGACAAAGGCAATTTTTTGCCCCGGCTTGGCGTAGAGCGAGAGGTTCTGCAGAATCATCCGGTCCGGCGTATAGCCAAAGCTGACGTCGTGGAACCGCACGTCGCCGTGCAGCGGCTCGAGCGGGACGTCGGGACGGCGGCGGTCACACCAGGCCCAGCGGCCCGTGCTCCCGGCGCACTCGGTCAGCGTACCGTCGCTGTTTTCCCGCACGCTGACCAGCTCCACCGTGCCCTCGTCGACTTCCGGCTTTTCCTCCATGACCGTGAAGATACGCTCCGCACCCGCCAGCGCCGCCAGCAGGAAGTTGCCCTGCTGGGTCAGCTGGTTGATGGGCAGCGTCGTCTGGCGCACAAAGACCAGATAGCTGGCCAGGCTGCCGAGGTCGGACCAGCCCCACATGACCATGAGGCCGCCGACCACCGCAATGACCGCGTAGTTCAGGTAGCCGATGCTGACGACGGCGGGAATCATCGTGGCGGCGTAGCTCTGCGCGCCGGTGCCGGCCTCGCGCAGCTTCTCATTGCGGGCGGCAAAGGCGGCCATGTCGGCCTGCTGGTGGTTGAACACCTTGACGACCTTCTGCCCGGCGATCATCTCCTCCATGTAGGCGTCCAGCTCACCGAGGCTGGCCTGCTGGCGTGCATAAAAGGCGCGGCTGCGCTGTGTCGAGTAGTTGATATACCAGAACATGGCAATATAGCCAACGACCACCAGCAGCGAGAGCCGCCAGTTGAGGATGAACAGCAAAAGCAGCGTGCCTGCGACCTGAATAAAGGTCTGGATGACCACCGCAAAGCTGTTGTTCAGCGCGTCCGAGATCGTGTCCACGTCGTTCGTGAACAGGCTCATCAGATCGCCCTTGCGGTTCGTGTCAAAGTAGTGCAGCGGCAGCGTCTGCAGATGTGCGAACAGGTCGCGGCGGATGTCCTGCAAAATCTTCTGCGCGGCACGGACCATGAGCTGGGTGTAGCCCAAGGTAGACAGTGCGCCGACGATGTAGATGCCCGCGGTCAGCGCCACAACGCCGGCCAGATAGGCGGCGCTGCCGTTTTCCAGCACGCCGTTGACGATGGGGCGGATCATGTAGGTGCCCAGCAGCGCGGCCAGCGCACTGACCGCCGCCAGCAGGCCGACGACGCCGAGCATGATTTTGTGGCGGCCCAGATAGTCCATGAAGCGGCGCAGCGTGTGCCGCAGGTCCTGCGGGCGCTTACCGCCGAATGGCTTCGCCATCTGCGTCGCCCCCTTTCATCTGGGAATGGTAAATTTCCTGATAGATCGTATCTTTTGCCAGCAGCTCGTCATGCGTGCCCACGGCATGCAGCCGCCCGTCATCCAGAATGACGATGAGGTCGGCGCTCTGCACCGACGTGATGCGCTGGGCAATGATGAGCTTGGTCACGCTGCCCAGTCCGGCCAGCGCATGGCGGATGCCCGACTCCGTCGCCGTGTCCACGGCGCTGGTGGAGTCGTCGAAAATCAGCACCTTCGGGTGCTTGAGCAGCGTCCGCGCGATGCAGAGGCGCTGCTTCTGCCCGCCCGAGACGTTGCACCCGCCCTGGCCCAGGTCGGTGTCAAGGCCGTCGGGCATCCGGGACAAAAATTCGTCCGCATGGGCGGCGCGGCAGGCGGCCCAGAGGTCGTCGTCCGTCGCGTCGGGATTGCCCCATTTCAGGTTGTCGCGGATCGTGCCGGAGAACAGCAGGTTCTTTTGCAGCACGATGCCGACGGCGTCCCGCAGGGCGTTCACGTCGTAGCCGCGGACGTCGCGCCCGCCGACCCGGACCGTGCCCTCGGTGGCGTCGTACAGGCGCGGAATCAGCTGGACGAGCGTCGTTTTGGCCGCGCCCGTGCCGCCGATGATGCCCACCGTCGCACCTGCCGGGATGTGGAGCGTGATGTCGGAGAGGGCATTTTTCTCCGCTTTGGCGTTGTATTTGAAGCTGACGTGGTCAAAGTCGATTTGGCCGTCGGGGATGGTGTCCACCGGCGCGGAGACATTCGCAAGGTCGGGCGTCTCGGTCAGGACCTCACGGATGCGGCGGGCGCTGGCCAGCGAGCGGGACATCTGCAGAAAGACACCGGAGAACATCATGACCGAGTTGAGCACCTGCAAAACATAGCTCAAAAACGCCGTCAGCTGGCCGACGGACATCGTGCCGACGAGGATATAATTGCCGCCGAACCAAAGGATGCAGACGATGGCCGTATACATGACGGTCTGAAACGCAGGCAGGTTGAGGACGGCATAGCGGAAGGTTTCCGTCGAAGCATCGCTCAATTCCGTGTTGACGGTGTCGAACTGGGCGTTCTCGTAGTCGCCGCGGACGAATGCCTTGATGGCGCGGATGGCGGTCAGGGACTCTTGGATGCGGCCATTCAGGTGATCCACGGCGCTCTGCTGGCGGCCATAGAGCGGGCCGACCTTTGTGACGATCCAGGCGAGGACGGCGGCCAGGATCGGCGTTGTAACGAGGAATACAATCGTCAACCGCGGGCTGAGCACGCAGGCCATCGCCAGCCCCATGCAGAGCATGACCGGGCTGCGCACCAGCGGACGCAGACCGGCGTTGACGGCGTTGAGCATGACCGTGACGTCGGTGGTCATGCGGGTGACGAGGGATGCATCGGAGAAGCGGTCGAGGTTGGCGAAGTCGAATTTCTGCACGGCGGCATACTCCGCCATGCGCAGCTCCGCCGCGAACCCGTTTGCGAACCGCGCCGCGTACCGCGCATACAGCAGCCCCGTGATGAGCGCGAGCACCGCGCACAAAATCATCAGCCCGCCCTGCCGGAAGATGACGGCCATGTTATGGGTGGGCACGCCGTCATCCACGAGGGTGGACATCAGGACGGGGATGACCATTTCAAAGATACATTCAATAAAGATCAGCCCCACCGCCGCGAACAGATCGCGCCGGTACGGGCGGGCATAACGGAAGATTTTACGCAGATCTTGCATGGGTGGCTCCTTGCGGTGGGGGTAGGATGGTTGTTAGGAAAGGTTTGCGGTGAATGTTGTAGGGGGCGGCGTCCCCGACGCCCCGCGGAGGGGTCAAGACCCCTCCCTACG
>ENA-OUQM01001536-OUQM01001536.1-human-gut-metagenome-genome-assembly--contig:-NODE-1536-length-12208-cov-7.041307_pt1 | contig 12208 bp, 8 predicted proteins | sample MGYA00237949_ERZ548830 | MGnify/ENA primary metagenome ERZ548830 (study PRJEB26490, sample SAMN05194706) | human gut metagenome | biome: terrestrial biome; feature: human-associated habitat; material...
CAGGACTATTATCATCTTCAGGAAGCGGAAGATTTTGAATTAGATGTAGAAGATCTTTGCCGGACTTTATTAAACGGATATGATTTTCTGATTCTCTGCAATCCGAACAATCCAACTTCTTCTGCCATCTTAAAAGATGAAATGCGTGCATTGCTTTCATTCTGTGCAAATCGCGATATCTTTGTCATGATTGATGAAACGTATGTAGAATTTGCATCTTCCGTTCAGGAAGTAACCGCTGTTCCATACACAAAAGATTTCTCCAATCTCATGGTACTGCGTGGTGTGTCCAAGTTCTACGCAGCTCCGGGAATGCGTTTTGGATACGGCATTACCGGAAATAAAGAATTCTTATCTCAGATGAAAGAAAAGCAGATTCCATGGTCCTTAAACAGCCTTGGAGCATATGCCGGTGAGCAGATGTTCAAAGACACTTCCTACATCCGTCAGACACGTGCATTAATCCTGACGGAACGTGACCGGATGTTTCTTGAATTAAAAAAGATGTCTTCTTTCAAGGTTTATTTTCCATATGGAAACTTTATCCTTGTGAAGATTTTAAAGCCAGAAGTAACTTCTTTCGATGTATTCGAAGCTTGTATAAAAGAAGGACTTATGATCCGCGACTGCTCTTCTTTCCAATGTCTGGATGGCGAATTCATCCGCTTCTGCATTATGAAACCAGAAGACAATAACCGGCTCTTAAAAGTATTGAAAACAATTTAATGATGCCAGGGACAAAAGGTCTGAAACCACCGGTGCTTGCACAAAGGTCTTTCTTAAAAAACGGGAGAATCTGATCCAACGATTCTCCCGCTTTTCTTCTTATTCTTTCTTTTGGTTTTGTACTTCCTTGCTTTTTCTATGATTCTACAGCTGTTTTCTAACAACAAGATAATCATCTCCATTCCGATAATATGGACATTGATAATGCTGATTTGTCATCAGACGGATGTAATCATCCTCATCCATATTCTTATCACAGAGATAACACTCATACTCCTCATCATAAATATAATAAGTGCATGTTTCACAGCTGGTTCTTGACTCTTTACTCAATTTTCTCTCTCCATTTCCCGCCCGTTGCAAGGACCTGTAGCATTGCATTCTGTTGCTGTTCGTTCTATGTGCAGCTGGCAACTCTTTTCTTAGTATCATACCATGTTTCCATAGATTGCGTCCACTTTTCTGTCTAATGCAATTACCTTAAACGCAATTAATAGCCTGTATTTTTTGTATTTTATTTCTTATTTTCTGTATATTTAAATTATTTTTAACTTTTTTCTGATTTTCTATTGACAAATGCCTATCTGTGAGTTAATATAGAATCAACAAAAGGAAACGAAATAAAAAACAAAAAGGAGGACAAACCACCAGACACTTAATCCTTTCATTAAAATTAATTTTAAAGAAACAGAGGTATAGTCCAATGGGAAGGTAAATTAAATCCTTAAAAATCTAAAGAAAGAGGTACAGACCACCAGAAAGAGTAATTTAAAAAACGGAAACGATATTTAAAGAGAGAGAGGTAGAATCCAATGGGATAGTTCATTAAATCATCAAACAAATAAATTGAAAGAGGTAAATTCCAATGGGACGATAAGTTAAAATCCAAAATAGATAAAAGAAGAATCGAAAGAAGGATATTCCAATGGGATAATTAAATGAAATAAAATATAAAATCACTATTTGAGATAATAGTTTCAGATAGATATCAAGTAAATAAGGAGGAATATTCCAATGGATGGAATAACAAAGTGAAGATCCACTGTATAGCGTAGGTGCATACGGTGGATTTTCTTTTGTCTCTTTTTCGTGGATATCCCGGATAATCAAATGGGATAACAAAAAGGGGCAAAGCTTTTTATGCTTCCACCCCATCACTTAAAAATGTTTAAATTCTTAATACATAGTCTTTTTATTATCTCTTCACAAAGTACTCTTCATACCATACAAGGAACGTATAGATTGTCCATACTTTTCTCCAGTTATCAGAATTTCCTCCAACATATTCATCAAAAATCGCATTGATTGCATCCACATCAAAGAATTTCTCTGCAATATCACTGTGGAAGAGACGCTGTACGTCCTGATTATATCTCTCATCAGCCATCCAGATACGGATTGGTACGATAAATCCCAACTTCTTACGGAATGCAATTTCTTCCGGAAGAACTTTCGCAGCTGCCGTACGGAATGCCACCTTATTCTGCTCTTCATTTACTTTAAAACGAGACGGCATACGAGATGCGATATCAAAAATTCTTCTATCTGTCAACGGCATACGGATCTCAAGTCCGGCTGCTGTACTCATCTTATCAACATTCAGGTAAATATCACCTTCCAGCCAGATCTGAATATCTACATCAGACATCTTTGTCAACGGATCAAGACCTTCTGTCTCCTCGTAGATTCCTCGTGCAAGTTCAATCGGCAGTACGTCTGGATCGTATTTCTTAAGAATCTTCTGCTTCTCGTCTTCTTTCATGATATTGGTATTTCCAACATAGAAATTCTTCAGATTCTCACCATAACGTTCTGCGTTTCTGTACATATTATAACCACCGAAGAATTCGTCAGAACCCTCTCCGGAATAACAGATCTTCGTATGTTCTGCTGTTGCATTACATCCAAGTGTAAATACAATCGCAGATGCATCTCCAAGTGGTTGCTCCATATTGTACATAACATAAGGTACAATATCAAAGAACTGCTCCGGTGTAATGATACTTCTGGAAAATTTTCTTCCAAGAAGCTGTGCTGTCTTCTCTGCAAGAACAGATTCATCAAATCTCTCTTCCTCATATCCACAACAGTCTGCCTGTTCTGCATCAGACATTGCAAGCACATAGGAAGAATCTACACCACCTGACAGGAATGACTCCACTCTCTCATCTGCGGTCTTCACTTCCGGCATGATTTCTTTCAGAGTATTATGAATCTCATCTGCCCAGTCTTCCAGAGTCTTGCTCTCATCCGGATGAAATTCCGGTTTCCAGTATCTGTGAATCTCAAGCTTTCCATCCTGCCAGATCAGATAACGTCCCGGCAACAGTTTTTTCAGTCCACGGAAAAATGTATTTTCTCCGGCAACATAGGTCAGACTTAAATACAGCTGAAGCATCTCTTCATTCAGTTCTTTCTTAAATCCCGGCTGATCGATAATATCACGGATCATCGTTCCATAAAGAAGCTCTCCATCTTCTGTCTCATAGTAATAGAATGGTTTTGTTCCAAACTGATCTCTCAGACAGAAAAGTTTCTGCTCCTCCTCATCCCACAGAGCAAATGCAAACATTCCGTGCATATGATCTGCCATCTCACATCCCCATGTCTGATATGCCTTGATCAAAATCTCATGTTCTCTTTCTTCTCTGGAAAGTGTAAGATCAATTCCAAGTCTCTCACAAAGTTCTTCCCAGTTACGAATATGTCCTCTGTATGTTTTTACAATTATCATCTGTTTAACCTCTCTTTTGTCACCATCTTTGGTTTTTGAAAGTTGTTTCTTCTCCCGCTTATATCCTACAGATATCGACAACTTTCACGGTTCAATCCTATTCTATCACACTAACTTTTTCTTGTAAATTCTCAACTGTCACTCGATACCCATCTCGGTCTGAAGCATATATAACATATGTATTTTAGTCAGAATGCATCTCACCTTCATTCGCTTCTTCCATTTGTACTTCTTCTGCTGCGCTACTTCCTGCTATCTCTGCATCAACATAACCAAAACGAATTACTGCCTGTGGCCAGTTAAGGCTGATTCTTGGTTTCTTCCCTTTCTCCGCACCTGCTTTTTCAATCAGATCAAGCAATTCTTCCAGAACTGTTTTTGTCAGATAACCTCCGCGCCAGTGAAACGTCAGAATTCTTCCTTTCTTTGCCATCTGAAGTGCTCTTTTATAAACTTCTTCCGTTTTTGTAAAAGACAGTTTCTTTTCTTTATAATAGAAATGATCTCCGTCCGTACACTTCATAGCCGGAGCAATCAAAGGCTCATGATCCCGGAAAATCGATTTATCTTCCAGATTGAAATAATCATAACGGATTTCTTCTCCGATCGCACACTTTCTTGTAAGTGTATTATCAAATGTCGCATCTAAATGATAATATTTTCCATTAATCCGCACGATATTCCATGTATGACGGTATTTGATTCCCTTATCCGGATTATTCCCGCAAATAGCGATCATACACCAGACTCCAAGCTCATCGCACAGCACTTTCACCGCTTTTGCAATCCCCTCACAAACTCCGACACCCTGTCCTAACGGACCAATAATCTCATGTGAATAAGGTTTCTTCAATTTATCATATTTTACATTTTCACAAATGAAATCATGAATGTATTTTTCTTTCTCTGATTCTGATAATTTCTGCGCCGGTCGTGCAAGTTTCTCTACTCTGGATTTCATTGCCTTCTGATGTTCTTTCACCTTCGCCCGGTCAAACAAATATTCCGGCAGAAACTGAATGTTCGGCGATTCCTGATAATAACGATACTTAAATCCCGTTGCCCAGAAAATCTCCGGGTGATCCAGACGCATCTGGAAGAATACATTATACAGTTCTTCTCCGCTCATACGCGGTACCTGAATCTCCTTTTCCATCTGCAAGACCCCCTGGCAGATTGCATGATACGCCGCCTGCTGCATCTTATTCATCTTACTATAATAAAATGGTTCCATACTTATCCTCTCCGGTCAGCAGAAAATTCTTCTATCTGAACTTTTCGTTTTTTTCCTTTCTTTTCCCAGATCATCAGACTGATTTTGTATTGGAGTGAATCTCTTGATGCAATAAATGGTTCCTCACGAAATATATTTATCCGAAATCCCTGTTCTTCTAACTCTCGTTTCCGCTCTGATGCTCTCTTCTCAGTCTTACGATTCTGATTTTCTTCCTCATCTGTGAATTTTCTTCTCGGGTAATTTGCTGCTGCCATCTGCAGTTCTTCCATCAAAAGATCTGTGACTTCTGCATGACGCTTTTCCTGCAACATCCCGGCAATCTTTTTTGCACTCCGCTTCCATGGATGTTTCTGATAAAACTTTAGACATCTTAGTAACTTTTTATCTTCTACTGTTGCCGCAAGCTCCTGCATCACTTGATGTGCTTCTGCTGACGGTACCCACGGATTTTCCCTTGGAACTACATATTGCTCTGAAACTGCCGGATAACAGCAATGATTCAGCGGCGGAAAGTCCGCCAGCACAGCTAGTTTCCGCTCCGTCTGATTACAGTATTTTGCTCCCAGATAATCCAGTTTATCCCGTACGATTGCAATCTTATATTCTATCTGACGCAAATATTCCGCACCTTTCACCCAAAAATGTCCGATTTCTCCATAGTCATATAAGTGTACTTCTTCACTTAAATCCTCAAAAAAAATCGTAACCACGGTCTCACCCTGATGAACTACAAGGACATAGGACTCCTCCGGTTCTTCTGTTACACTTAACTCCGCTTCTAGTTCACCTTCATAATCCTCTCTATACTGACCTGTCATCCTTGCATTTTCAAAGACAAGAAAGCTCTCTACCGCATCGTTCATCAAATAAACCAGCCGCAGTTTTTCTTCTGTAAAAAGCAGTTCAAACTGTCCTTGTTCCAGCACTTCTCCTAGTTTCAGAAATGCTTCCGGCAATTGAATTTCACTCATTTTCCGCTCCCTCAGTGCATTTGTCTTCCAGGCACTCACGAATCTTGTCTTCTTTCAAATCCTCACCGATCACGATTAGAATCTCCTGTCCTTCTTTGATTGGATTTACTGTCATCTTCTGTGTTGTCGCATTCAGCTCCATCCAGTCACCGGATTGATTCTTCATAAATCCTTTTACACGAAACACTCTTCCGATATCATTAAGATTTTTATTGTTTTCTTTTTCAGAATCATCTGTGCATCCACGTTTACCAAACAGCTTTTCCACAGCCGGAATCAGTTCTTCTTCTGTCCGATTCAGATTCATAAAATATAAGGTCTGGAATCCATCCTTTTCTGTACCTTCCGGTCTGCGAAACGACTCAATCTGATAGCCGCTGTTCTGAATCTGTGCAAAATCTTCCTCTGTCAGCATATCCCAGTCTTTTGCGATCACTTCTTTTTCAATTCTTCTGGTACATCCAATACGTTCAAGAGAACGATTGACATGTAAAATAATTCTGTTTTCCTGTTCTTCACAAGCATTGTCCTTATCCAGCCTGCTCAGCACGATCACACCAGCATCCGCCGCCTCAGATCCCAGCAAATATTCCGCCTGATCTGACAGATTTTCTTCCAGTCCCGCATCTACGATTGTGATCACACTTCCGATTTCGTACCACCGATCCAGAGGTTCTTCTCTTAATCCATCAAAAAATTCATCCACGTCATAGATTCCCGACGGCTCCACGATTACTCTGTCATATCCACACATTGCCATAGAGATCAGCTTTGTCTTGAATCGTCTGCGGTGTGTCTCTTTATCACACCCTCCGGAAATCATTTCCAGTTCACATTTTTCTCCCTGCAGCTCCTGAAGAAGCATCATATCCACATTCACCGCACCGAAATCATTTTCCAGAATTCCGATATTCAGACCCTGACGAAGCAGGTAGGATGCATACTCTTTTATAAATGTTGTCTTTCCTGCCCCCAGAAAACCTGTGATCAAATCTATCTTTACCATGATTGTTCCTCTCATATCTGATATACTCGCACAATTTACTCTAACTATAATACCACAATCTCCTTGCATTTCAAGAATTCCTCGGCATTCTTCTGCGCATCTCTGTGGTCTTGCCAGAGACTATATCAGCTGGGGGATTGACTCCCTCATTTGTTCAAGAATGCAATTGCATGACATACTTCTACTGCGCACCTCTGCAATCCTGCCGGAGGCTATATCAGCTGGGAGATGACTCCCACCACTGATACTAGCTTGTTTCTCACCACCTATAGAGATGGGAGTCATCTCCCAGCTGATATAAATATAGAGTATTGAATCCACCGCCTGTTTTCCTTATAATAAACTTATCAACAATAAACGTTATTTTTTACGAGATTTTCAACATTTTCATCTCATCAAAACACACTTTGTGAAGACAACGCTTACGAAACGGAGAATTTATTATGGAATTTCAGAAGATCAGTTCCCCTTCCCTGAGGGATCTGTTTATTGAACAATTAGAACATCTGATTCTTTCCGGCAAGCTACAGGTCGGAGAGAAACTTCCGCCGGAACGCCAGCTTGCTGAAATGATGCAGGTCAGCCGTGCGGTTGTCAACAGCGGGATCAGTGAGCTGGAGAAGAAAGGATTCCTCACCGTAAAACCCCGCAGTGGAACTTATGTAGCAGATTTCCGCAGAAAAGGGACTCTGGATACATTGATTGCGATCATGAATTACAACGGCGGACGCATGCGTGATCAGGAGATTCGTTCCATCTTCGAAGTCCGCATTGCGCTTGATACACTTGCTGCACAGCTCGCTATCGACACGATCAGCGACAAAAACATCCAGCGTCTCCTCGAATTCGTTAATCAGATCCGTAATGCACAGGATGTCACCACTGCCATTGAAGCTGCTTACGAATTCCAACACGAGTTTGCCCTGATTTCCGGAAATACATTGATTCCACTTATTTTCCAGTCTTTCCGAGCACCGATTTTTAATATGTGGGAACGTTATTGTGAACTCTATGGGATAGAAGAATTATATCGAAGCAATTATAAGACCTGGACCTATATCCGCGACCGAGACACCCAAGGAGCAATTGAATGGATTCAGGAATCCATGCAAGACTGCATTGATGGGGAACATCAGATTTACTATTCCAATGAGTTTGTATAAATTTGTATTTGTTGCACGTAAACGAGAAGATAGACTCAGGTTCAGTCGATAGCGTTCCTTTTTTACTTCCATCCGGAATTCTGTATTTAAGTGTTGAATTCGTTCCACGGCAATCCCTTCTGTCCTGGATAATGTAAGTGATGTGGATACTTTATTGTTGAGGACACATTTTAAGGCAGGAGCGGTTCTGAATACACTTTGTTCTGAATGTTAGAAAAAGCCCAAACAGAAATCACTCACGATGCCTGTTTGGGCTTTTTCGTTACATTCGTTCAAAGGGATGAAGAGGAGCGGGCCGGTGTCCGATGCAATAAAGTATCCATATCACGCCCTTATCCAACAAAAGTTTTTGCTTCATCACTCAGAATTCAAACATCTAAATACAAATTTAAACTTCTGCTCTCGCCATTGCTTCCTTATAATCCTTCTGATCTGTAAAGATCTCATTCTTATATGGATTCTTCTTCTGCTGTTTTGCTCTCTTAATAATTGCAGCCAGACAGATCACATTCGCTGCAAGTGCAATTACCGCGATCACACCCTGCATGGTTGGATTAGCACTTGTCGGTCTTACTGCTGCATCCATGAATCCGTCAGAATACAGAGCCGGAATTACTGAGAAACGGCTTGCATCCTGGAATAATGGGAATACCTGAGCAAACATACACCACAGTGCCAGTGTATTCGCGCGGTTCTGGATCCAGCCACCCTTGTTCCAGAACATATTTGCAAATGTCGGAGCAAGAAGTAATGCAACACCACAGTAGAATGCATGTGTTGTCAGGTTATTGTATGTGTACTCAAAATTCCACAGATCATATGCAATAATGAAGCACCATGTCATATCCGGCCAAAGCATATCATCATGTTTCTTGGATGTGTAGATTCCCCACCATCCTGTCATACAGAAGATATTCAGGATTCCGGCAATTCCGTTCACCCAGTTCCACCATCCTCCGTAGAGCCATACATTTTCTGAAGACAGCCACCAGCGGTCACCGAATTCTTTCATTGCCATGAATCCACGGATACCTGATTCAAAATCACTTACTACTGCAATCAGAATATTGATTGCAACGATTGCAAACGGGAATACTTTGAACCATTCTGTCTTACCAATTCCCCATTTGTATTTCAGCATCATAAAACCAATACACCCTGCTGTTGCAGCATACAATTTTGCATAATGGAACCAGCTTGTCATATGTACATAAGTATCGTTATTCAGTGCCCATTCTGCACCATTTGCTGCACAGATATAGATTGCGATGAAATACACTGTAAGTATAGCCGGAATAGCTCCAAAACAGATCAGTCCACCGATTTTTGTACGTCTTGCGAATTCATTTGCAAGAACAAGTCCGGCAAACACCAGTACCCACCCTAACAGCTGCCAGCCGGCACCATCGCCATAAATTTGGAATAACATAATTATCCCCCTCCTTCTTTTAATTGGTTATACCAACCTATTGTTATCTTTTTAACATTATACTCTTCTTATTATTATGCGTCAATAAATGCACCTGTTTCTCCTATTTTTCAGCACTTTATAATAAAATATCTCTCCGTATTTTTGTATTTTTACAATAGATTTGCGCTTTGGCATCTGGTATGACCACAGCCACATCATTTTCTTTCTGACGATTCAGAAAATTCATTTAAGCATTCTTATTTTTGAGTTATCTAACAATTCAATATTCATTTTATTCTGTTTTATGCGTACTTTTCTTGATTTTTTTCATGTTTTTGCAAGAATACATATATATTTCTTGCAAATTTCATCTCGACTGTTTATAATTACATTAAAATGCATTATCAAGACACTAGAAAACATATATGTATTGTGAGGATGAAAGCTATGAATTCAAATGATATATTAATTGCAAACACTGACGATCTGCGCAGTGATATGGACTATTTAGAGAAAACACTTTTGAAAGGACACCGCATTGATCCGAATCTTTATGAAGAATATGATGTAAAGCGCGGACTTCGTGATTCAACCGGCCGAGGAGTTCTTACCGGACTGACTGAAGTATCCGATGTCTGTGGATTTGATGTTATAAACGGACGTAAAATTCCTGCTGAAGGTGGACTTTACTATCAGGGAATCAATGTCAATGACCTTATCAACGGTCTGAAAGGCAAACGTTTTGGATTTGAGGAGACAACTTTCCTGCTCCTTTTCGGACGTCTTCCAAAAAAAGATGAATTAGAGCATTTTCTGAAAGTTTTATCTGAATTAGAAGATCTAAGCGGACGTTTTGTTCGTGACGTTGTCATGAAGGCCTCAAGCTCTAACATCATGAACGCACTCCAGCGCTGTGTTCTTACTTTATATACATATGATGAGAACCCGGAAGATATTTCTGTTGAAAATGCACTGCGTCAGGCTCTTGAACTTATTGCAAAGCTTCCACTGATCGCAGTATATTCTTATCATGCATACAGACATTTCCGTAAAGATGAGACACTTCTGATCCGTAATCCGGAGAAAGGCCGCTCTCTTGCCGAAAATATTTTGTACATGCTTCGTCCGGATGGACAGTATACAGAACTAGAAGCCAAGGTTCTTGATGTTGCACTGATTCTTCATGCAGAACACGGCGGTGGTAACAACTCCACTTTCACTACACATGTTGTTACTTCTTCAGGAACAGATACATATTCAGCAATTGCTGCTTCCATCGGTTCTCTGAAAGGACCTCGTCATGGTGGTGCAAACCTGAAAGCGCAGGGGATGTTTGATGATATTAAGAAGTCTGTCAAAGACTGGACTAACGAAGATGAGATTCGTGAGTATCTCCGCCTGATTCTTGATAAAAAAGCCTTTGATAAGACGGGACTGATCTATGGAATGGGACACGCAGTCTACACAATCTCCGACCCAAGAGAAAAGATTTTGAAGAGCTATGCACAGAAGCTTGCTTCTGAAAAGGGACTTGACGATGAATTCGCACTTTATGACCGCGTAGAAAGAATCGCCGGTGAAGAGATCATGACACACAGAAAGATGCTGAAACCTGTCTGTGCTAACGTTGACTTCTACAGCGGATTTGTTTATACAATGCTGAATATTCCGGAAGAGCTTTTCACACCACTCTTCGCGATTGCACGTATCACCGGGTGGAGTGCACATCGTCTGGAAGAACTGTTAAATGCCGGTAAGATCATCCGTCCGGCATACAAATATGTTGGGCAGCATACAGAATTCCATGACCGTAATGACAGAAATTAATTATTTGATACCTGATTATTATTCTAAGTTCACCTGCATCGCCGACCGCTGTCCGATCACCTGCTGCCAGGAATGGAAGATTGGCGTCGATGCAGATACGAACCGTAAATGGAAGAAACTCCAGGCTCCGGAAACCGTACCTGAACAAAAGAAAAATTTAAGCGCTTATACGATTAAAAAAGATGGACAGCGTGTGATAGGCCTGGACAGTGATCATCGCTGTCCATTCCTTAACTCTGAGAAGCTCTGCCGCCTTGTTGTTGCTTACGGTGACAAAGTCCTATCAGAAACGTGCACTACATTTCCACGAGAGGAGCATCGCTTTCCGACACATAACGAGAAAATGCTGATGCCTTGCTGCCCTGCAGTGATTGACCTGTGGAATAAACAGAAGTATCTGTATCGCCAGTATCAGACACTTTGTCCGATACTGGCGATACAGATACTTCTGTCCTTTTCCTCTTGCGTGAAAAACTACTCAATCTTTTAGATGATTCTTCCAGAACAATTGAAGAGGAACTTTTGGAAAGCTTCTATATTCTTCAGGAATTGTACCAGCATCAGCCATTAACAAAAGAACTGTTAGAAGATTATTTTTCTGATCGCACAGTGAGAGAACTTGGAAATGCGATCTCAGATATAGACCTTCCACCTTTGGATCTGATCAGTGAATGTAACGAACTGTTACAAGATCTTTCCGTAAACTATCAAAAAGAAGGGCTCTATCAGGACACTCTGAATCCAATTCTTGCTTTGGCTGAAGAAATATCGGAAGCCCTTTCGGACAGTACTGGAAATCCTGATGATACTAAAGCTTACGAATCCACTTTACTGGAACAATGGGAACAATTCACACAATACTTGAGCCCTTACGAACCACTGCTTCGCAATTTCCTGCGCAACGAGATTTTCTCCGATCTCCTGCTTCCTGACAGTGACCTGGAAAATGTACTGGTTCAGATGCAATGGATCGCGCTTGAATACGCGGCGTTCCGCCACAGCGTTTTCTTAAGATGGATGCTGGATAACACAGACACAAACGTTTCTGAAATTTCTTACGAAACGCTGAGACAATATCTTGTGATCATTACACGAATGACCGGATATGAAACAGCGGATATTTATGAATATCT
>ENA-OUQM01001537-OUQM01001537.1-human-gut-metagenome-genome-assembly--contig:-NODE-1537-length-12203-cov-4.134261_pt1 | contig 12203 bp, 8 predicted proteins | sample MGYA00237949_ERZ548830 | MGnify/ENA primary metagenome ERZ548830 (study PRJEB26490, sample SAMN05194706) | human gut metagenome | biome: terrestrial biome; feature: human-associated habitat; material...
CGAACCTCGAATCTGCACGCTATTCCGGCTGTGCCGGAATGGCGGCAGATTCGACAGCCATGACCGCCGTTGCTGCGAGCAGCACAGCCATGACCGCAGTTGCTGCCAGTGCAACTGCCATGGGAAAAATTGCGGCGGTGGATGCGGCATTGAGCAAGCTGGCGGCAAGCACTACGGCGATGGATGCGCTTTATGCAAGAAAGAAGCAGATGAAGGGCGGCAGTGCAAGCAAATCGGGGAAATTTATTATTCTTGAAATTTCTCAAAGCAATGCTTTCAACACATCCAAATACGGCTATGCGACATTATCGGACGGCAGTAAGCCTGACTGGAGCAGCTATTTAGCAAAATATGCGTTTTTCCAGAAATATCCGAAATATGCAACATACATGCTGAACGATACGGATTCTGACGATTACATCTATTACTTTGACATTGCAAGTCCTTGATAGGGGGTGAAGGAGCATGAAAGGATTTTTGAAGGAATTGCAGGAAAGCAATGCCACGGGGGCATTTGAGACAGTGCGCACGGGGGAGGTTGCCCTCACGCCGAACAAATGGCATACCATGGCGGTAATCAGCGGAATGGGAAAGCTGCTGCAGGCGGATTTATTTGGGAGAATTCCATACAATTCTTCAGGTGCGAATATTGGCGAAGGTGCTTGGGATATGCGTATTCTGATAGACGGAGAGATATTTGCCGATGTGCGGATGGCTGTAGCCAGTACTAATTATGGCATGGTTGGACATCTGCTTGCAACGGACTTTACCTACCTTTTGCCGAGCTTGGAAGGGAGAAATACGATCTGCCAGCGGGATCTTTTCGGAAATTTGCAGGTAGGAAACAGTTGGGTCAATATTCTGGCGGAAAAGATTACGGAAGGAAAGGGTTTCAGCAGTTCCGCAACCGACCGGAAGGATGGTTACATGAACGTGATTCCGTTTATCGGATACCTTCCTTTTCAACGCTCTTTGGAGATACAGATGGCTTTTCTTTTTACGAATCCATCGGAGACATTGCCGGAGGGACGGCAGTGCCTTGGGAGCGTGGACATTGCCTATCAATTAGACGAGAAATGAGGTGGAGCGGATGCAGAAGGAAGAAGCGCACGCAGGCAGCGTGGAGCGGCACTATAAAAACGGTGCTACGGTACGATTTTTAAAGGGCGAGCCGCCGAAGGAGCCGGAGCCTGTGCCGGAGACGCTGACGGAGCAGGAGCAGGCGATTTTGGAGACAGCAATCAATGTGGACTATCTGGTCTGCATGAAGGAATTAGAGATTTGAAAGGAGAGATTGCATTATGACATACGCAAGACTGAAAAAGCTGATTGAAAGAGGGGCTTACAACAAGGAGGACATGCTAAACAAGCTGGATGTATTCCTGATGGCGAACCGCATTACAGAGGAGCAGTATCAAGAGCTGATCGGCATGATGGGATGAAAGGAGACAGGCGCATGACAGGTGCATTTTGCAAGGTAAACATGATTGGCGGCGCGCTTTTGGCGGCGATGGCGGCGGCATTGGGGAAATACTGGTTTCTCTTTGCCGGCTTTCTGGCGTTCAACCTCATCGACTGGCTGACAGGCTGGGCAAAAAGCCGCATGAAGGGGGAAAGCTGCAGCAAGGTAGGCGCAATTGGCGCGATGAAGAAGGTCTGGTACTGGGTGGTTATCGCAATCGCCTTTTACATCGGCTATTCCTTTGCGCAGATGGGTGAGACCATCGGCGTGGGGCTTGGCTTCATGCAATTTATCGGGTGGTTTGTGCTGGCGAACTATCTGGTAAACGAAATCAGGAGCATTTTGGAGAACATGGTGGAAATGGGCGTAAACGTGCCGCCTATGCTGATTAAGGGACTCAAGATTGCATCTGAGCGGATTGACGCTGCGGCAAGCATCGGGGGCGAGGACGATGGCAAATGAGACGAAGGCATGCAGAGACATCGGCGCGCTTTTGCCTGCGGCGCAGGCGGCGTGCAGGGCATTTCTCGCAGAATGCGAAAAGGAGGGACTGCCCGTTTTGATCACGGAGACCTACCGCACACAGGAGCGGCAGGACTACCTTTACGCACAGGGCAGGACGAGAGCCGGCACGATTATCACATGGACGAGAAAAAGCCGCCACACCGCACGGCTGGCGTGGGATATCTGCAAGAACAGAAAAGGGCAGGAATACGCCGATGCGGCATTTTTCGACAGATGCGGAAGGATTGCGGAACGGATGGGGATTACCTGGGGCGGCAGATGGGACACGCCCGACCGTTCCCATTTTGAGGTGGCGGCAGATTGGAAGGAAAAGAGGGAGACAGAGATGGAAAAGCGTTACGAAACGCTTGCGGAGGTGCCGACATGGGCGAAGGAACTGGTGCAGGAGATGATTACAAGGGGATGCTTTGCGGATCCGAACCGGATGCACCTTTCCGATGACATGCTGCGGACAATGGCACTGACAGACAGGCTTTTAAAAGCAAGGGAGGGAAGGAAATGAACGAACCTTTAACATTACTGAAAAGCCCCAGAGACGAGAGGGACTGGCATTACGGCAAAATCGTATGCGCGGGGGGAGAGCTGCCGGAAAGGGTGAGCCTGCGGCAGAGCTGCGGCCCGATTCGCAGACAGGGCAAGAGCGGCTTTTGCCACAGCTTTGCAGGGACTGCGCTGAAAAATTTGCAGGAAACGCAGGACTGGGGCGAGCGGAAATACAACTTTTCCCCTCTGGGGCTTGCCAGAGCGGTGAAAGCGAGAGACGGCATTGCGTTCACCGAAGGCAGCACGCTTTTAGACGTTTGCAAGGCATTATGCAGTGATGGGGTTTTTGACGAGGTATTTTACCCCTTTGCAAGCTATGACCAGGAGAGCTTCAAGAAAACAGGCAAGCTGACCTTTCCCCCGATGGCAGTATCGGCGGAGGAGGAGGAGCACCTTCCGAAATACTACTGCAAAAACTATGCGAGGGTGGACACGCTGGAGGAAGTGAAGCGCGCTCTCGCCAATCAGAGTCCCGTGCTTTTAGGGATGACCTGTTCAGAGGAAATCTATTCGCCGACAAATGGATGTATTGGGCTTCCTTTAGGGACATTCCTCATCGGCGGGCATGCCGTGCTGATTATCGGCTACGATGACACGAAGGAGCGGACGATTCACGGCAGACATTACAAGGGCTTTCTGGAATGCCAGAACAGCTGGGGCGAGGACTACGCAGACCATGGCTTTTTCTGGATTCCCTACGAATACATCACCTACCGCACGAAGGACCTAGGGATGGGATTTGTGATGGACATGTATACCGCGATTGACCTTGCAAGGGAGGACTTGCAGGGGACGGCGGTGGAGCTTTTCATCGGGAAGGACAAGGCATTTGACGACGGGAAGGAGATTTCCCTTGACCAGCCGCCCATTGTAGACGAAAAGACGGGGCGCACCTTGGTGCCCCTGCGCTTTGTGGGCGAGAGCCTTGGATGCAGGGTGGAATGGCTTGCAAAGAGCCGCCGCATTATCATCCGCAGTAGGGCGCACGACATTGAGCTTTCCATCGGCAACCAGACGGCACTGGTAGACGGCGGCAAGCGGCTGATGGAGCAGGCACCTATCCTTGACGAGAGAACGGGGCGGACGCTTGTGCCCCTGCGCTTTATTGCGCAGACGATGGGACATGCGGTGCTCTGGGACGGAGAACGGAGAAAAATCACTATTTTGAAATAGTAATAAGGAAAGCGACGATGCGCATTTGCAAAGTCGCTTTTTTCTTGCAAAAAAATAAGGAGGTGAGATCTTGGCAGGCTATTATAACCCGAAAAAGGACTACGCGGCAGCCATCAAAAACGAGAAGAACCCTGCGAAGCAGGCGCAGCTGAAAGCAGAGAGACAGAATAAGATTGATGCCATGAATGCCGCAGGGACGAACACGAAGGGCTACACAAACAGCATTTACGGCGGCTCTTATAGCTCTTCCGGAAAGGGAAACTCTTCCTCCGGCGGAGACGGAAAGGGAAATAGCAGCGGCGGCTATTTTGACAAAAATCTGGACTACGCGGCAGCCATCCGGAACGAGAAAGACCCCGTGAAGCAGGCGAAGCTGATTGCGGAGCGACAGAACAAGCTGAACTGGATGAACGCGAGCGGAACGAACACGAAGGGCTACACAAACGACATTTACGGCGGGATGCCGCAGGCAAGCGCACCGCAGGGGCAATACCGCAGCACGGAGGCGGCACTAAACAACACGAACAAGGCGGCAATACAGCCGACAGCGACCACGCAGACCCAGACAGCGGCGGCGGCAGAGGCGGAAAACCCGACCGCACCGACCTCCTTCGGGAGCACGGACGCGGCGCAGCGGGCAGCCCTACAGGCTTACATCACAAGACAATACGCCCACCAGAAGGCGGAGAGCGGCGAGGGAACCTACAACGGGGACGGGAGCATGAGCCTTCCCGACCAGACGCTTTTAAAAAGCTATCAGCAGAAATACAACGAGGCGAAGGCGGCAGGCGACCAGGGCGGCATGACAGCGGCACACAGGGCGGCGGAGAAGCTTCGGGACAACTACAGATATTATCCCTTAGCGAACAGCAACGGCTACGGCTTAGGCGAGAACGACATCGGCTGGGTGCGCGATCTGGTGGTGCGCGGAGACGAGCTTGGGAACAAGATTGTAGACCAATACAACCGGGGTACCTTTACGACAACGACCTATGACAAGGACGGCAATTTTGTGAACCGATACACCGGGGGGAACATTGCCGGACACGATGCACGGGTAGCAAAGGAGATGCAGAGAGTGAACGAAAGACTGGCAGGAAAGGAAAACAACACCTTCGCCTTCCGCCTTTCCGACCCGAATGATGTGAAGCTTTCCAATGCGGAGCTGCTGGCAAAATACGGCGGCGGCATTACGGAGGGGAACAACGGCATCGGGCTTTACACTGCGCCGAACGGAGTGGCTCTGAAAACAGCATCCGGCGGCGGAGACAGCGGCACGGCGGCAAGCGGCACACCGCTGACAGCGGCAGGCTACGGCACAGGGACGGACGCGGCGGCAAATTCCATTTACGGGCAATTCGGCTACTTCGACCCGAACAAGGACTATGCGGCGGCGATAAAGAACGCAAGCAGCACGCAGGAAATGGTGCAGCTGGAGAAGGAGCGGCAGAACAAGCTGAACTGGATGAACGCGAACGGAACAAACAAGGGCTACACCAACCAGATTTACAGCAATTACAACAACCTTTTCGGGGAAAAGCAGGCGCTGCCCACATACGAGGGGATGACGAAGGACGAGCTTTTCGGCGGCTACAACGAGATGGCAGAGAGCCTTGCGGAGCAGCGGAAGGCACTGCTTTCCGCCGCACTGGCGCAGAACCGGACGGAGCAGGAGAAGGCAAACAGCAATTATGACGAGCTGGCAAGGCAGGCATACATCTTAAAGCGGCAGAACGAAAACGCATTGCCGCAGCAGCTTGCGGCGCTTGGCATCAGCGGGGGCGGCAGCGAGAGCGCGAACCTTGAGCTTGCGGCGAACTATGAAAACAGCCTTGCAAGCAACGAGCAGGCAAGACAGCAGGCATTAAGAGACTATGCTTTGCAGGCATTGCAGGCGCGGACGCAGGCAGACAGCGACATCAGCGGCTATTATGCGGACGCAAAGCAGCAGGCGATGAACGCATGGCAGAACGAGGCGGCGAACCGAAACAGCTGGAACCAATGGGCGGCAGGCTACGGGCAGCAGCTTAGGGAATACGGCGACAGCCTGAACAGCCAGACCTATCAGGAGAATCTGGCAAGCAAGCAATATGCGGACACACTGCGGCAGCAGCAGATTGACCTTGCATTGCAGATGGGCGATTACAAGAAGCTGGCGGCAATGGGCTATGACACAACATACCTGAAGCGGATGCAGGATGCAGAGCTGGAGCAGCTTGCACTGGACGCGATGCTGACGAGGGCGAACATCGCTAAGGTGAACAGCAGTGTGACACGAGGGAGCGGCGGCGGGACAGGCAAGAAAGGCAATGACGATGACGGACCGAAAGGTCCGGAGGAATTAACAGTTACGAACCAAGACAATGGCGCGGCAATTTATGTGCCCGGCTTGCGATGGGTTTCTTATAAAGACTTAGACAAGATGGTAAATGCCGGAACGGTGAAGGAGACAGTTGACGGCGGCAAAGTGACTTACAGGAAAGTTTGGTGATGAAAATGAGCAGAAACGCATCTGCAAGAAGCTTATTACAGAATAAAATTTCCAACAGTAAGGGTTCTTTTAACCCCCATACGGGCAAGCTGGCGGAGGAAGAGCGGGGATATGACCCGAAGGAGCAGCAGAAAAAGGCAGCGAGAGAGGCGAAGGCAGCCAAGGCGGCAAGACAGGCGGAGAAATCCGCCTCTTTTTCTGCTTCTGCCTCGACAGGGGGTGCAGGTTCCCGCAGGGATGAGATTGTGCGAGACACGGGGCTGGTAAGCTCTATACGAGATTACAGAAAGCAGCAGGCGAAGAAGGTAAAAACGCCCGTGAAGGGGACGATTGGCAGGAAATATGACCCGGAGAAGGGCTTTACTGTGCAGGGGCTGACCGTGAAGCCGGAGCGGAGCAATGCGAAAAACGAGAAAACAAGGCTTTACCAGACGCATGACAATCTTCTGAGCGCAGAGGAAATCAGAAAAAAATACAGCTATGTGGCGCAGGACAAGGAACTGGACTACAGGACGATGCGGCGCGCGGTAAACAACGGTATGCGCGCGGTCGGGAAAACGCTGGACACGGCAAAGGGGGATTATGCGGAGCTGCAGAAGGTTGCCAAGCTGCAGGCACAGCTGCAGGGGCGGCTGAGAAGCGCCTCTTTCGTATCCGGGCTTTTTGAGGGGATGGCAAAAGACAGCACGGATGCGGCAGTAAAGCTAATCGGGAATGATGCTTTGACGAAGCAGAACGAGGCGATGCAGGAGCTTTTTAAGCAGACGCAGAGCAACCACAAGGGCATGGCAACAGCAGGCAAGCTGACAGGAGAATTTGCCAAGGCAGGCGCAGGCTATATGACCATCGGCAAGGCGGCAGAGGAGGCAACCCTCAAGGGCATGGGCGCGCTTGGCAGAAAGATGACGGCAAGCACCGCACCGGACCTTGCGCAGAAGGCGGCGGCCAAAATTCTACTGAACCCGAAAAACGCGAAGGCGGCGAGAGTGGCGGCAGGACTGCTGGGACAGCAGGCGGCGGACACGATGGTAAACACGCCGATGACGATTGCGGCCGGAATTGGCGAAGGGAAGAACAAAAAGGAAATTTTGAAGGACATCGGCAAGCAGGAGGCAATGGATGCAGCATTTAACATGGGGCTTGCGGCACTGGGAGCCGGAGCGAAGAAGGCGGGACAGGCATTTAAAAAGGCATCCAAGAAGGGCCCGATTGCAGGGATTGATTTTGAAAAAATGGGCTATCAGATGGCAGATGTTGACGATGGGATTTTAGAGCACATGGAATATCTAAAAAACAATCCGAATGACAAAAAAATCGACTATGCACTCTCTCCTGTAAATGAAAGAATGGCAAAGGATGTCAGCAATCTGGTTGGCTTTGATATTAGTGGATATGGAAATAATCTGAAGCCAAACGCATTTGACCATGTAAACAAAAGGCATGGCGCAGATGGTATTCATGACAAAAGTATGGCAAATCCTAAGGATATTGCAAAGGTGCAATATATTCTGGACAATTACGATGACGTTGCTTTGGCAAAAAAAAGAGCTGCCGGATTTACAGACAGCAACGGGAAGCTTTCTCAAAAGGTGGTATTCAAAAAACGCATCAATGGCACATACTATGTTGTGGAGGCGGTACCGAATACAAAGAAAAAAAGGATGGAAGTCATAGGGACATTCATGCAAAAGCCGAAAATAAAAAAAGAGAATGTGCTGCCCGGAGATGTAACAAGCCCCTCCGTTACGTCCAAAAGCGCAACTGCACAATTCTCTACCGATATTATACCAAAGGCGGCGGAGGGTGTCAAGGAAGCAGATGCGGCAGGAGCGACTTTGCACACTGCCAGAGAGGAGACGATTCAGGCGGCGGCGCAGAGCATGGCGGAGAACCGAAACGTGCTGGCGGAGAGGATGACAAAGGCGGAGCGGCAGAAGATGGAGGCAGAGCTTGCACAGCTGAACAGTGCAGAATACAGAAATGCGAAGCTGAAGGAAATCGACGAGAAAACGGGCGGCGACCCGAAGGCAATCCGCGAGGCAACAAGAGCCTTTGAGGAAAGAAAGCAGGAGCTTACCAAGCTGCTGACAACACAGGAGACGCTGCGGACAGAGAAGGGGATTTTGCGCGATGTGGCAGACGAGGTGAGCAGTATTTTCAATCTGCAGGGCAAGCGCAGCAGACAGCAGATTTCGGATGCACTGCAGCAGGTGATGCTTGAGGCAAAGGAAGGGAGTATCAGCGAAAAGACAAGAAATGAGCTTTTTGAACAGCTATTCCGGATTAGCGGAGAAAGCAAAACAGGGACATACGGACTGAAAAAGAAGCTGAGAGAGAAGAAACTCCTTCTTGGGGTGGACGCTGCGGCGGACATTGCGGACATTACGACATGGAACCACAAGATGAAGGGTGTGCTGGGGAAAATCAAGATTGGCAGAGACACCAACATTACGCCCTTTTACAACGAGCTGCGGCGAGATTTTCCCGCATACTTCCCCGAAGGGATTGACAACGAGGCAGAGCAGCTCCGGCAGATTCGCAAGATTGCAGAAAAGCTCAAGGGAAACATCGGACTGGAAAAGAGCGATTATCAGGCGAACTTTAACCGCGCATTGGACAGGCTGACAGACACGATGGCCGTAAAGAAGGCTTACGGGGAAAAGGTTGCCGCAAAGGCGGACGCAGTACATTCCAACCTTTTAGGAAAGATTGACTACGGCAAGGTGACAACAGACGAGGTGCAGGGCTGGCACAAGGAGAGATACCGCCTGCAGAAGGCAGCGGAGAGACAGAAAAACGCAGACCTGAGCGAGATGGAGAAAAACGTTCTGCGAGACATGCTGGACGGCAATGTGCCGGAGGTGCAGGCACAGAAATACCTTGGGCCGAGATATGCACTGGTAAAGCAGCAATACGATATTCAGAAGCCTTTGCACGATGTTGAGGAAAAAATCATTGAGCACAAAAGATTTGTTGCTGCCAAACGGCACAAGGAGGCGGCAGAGGTTATCGGCGATATTCACTTAAAGGAAGGCGCAGAGGAAGGCTGGAAGGACAAGACGATTGCGCTTGGCTACGGCAGGGAGACACAGGAGCGAAACCTTTACGACATTGCCCCGAACGAGAAAAAGGCAAAAGAAATCATTGACTGGGCTTTCAACCCGATTCATGAAAACGAGAGAAAGCGCGTGCTGATGATTAACGATTCTGCAAAGGCACTGGAAAAGCTTGGGATTGACACGAGGAACAATCTGAACATTCAGCTGCCGGAGGTGGACAAGAAGAAAATCAGCGAGAGCGCACTGGTGCAATATTTAGGGGAAAAGGAATTCGCCCTGCGGCAGGCACAGGCAAGCGGTGCGCCTGCGGAAAGCTATGCTGAATTGCAGAAGGAGATTGCAAACATCAGAGAGCAGCTGCGGCCGGAGCAGCAGGAGAGAATTGACAAGGGGATCGTTTTTTTACAGAAAGCCTACAAGAAGCTGCATGGGATGGTTAACGAGGTGCTGATTCGCAACGGCTTTGACCCGATTGGCTACATTGACGGCTACTTCCCACACATGAATTTTGACGACCCGAAGGATCCTCTGCTGCAGATGGCACAGGCGATGGGGATTGACGTTGCAGCGAAGGAATTGCCTATGGACATTGCCGGAAGAACGGAAACCTTCCGACCGAGAAAAAGATGGAGCGGCAACCTACTGGAAAGAAAGGGAACACAGACAGACTATGACGCTTTGCGTGCCTTTGACCAATACATGGAGACAGTTTCTGATGTGATTTACCACACGGATGACATCGGACGGATACGGAGCATGGCAGAATATTTCCGATACAACCTTTCTGACGAGGGGATTAAAAAGCAGATTGACGAGCTGCGGAAGAAAAAGCCGAAAACCGAGGAAGAGCTTGAGGAAATAAAAGACCAGATTGCAAAGAAATACGCAGACGGCGACAAAAATCGCAAGATGCAGAATTATGTGAACAACCTTGAGCTTTACGCAAATTTGCTGGCAGGGAAAAAGCATGACCTTGACAGGGCACTGGAAAAGCACGGAACAGGGCGTTCCTATTACAGGGTGATTGACAACATCAGCAATAAGGTTGCCGGAAACATGGTAGCCGGCAACATCGGCTCTGCACTGACGAACCTGATTCCTGCGACACAGAGCATGGCGCGAATGAGCATTGGCAGCAACCTGCGGGGGCTAAAGGAATCGCTTGTAAACATGGCGAAAAGCGACATGGACGAGCTGACGAGAAGGAGCGCCTTTCTTGCGACCAGAGGCGGCACAGAGCGCACCTACAAGAACTGGCTGCAGAAGCTGCAGGAAACGGGCGGCAATCTGAACCCTCTGCAATGGATGGAGGCGGCGGACAAATTCACCACGCAGGCAGTTTGGCGCAGCCGCTATTACGACAATCTGAAAAAGGGCATGACGGAGGATGCAGCTATTCAGGCTGCGGATGAATTTGCAAGAGGACTTTTTGCAGGCAGAAGCAAGGGCGCGATGCCTACGATTTTCCATTCAAAAGCAATATTCATCAAGCCGCTGACAATGTTTCAGCTTGAGGTAAACAATCAGCTTTCCCACATTATCAAGGACATTCCGAGAGAGGAACAGAAAAATGCCGTTGGGATGTTTCGGGCATACATGGGGATTGCGATAGGGGCTTACATCTACAATGACCTTTATGAAAAAATGACAGGCAGGAGAAGCGCATTAGACCCCATTGGAATTGCAAGAGAGGCTTACGGCGATGCAACGGGGGAAACTCTGCGGAACACGCTTGACATTCTGGGGGATGCCATAAGCGGAAACGGCTTAGAGCTGACGGAAAAGAGGGAGAAAAAAGCCCCCTCTGCCGTAATCGAAGGTACAGCGGAGGAAATTGGCGGAAATATTCCCTTTATCGGCGGGGTAGTATTCGGCGGCGGACGAACGCCTCTGCAATCGGCACAGCCGCACCCTCTTAGCTTTATCGGGCATATTGCGGATGCAGAAGCAGGAGAAGAAAGAAAGGAAAAGGCAACCGCAGAGATTTTGAGGGAAACGGCGATTCCTGTGGCTACTTACTTAAATCCCTTTGTCGGGGGCGGACAGGTGCGAAAAACCTTACAGGGCATCAACATGATGCGAAAGGGCGGCAGCTACACCCAGACGAACAAGGGGGAAAAGCTACAGTTTGCAGTTGACCAGGACAAGAAAACAAACTGGCTGCAGGCGGCACTTTTCGGGAAATGGGCCACACCGGAGGCACAGGCGCACATGGAGAAGAACCGGACATTGAGCGAAAAGAGTACGGAAACCTATGAAAAGCTGCGGCAGGCAGGGGCAAAGAACACCACAGCCTTTGAAAGCATTAACAAAATGAACCGAGAGGACAAGGGGAGAGACAAGCGCAGAGCGATTCGCAGCGCACCCCTGAGCGCGGAGCAGAAGGCAATCCTTTACAGAAGCATACTGAAGGACGACCAGAAGGACAAGGAGATTCTGGATTACTTTAGCTGGACAAACAGCATGGGCGAGGTTGCGGACTACCTGATGCGGGCGGCGGACTACAAAAGCGACGTGCCGAAAAAGGCTGCTTTGCAGGATGCGATGATTTCGGACGATGAGAAGGAATACATCTACATGGAAAAATTTGTGCAGGATAAAAGCAAGGAAAAAGAACAGAGCAGGATTCGAGCGTTGCGAGAGGCCGGCATTGGGATGAATGATTATCTGAAAATCCGAATGAAATATGGGCAGATATATGACTATAAGGATGCAGAAGCCAGAATGAGACAATGGTTGCAGGAGGAAGGCTTTAGCTGGCAGGAGCAGAGTGTAATCAAAGAGCAGTTTATTTTCTGGGGGATGCACCCGAAGAAGTACAAGGGATAATTTTCTATACCACCATTTTGTTGACCGCAACAAAATGATAAGAAAATTTGCAGAAAAGGGAGTTTTTCTTTACACCCCCTTCTGCGAAACATGCTATAATGGCAGTGCCGAGACAGAAAGC
>ENA-OUQM01001547-OUQM01001547.1-human-gut-metagenome-genome-assembly--contig:-NODE-1547-length-12144-cov-4.243527_pt1 | contig 12144 bp, 11 predicted proteins | sample MGYA00237949_ERZ548830 | MGnify/ENA primary metagenome ERZ548830 (study PRJEB26490, sample SAMN05194706) | human gut metagenome | biome: terrestrial biome; feature: human-associated habitat; material...
TACGCACGGAAATTTATGCAAAAAAAAATCGGCACCGAAAATGGCAAAGTGCCGAAAAAAAGGGGGGTGAAACGGTGGCGAGCAGCAACGAAAAAAAGATATACGAAAACATGAAAAGCCTTGAAGAATGGGCATTTGCGGGACTTTCTCAGAAGGAAATGGCGGAAATGCTGGGGATGGCATATTCAACATTTCGGGAGCTGCGGAAGAAAATTCCGGCACTTTCGGCACTCTTGAAAAAAAGTGCCGATTTTTTAAAAGCGGAGCAGAAAAAGGAAGTTGAGAAGGTGGAGGTTTCGCTTTTGAACCGATGCCTGGGCTACAATGCGGACATCAAGAAGCACCTGAAGGTGAAGAAGCCGATGCAGGGGGCAGACGGCAAGGTTTTGACGGACGCGAACGGGAAGGTAATCACGGAGGAAGTGCTGGAGGAAGTGACGGAGCAGCAGCACATCCCGGCAGACGTGGGGGCAATCAAATTTTATCTTTTGAACAAAGCAAAGGACAAATGGAAGGAGAACCCCGACAAGCTGGAGCTGGAGAAAAAGCGCGTTGCCAACGACACGAAGCGCACGAAGCTGGCGGAACAGGCGGCAAGCGGCGGCGGTGTGAGCGGAAAGACGATAGAGGAAATCTTGGAAGAAGCGGAAAGCGGTGGTGCAGATGCCGAAGTATGACGTTTTACGAGATGCGAAGAAATACATTGAAGCGTTCCTGCGCATCAAGACGAAGGAAAACAAGATTGTTCCGTTTCGTTTGAACTCTGCGCAAAAGCGGCTTTATGACTGCATCAAAGAGCAGCAGGCAGAGGGCAAGCCGATCCGCATTATCATTTTGAAAAGCAGGCAGATGGGCTTCTCCACGCTGACGGAGGCGTTGATTTATTACAAAACGGCGACCAGAAGCAACGTGAACAGCTTTATCATCACGCACAAGGACGAGGCGACAACGAACCTTTTCAACATGAGCAAGCTATTTCAGGAGAGAAACCCGGCGAGACCGCTTTTAAAGAACAGCAACGCGAAGGAACTGATTTTTGAGAATCCCACGAAGAACCCGCGCGAAAAAGAGCGGCTTCCCGGACTGAAAAGCAAGATTAAATGCGCGACAGCCGGGGGCAAGGGCGTTGGGCGAAGCGACACCTTAACGAACGTACACGCTTCGGAGCTTGCGTTCTGGCCCGGAGAGATTGCGGAGACCTATTCCGGACTGATGCAGGCGGTGCCTGCGACAAGGGACAGCATGGTCATCATAGAAAGCACGGCGAAGGGGTTTAACTTCTTCAAGGAGATGTGGGATGACGCGGTAGCAGGGCGAAATGACTATGTACCCTTCTTTGCGGCATGGTTTGAGATGGACGAATACCGCAGGGAATGGCACGGGGAGCAGCTGACGGAGGAAGAAGAAGAACTCAAGACCGCTTTTGGCTTGGACAACGAGCAAATCATGTGGCGGCGGTGGTGCATCCGGAACAACTGCAACAATGACATGGATTTATTCCATCAAGAGTATCCTTCGACACCGGAGGAGGCATTTATTGCAACGGGGGCAGGGGTATTTGACAACAAGGCAATCATCATACGGCTGCGGACGATGGAAGAAGCACCCAGAAGGGGGCGCTTCACCTACACAGAGACACAGGAGCGGCTTGACCGTATTCTTCTGAAAGAGCGGAAATTCACCGAGGACGAAAAGGGGGAGATTCTTCTCTTTAAAGAGCCGGAGCAGGGCAGACCCTACACGCTGGGCGGAGACACGGCAGGAGAAGGGAGCGATTCCTTCACGGTGCAGGTGATTGACAACATTACAGGGGAGCAGATGGCGCGGCTGAAATGGCAGAGCTGTGACGAGGACAGCTATGCAAAGCAGGTCTACTGTCTTGGGAGATATTACAATGACGCACTGGCGGCGGTGGAAACGAACTTTTCCACGCACCCACAAAAGGTATTGGAATACTTACACTACCCGAAGCTTTATGTGAGGGAGATTTACGACAACTACGAGGGCAGACTCAGAAAAAGCTTTGGCTTCCAGACGAACGGACTGACGCGCCCTGTACTGGTGGCAACGATGCAGGAATTCATGCGGAGCAACCTACACCTAGTGCATGACAGGGACACGCTACAGGAGATGCTTTCCTTCATTCGCAACGAAAAGGGGAGAGCGGAGGCGGAGCAGGGCGAGCATGACGACCTTGTGATGGCTTACGGCATTGCACTGATGGCAAGGGCGAGCGGACAGCAGCGGATGGATATGCCGGAGGAAAAGAAGGAGAAGAAGGCAAGCTGGACGGCGGACATGTGGGAGGACTACCACAACGCCGACAGGAAGGGAAAGGCTTATCTGAGAGAAAAGTGGGGTGATGGCGGTTGAAATATGTGATGCCCATTGAGGACAGGAAGATGGTGGGCGTGATTGGGGACTATCTCAGGGAGCGGAATGAAAGAGACTATGTGCTTTTTATGACAGGGGTTTACCTTGGGCGCAGAATCAGCGACATTTTGCAATACAGGGTGCGCGACCTAAGAGGAAAAGACCGCATTGCCATTGCGGAGCAGAAAACAGGGGAGACAATCCTCCTGCCCATCAATCCGCACCTACAGAAAATCTACAGGGATTTTTTCAAGGGAAAGAAGGACTACGAATTTGCCTTTCGCAACAGCAGGAGCAAGCAGAACACGCCGATTTCCAGAATACGGGTATGGCAGATATTGAACGAGGCGGCGGACGCGGTAGGCTACAAGGAAAGCCTAAGCTGCCACACGCTCAGGAAAACCTTTGCCTACTGGCTTTACATGGACACAGGGGGCGACATTGTGATGGTGCAGGAGGTGCTGGGGCATGCTGACCCGAGCATTACGAGAAGATACATCGGGATTGACCAGCAGAAGAAAGAGAAGGCAATCAACGGATTACATTTTTAATTTTTGAGTTAGTTTTTGAATTGGGAAAGGAGGGAACAGCTTGGACAGGAAGAAGAACGGGCAGGGAAAGCTGCCGATGTGGCAGGAAAGACTACGCAGAAACAGTGCTGCCATGCGAGAAGAATTTGAGCAGATGGACAAGAGAACCGCCCTTTACAACGGGACGCGCGAGATTGAGAAAACACCGGACGCAAAGAGCAGCAGGGCGGCAGCACTTGCCACGGGGGTAAGAAACATCGTTGCGGAGCTGATGGAGGCACAGGTGGACAGCAGCTTTCCCATGCCGAAGGTGACGGCAAGAAGGCAGGAGCATGAGGAGCTGGCGAAAACGCTGGAGGATTTCCTGCGGAACGAGACAGACCGCCTGCCCTTTGAGATGCTGAACGACATGGATGAGCGCATCACGCCCATACAGGGGGGAGATATCTTCCTTGTGGAATGGGACAGCGACAGGCACACCCACGAGACGAGGGGCGAGCTTTGCGTGAGCCTGCTGCACCCTAGACAGGTGATTTTCCAAGACGGGGTGAACGAAATCAACGACATGGACTTTATCATTGTGCAGATGGGAATGTCGAAGAAGCATGTGAAGGAAAAATACGGCGTGAGCGTGGCGGACGAGACAGAGAGCGACCCCCAGAGCAGAGGCGGCAGAAGCACGGCGGAGGACGTTGTGACGGTGAATTTCGGATATTTCCGCAATGACAAGGGCGGCATTGGGCGATATACTTGGGTGAATGACATAGAGCTTGAGGATTTGGAGGACTACCAAGCGCGGAAGATGAAGCGCTGCACGAAATGCGGGGCGGACATGACAGGCTTGGACAGATGCCGACACTGCGGCAACGAAAAGGCGGAGGACTACGACAGCGACGAAATGGAGCTTTACGAGGACATTGAGACGCGGAACGGCGTGATCCCCATGATGACGGAGGAAGAAACCTATCCGGAAGGCGTGAGTGAGAACGGCTTGATGATGGACGAATTCGGGAACGCCTACGAGGCTGAGCCGATGACGGTTGCGGTGCCGACGAGGATTCCGAGATATAAGCCCGACATCTATCCGATTGTGATACGCAAGAACGTGAGCAGCTGGGGGAAGGCACTGGGCGACAGTGATGTTGACAAAATCATGGATCAGCAGAACATGATTAAGAAATGCGACAGCAGGATTCAGGAGAAGCTGGACAAGGGCGGCAGTATTTTCACCCGAAGCGAAAAGACGGAGGTTTCCAAGACAGACGAGCAGCTGAGAGAGGTCATCTTTCAGGGGGCGGACGAAGCAAACCTTTTCGGGGTGCATAATTTACAGGTGGACACAAGCCAAGACCAAGCGATTGCAGAGGCAAACTATGAGCAGTCGCGGCGCATTTTAGGGATTACGGACAGCTTTCAGGGCAGACCCGACCGCACGGCAACGAGCGGCACGGCGAAGCAGATTGCGGTGGCGCAGAGTGCAGGGAGACTGGAGAGTAAGCGCATTATGAAAAATGCCATGTATGCAGACCTTTATGCGGTGATGTTTCGCTTTCTTTTGGCTTACAGCGACGAGCCGCGGAGCGTGCGCCACAACAACATTGACGGCAGCACGACCTACAGCGAATTCAACAAATACGACTATCTGGCGCAGGATGCGGCGGGGGAATGGTACTGGCTGGACGATTTTTTATTCAGCGTGGACAACACCTCAAGCCTTGCAGGGAACAGAGAATCCATGTGGCAGGAAATTCGCATGAATTTGCAGACGGGGGCATTTGGCGACCCGAGCGACCCTGAGACGCTGATTATGTTCTGGGAGATGATGGCAGGGCAGCACTACCCCGGCGCGGCAGAGATTCGGGAGAGACTGGAGAAAAAGAGACAGGAGCAGCTGGCACAGATGCAGATGCAGCAGATGCAGCAGCTTCCGCAGGAGACACAACCTGCACAGGCACAGATGCCGACGCAGCAGGTGGCTGATATTGGGGTGGAGGATGCAGGAGGGAGTTCTATGGAAATGATGAACGGCTTGGCAGGAGGTGTTTCAGGTGGAATGTAAGGAATGTGGCGTAGAGCTGATGATTGCCGATAGGGGAAAGCTGCTGTTTGAAAACGACGACAGGGCGGACACCCCGACAAGGGCTTACTATATTTTCAAATTCAAATGCAGAAACCCTGCATGCGTGAACCATGACAAGGTGGTCTGCGAGGAAAAGGTATACATTGATTAAAAGGCTGGCAGCGAAAGCGACCGGCTTTTTATATTACCGCCTTGCGCAGCGGTTGCATGGCATAAATGCGTAGACTGGTGGCGGTTTCCGAATTGGAGCGAGGGAAACCGATATGAAATGGAGTAGGCGAAGGAAATGAGGAACGGCGAAAGGGGGTGAACGATATGAGAAAGCACGGAAACGGACTGGAAGTTGGTAGAGCCGGCACGATGGAAGTGAAGGCAACGAAGGGGGCAGAAAGCACAAAAGCACCCAAGAAGCAGACAGGCGGCGACCTGAGAACAGGCAAAGGCAATAAATAAGGCGCAGGAAGAAGGAGGAAAGCAGAATGGCAGGATATGACGAAGATTTCTGGGGCGAGGATTTCTTTGAGGGAGAGGAAGGCGCGACAGAAGGAGAAGAAACGGAAGTAGCAGCGGACACGGAAGGCACGGAGGGTGCGGAAGGCGCGGAAGGCACAGAGGGCACAGAGGGTGCGGAAGTGGACATTGACGGCGAGGATGCAGGCGGCGAAGGCGGAGAGCCTACAGACGAGGGCTTCAGCCCCGACCTTTTGGCACGCATTGAGGCGGAAACGCAAAAGCGTGTGGATGCGAGCATTGCAAGGCAGTTTGAGGGGATTTTGAACCCCTACACAAACCAGCCCATCCGCACAGAGGCGGATTTGACTGCTTACCGCAGTGCATTTGCGGCAGAGGAGCAGAGACAGCAGCTGGAGGAAATGGGCGTTTCCAAGGAGGTTTTGGACAGCTACATTCAGAACCACCCTGCCATGCAGCAGGCACAGCAGGTGATCCACCAGCAGGAGCAGCAGGCGGCGAACGACTTTATGGCGAAGGAATTTGAAGCGATGAAGAAGGAATTTCCGGACTGCGGACTGGAAAGCCCCCAGCAGCTGAACGAGACAGAGGCAGGCAGACGCGCCCTGCAAATGTGGGCGAACGCACCCGGCGTTTCCTTGGCGGATGCCTACGCGGCAACGCACAGAAAAGAACTGAGCAAAAAGCAGAGCGCAGCGGCAAAGCAGGCTGCCATGAACGAAATGAACAGCAAGGGACACCTGCGCCAGACGAAGGGCAGCAATGCAAAGGGAGATGTGCCGGAAGAAATCAGAAGGGAATACAAAATCTACTTCCCGAATGCAACGGATGCGGAGATTGCGGAAATGTACAGAAAGAATTGCGAGAGTACGGAATAAAAGCAACGGAAAAGGAGTTGAGAGAACATGTTTAAAGTAAAAGACAGACAGAACAGCTGTGTAGAGCCTTTTGAATTTCTGCCTGCAAAGGACAGCGAGGTTTACACACTGGGCGAGGCACTGACCTACACAGACAAGGTGACAAAATGCGGCGCGACCGCAAAGCCTACACACATTTGCATGGGCCCCGGGGACGGAAACGTGGTTCCGGTGATGCCTGTACTGGCAACGACAAGATTTGAGGTGCCTTATGACGCAAAGCCCACGGCAGGGACAGCGGTGACACTGGGCACGGCAGGGCTGAGCGTGACAGCGACCACAACGAGCGGTGTTTTCACTGTGACGGATGTGGACGAAGCAAACGGAACAGCTTGCGGCTACTTTAAGTAATCAATTAAACACAAGGGATGCAGTCAGAAAATGACTGCTTTTTTAATGCAAAAAAAGGAGTGAAACACATGAGCGGAATTATCTTTTCTCAGGCGAGCGGCCTGAATGACAGCGTTTTTGGCAAGAGTCAGGAGCCTATCAAAAGCATGATTACGGCAGGCGTGGAAAGTTTTGAGGAAACCAGCCTGCTGGACAAGATTTTCTACATGGACAAGACAAAGAACTTTGCGGAGAAATACGCAACGATGACCAGCCTTGGCAACTTTCAGGACGTGGGCGAGAACGGCGCAACGCCACAGGACGGCTTTCAGGAGGGCTTCTGCAAGGTAATTGAACCCAGCACATGGAAGCTGGGCTTTTCCATCACAGCGGAAATGATGGAGGACAACAAAATCGGGGATATCAGCAATGCGGCGAAGCGTTTTACCACAAGCTACGGCAGAACGAGAGAGCAGTTCGGCGCGGCACTGCTTTCCAACGGACACAACGCCAAAATGAAATGGAACAAAAAGGAATACAGCATTACCTGTGCGGACGGAAAGCCCTTCTTCTTCAAGGAGCACCCCAGCAAGGTAGACGGCGTTTCGCTGAAGCAGAGCAACCTGTTTAAAGGAGCGTTCAGCGTGCTGACGCTGGATGCGGTGCAGGAGGCAATGCAGGACTTCAAGGACGACAAGGGCAACCTCTTGAACGTGAAGCCTGACACCATCATCATCCCCAACAGCGGCCCTCTGAAAAGGGCAGTTCTGGCGGCGGTTGGCAGTGAGCTTGACCCCAGAAACAACAACAACGCTTGGAACTTCCAGTGCGGTCTGTGGAATGTACTGGTATGGGCGGAGCTGCCTAAGACCATCGGCGGCAAGCCTTACTTCATTCTGATGGACAGCGATTACATGCAGCAGTACGAATGCATGCCTTGGCTGGACAGAATCAAGCTGAAGGTGGACAGCTACATCGACCACAACACACACGCAAACATTTTCAGCGGCAGAAGCAGATTTGCGGCAGGCTTCAACAACTGGAGAGGTGCGGCGCTCTGCGGCGAAGGTTTAACCGGAGGCACAGACCTGACAACACTGGTGTGAGCTGACGAAGGAGGCACGGGCGAATGAGCATTACTTGGAAGGAATTACAGGAAACGTGCCTGCGGAAGATGGACAGCTTGGACGGGGCAGCGCTGGCGAAGGACAGCAACAATGCGGCATACCTTTACGGGATGCCGGCCGCCGCCAATGAGGCATTGATGCTTTTGGCAACGAACGGGAGATACTGGAAGAAGCTGCTGACAATTACACAGGGAGAGGGGGAGACCGCCACAAAGGGAGAGCCTTTGGGCGGTTTTCTTGCCTACGACCTGCGGCAGCTGGCGGAGGGCTTTTACTGCATTGACAAAATCAAGCGGGCAAGCGGCACAGAATACGGCACCTATTCAGGCTATTTGATGGAGGGTGACCATGTGCTGCTTTTGCCGGTAGAGGATGAAGGGACATTCCGTATCTGGTACAACGCATACCCCACGCGGATTACGGCGGAAACGGCGGCAGACTTTCCCATTGACCTGCACGAGGAGGCGGCGCATTATGTGGCGCACTACATGGCAGGGCAACTATACAAGCATGACGACATCAGCATAGCACAGATTTACATGAACGAATTCTTTGAATGGATGGAGCGGCTTGCGGAAAGCGGACGCAAAGCAGACGGCAGGAACGCCGGCAGCGGCGGCTGGACGAGTGTAAAAGGTTACTATTAAGCCGCTAAGCGGCTAACTTGAAAGCAGGCTTTCAAGTTGAGGGACAGAGGGATGAACAGATCAGTTCCGGCGCAGGCTTGAAACTGCCTGTTCTCCTCAGCGGAAATCAATTCCGCTTGCGGATTCCATGCGGGGCTTTGCCCCTGCACCCCATAAAGATAGGAGTGATGAAAATGGGGAGATTCAGTGTACCTTCCTCGCCTGCCCGAAATGTGGTGAAGATTGAGACCTTCAAGGGGGTTGACCTGAACAGCAGCCCCAGCAACGTGGAGATTACCCGAAGCCCCAACGCGCCGAACATGATGCGAGATGTGCCGGGGAAGGTGCGCAAGCGGCAGGGCTATGAAAGAATTGCACAATTTTCCGGCAAGCGCATCAACGGGGTTCACATTCTCAGAAGCGCAGAGAAGAACGAGGAGAAGGTTTTGATTCATGCAGGAGACAGCCTTTATCTGGAGGGGAAGGCGATTTACACCGCCATGGCGGACGAGAGAAGCGTGGGGCGGCAGTTCTACGGAAAGCTATTCATTTTTGACGGGAAGAAGGCACTTTGCTACGGCGAATTTGAAACAGAGGAAACAGCCGCAGCCGAGACGGAGACGGACAAGGCGGAAAAGCCGAAGGCGTTCATGGTGAAAAGCTTAGAGGATGCGGCATACATCCCCACGGTGATTATCAGCCGAAAGCCGACAGGCGGCGGCACAACCTTAGAGCCACTAAACCTCATCGGGCGGAAATGGAAGGAAAGCTTTCTTTCTGACGGGACGGCGAAGGTTTACCAGCTGACGGCGAAGGATTTGGATGCAGACAAGGTTACGGTGCGCATCATGACGAAGGAAGGCGAATGGACGGACAAGAAGGAAGGCACAGATTTCACGGTTGACAGAAAAAAGGGAACTGTGACCTTTACGACCGCGCCGGGGGCAAGCCCTGTGACCGGATATGACAACGTGGAAATCACAGCGGCAAAGACGAGAAAGGGATATGCGGACAAAATCAACAAATGCAAAATTATTTCGCTTTTCGGCGTGAACGGGGCAATGGACAGGATGTTTCTTTCCGGCAACCCGGACTTTCCGAACCGAGACTGGTACTGCAAGATGGCGGACGGGTTTTTCTGGGGCGACCTCTGGTACAGCACGCTGGGGCAGGACGGTAGTGCGATTGTTGGCTACAGCATCATCAACGACAGGCTTGCGGCGCACAAGAGTGATGCAGAGGAGGGGCGAAACGTCATCCTCCGCAAGGGGGAAATGGGCGAGAAGGACGCGACCTTCCCCATCATCGGGACGCTGACAGGCAGAGGGGCTTTAGGCAGCCACACCTTCGGATACCTTGGGAGCGAGCCTTTATTCCTGACGGACATCGGCATTATGGCAATTACGGCGGCGGACTTGACGGGGGAGAAATACAGCCAATCGAGAAGCTACTACATTGACAATGCGCTGACGGCGGAAAAGGGACTTGCGGATGCGTACGCATATATCTGGCGTGATTTTTACCTCATCAGCACCGGAGGGGGCAGGGTTTACCTTCTGGACGGCTTACAGAAAAGCTACGAGAGGGACAACCCCTACAGCAGCTTTCAATACGAATGCTATGTTTGGGAGAACGTGCCGGCAAGGGTTTTCTGGGAGGATGCACAGGGGCGGCTCTGCTTTGGGGATGCAGAGGGGAACCTCTTCCGATTTTTTGACGATGTGACGAACCAGAAAAGCTACAACGACAACGGCAGGGCGATTTCTGCCAGATGGGACACGGCGGAGCTTTCCGGAAAGCTTTTCTACAAGAACAAAAACTTCCGCCGACTTGACTTTGTGCTTGCGCCTGCGATTGCGACAGGGGCGAAGGTTTTTGCACAGGTGAAGGGGGTCTGGAGTGAGATTTTCGACAGCGGCGCGCGGGCGATGTACTTTGACTTTACGCACATCAACTGGGAGAGAATCAACTTTTCGACAGACGACACGCCCAGAACGATTGGCGGCAAGATAAAAATCAAGAAGGTGGACAAGGTTGCATTCAGTTTGCGCAACGAGCAGCTGAACGAGCCATTCGGGATTTACTCCCTTGCAATGGAATACACAGAGAATGGAAATTATAAGGGGTAGGCGGCGTAGCCGCTAACTTGAAATCAGGATTTCAAGTTGTTAAGACAGAGGAATGAACAGATCAGTTCCGGCGCAGGCTTGAAACTGCCTGTTCTCCTCGACGGAAATCAATTCCGTCTGCGGATGAAATGCGGGGACACCCCTGCACCCCGCAGACGACAAAAGGGGGTGTTTTATTTGGCAGTGGAAGAAAAAAGAGAGGATGCGGCGGCATACGTCATTTTGGACAGTGCGCTGAACGGGAAGGGTGTTTCCGCCCAGACAAACCCCATGGAGAAGCCGGAGGACGAGGCGAAGGCGGTGTTTGACGAGCTTTCCAAGGATATCATCATTCCTGCCTTCAACCGCTTTGTGCTTTTCATGGCGGCGCAGCTGGGGATGATTGACATGACGAAGGACGCGGACAAGCCGATTTCCGCCGCGATGCAGACCGCCCTTGACAAAAAGCAGGACAGGGAGAAGCGAACCGGGAGCGAGACGCTTTACAAGGTGCTGACGGACAACAACTTTACGGACGAGGCGGCGGAGCAGCTGGCGGCAGCCTTTGCGGCACTGCACGAGCATGCAAACAAGGCACTTTTGGACGGGCTGACACAGGCGGACATTGACAACTGGAACGGGGCGAACGTGCTGACGAAGGACAACATGGAGCCTTACGAGCCGAGGGGCGAATATCAGCCGGCTACGGTGCGATTTGTTCTGGACAGGGTGGTTGCGATTGGGGCGGCAGACATGCAGGCGCGGATCTACGACCCACAGAACAGGCAGGCGGACATCTTCGGGGAGATAGACACGACAGCGGCGGCCCTGCGAAAGGAAATGGCAGCGGCCTCGGCGGATGCAAGATACATCATTGACGATGTGACCGGGGAGAAATATCGGCTTGGGGTTTCGGGCGGCGGCTTATATTACAGGAAGGAGGAGAAGGCATGAACGAACCGATTTTTATTGCGCGGCAAGACACGCTGGAGCAGGAGATTCTGCCGGCACACTGGCTTTCGCAATACAAGCTTTTCGGGGAGGAAAGCTACACCTTTCAGGACAAGGAGATTTGGAAGAAGCTCTGCATGAGCCGTGCGGCGGCAAATGACAGGGACATGCACGCAGAGGCATTAGAGGAAATGCTGACAACATTTTCCGCGGAGCATACAGGGAAATGGATGCTGACGGTTTACGGGATGGATGCGGCGGTGCTGGAGGGGCTTGCGACCATGGCGGCAGTGGCAGGAAACGGCACAGCCATGGCGGCGGTGGCAGGCAATGCGCTTTTGATGCACGCCATCACAAACAGCGAGACAGCGATGCGCGCCATTGCGAACAGCCAGACAGCCATGCACGCCATTGCGAACAGCGAGACAGCCATGCAGAGGATTGCAAACAGCACTACGGCGATGGATGCCATCGGCGGAAGCAAAATTGCGAGAGACGCAGTGCAGGCTTCGCCCTACTACGATGCAAAAATCAAGGAGAACGATATGGCGATTGCCAAGCTGGTGGTTGGCTTTGCGAACCTCGAATCTGCACGCTATTCCGGCTGTGCCGGAATGGCGGCAGATTCGAC
>ENA-OUQM01001566-OUQM01001566.1-human-gut-metagenome-genome-assembly--contig:-NODE-1566-length-12040-cov-3.973300_pt1 | contig 12040 bp, 11 predicted proteins | sample MGYA00237949_ERZ548830 | MGnify/ENA primary metagenome ERZ548830 (study PRJEB26490, sample SAMN05194706) | human gut metagenome | biome: terrestrial biome; feature: human-associated habitat; material...
GCCGTGCCGCAGCCGCCGGAGCGGTGCTTAAGCCGTTAGGCGGGAATTGTGCGGTGTTGCCTTTACTTTATATATTCCAACCGCCAAAGATGTGGTATAATGTGTGGTACGAGGGCTAAAATACAAAAGAAAAAAGCCTTAGCTAACGCTAAGGCTTTTTGGTGACCCGTACGGGAATCGAACTTCTATCATTCTACAAATATCCTTTAATGCAATACGTACTAACGATAATTTTATCACTGGTATGGATTTCATTAAAGGGTATTTTTATATCTGTGTGGTACAAAGTGTGGTACTCTTCATATAAAAAGTGTGGTACAGCACCTGCTTGCAAGAATAAATAAAAAAGTTGGTGATACCCCTCTTGCCAGTACGTGCGAACTGAATATCATGATAATAAAGCCACCTACTGAAAATTACTCAAAGGAGATTATTATCATGAAAGGCAAATATTTGAATTTGCGGTCCGAAATCATCCGCGCAGGCTTTACCTGCTACAATGTCGCGGAGGCCATCGGCATTTCCCCGCAAGCATTGTCGCAGAAGATGAACGGATATTGATGATTGTCCGTTCTAGCGGATGAAAGCTGTGCTATCAGGCTATACGGGCATTTATTTTGAAAGGAGATTTAATCATGCGTAATGATTCTGATCGCCTGCAATGGCAGACGGAAAAAAATTATATCATGAATACGTTCCACAATGGGCTTAGACGTATTCAAACCGATTCAAAGACCGCACAGCAATATGTGCTGCTGTGCCTCGCACTCGCAGTTGCCGCCCTGATTATGGTTTCGGGCGGCTCTGGCGAGGACGTGATTTCGGTAGTATTTAGACCGTTCGTTAATTTTATTCGGGTAATTGCATGGCTGGCAGAGTGCCTTGGCGTCATTTACCTCTTTGGTTATATCCCCCACAGTTGGTCATATTATGACGATTTTTCGCGTGCTGGTATCTGCAACCAGGCGCATGAAGCACCACTGCTAGTTAAGGCCAACAGGGATGGTAATATTCAACAGCTTACTTTCAGCCTTAAAGGCTGCCCGCTCGAATACTGGGAAGACAATCGGACAACAATCGAATCCGCACTTAATGTGACCGTCCTCTCTATCACTCAGGGCAGCAACAACCAGCTCTTTGACCTTCGTGTTGTTGCCGGGTGCAACCTTATGGGGCGGCTAATCCCGTGGGCAGATACATATATGGACGATAGCGGCACAAAAATCGTCTTGGGCATCAATGCGGCAGGCATTCCCGTTAGCATTGATTTTAGCCAGCTGCCTCATTGGCTTTTGGCTGCTGCCACCGGCATGGGTAAGACGCAGTTGGCACTGTTGATTCTCTACCAGCTGTCGCAAAAAGGCTACGACATCTACCTCGCCGATTATAAAGGTGTGGACTTCGGCCCCGAATATCGTAAGACGGGGCATTATGCAGATGATGATGCTGCCCTTGAGCAGATGCTTGACAGTGTTGTACATGAGCTTAACCATCGCCGTACAGAGTTTTCTATCGCTGGCTGTGCAAATCTTGAGGAATATGTCCAGACGACCGGAGAAGAACTGCATCGAATCGTCGTTATCCTGGATGAAACCTCGATGATTCTCGATACAACTGGACGTGATAAAGATGGCAAGGCAGTAGTTGCCTCGATTACGAACAAGCTCCTCGCCATTGGCCGTCTGGGCCGTGCGCTCGGTATTCATCTGCTTGTGGCAACTCAGCGCCCCGACGTAGGGTCTGTTCCGGGTAGTCTTAAAGCACAGCTTGACGGTCGTATTTGCGGCCACACTGCCGATGCACAGAGTTCCATTGTTATCTTGGATGACGGCAGTGCCGCAAAGCTCCCTGCTATTCCCGGACGCTTCATCATCCGCAATGGCAGTGGGTCGGACGAAATTATTCAGGCTTACTACTATCACCAGTGACCAAGGAGTCGACTATGAAAAATCCACCTCTACAACAGGGCCATGACGGCCCGCGGGCACCACCGTTGCGTCCTTATCAGGCTGACACCCTTCAGCGTATGAAATCCTACGAGGGAAATGCCGCCCTGTGCGTTATCGCAACCGGCCTTGGCAAGACACGAATTTTTGCTGAGTACATCCGCTGTGATGTACTGGAAAATGACCACCACATACTGATTTTATCTCACCGGGAAGAACTCGTGATACAGCCGTTGGAATACCTCAAAGGCCTTCCCTGCGGCATCGAGCAGGGAACCACACATGCACACGGGGAACCCATCATCAGCGCTTCGGTGCAAAGCCTTGTGGGGCGGCTCGACAAGTACAACCCCTACAGTATCGATACCATCATCATCGACGAGGCCCACCACAGTGCTGCACCGACCTACCGCAAAATTTTTGAGTACTTCAAAAATGCCGTTCGTTTTGGCTTCACTGCAACCGCAATCCGCGGTGATGGTGTCGGCCTGGATGTGGCTTTTGACGACATTTTGTGCGAGTATAACACCCTATACGGCATTGAGCACGGGTATCTTAGTCCTATAGAAGCTTGTCAGGTTAATCTCAAGTATGACTTGGGGACAGTGCAGTACCGTGAGGATACTGGCGATTATGATGCCGCAGATATAGCACGCGTTATGTCTGGCACAGCAGCGGGTATCGCGGAGGCCTACACCTCAAACGCACGTGGGCAGACCATCATTTTCGCACCATCCATTGAAGAGGGCAAAAATGTGACAGCACTGCTCAATTCCCAGCATGGTGCCAGTACCGCGGCCTTTATCGATGGCACTACTCAAAATAGAGGACGTCTGTTGGAGGCCTACCGTTTGGGCCTAATTAAAGTACTTGTCTGCTATGCTGTCCTGACGGAAGGTGTTGACCTGCCGATGACAGAAACCGTTCTGCTGGCCCGCCCGGTTGCCACAACCAATGTCGGCCTGTATGCGCAGATGGTAGGTCGCGGCCTGCGGTTGCATCCGGGAAAAAGTGCCTGCAAGATTATTGATTGCGTGGGCATTTCCAGGATGCCGATATGCACGGCAGCAACGCTAATCGGCGAGGAACCGCTAGCTCCCAAACCTAAAAAGGAGCAGGTGGAAAAGTTGCCGGAGGAAACCGAACCGATAAAGGTACTTACAGGTGCGGACATTCCCGATACCTGGATACAAAATCAGAAGGAGGTAGACGTTATGGCACTTGGCGAAGGTGTTACCACCCATGATGTCGCATGGATTACACTCAAGGATGGCGGCTATATACTGCCTATCCCGACCGTAACCTACCGCATCAGCAAACCGCTGACTAACGGCATGGTGTACCTGCGGAAAAATAAAGCGTGCTCCAAGAGTGCGGTGCCATTACAATTTGCATTAGACTATGTGTATCAGGACTTGAAACAGAAGCATGCTAAATATCAACATATCTGGGACAAAAAACAGCGCTATAAGTGGGATAGACAACCCATCACCAATGAGCAAATTGCCCTTATCCACAAGCTGGCCCCGGATTACAAAATTGACACCCATAAAATGACACGAGGGGATGCCTCGCGGGCGATACAACTGCTGACCTACAAGCCGGAAGAATGGACGCCCCAAACGACACCCTCGGAGGTGCAGGACGATGCCAAGAAAAGCCCGTAAACTTTCGTCCTGCGGCGTGTATCACATCATGATCCGTGGAATTAACCGCATGACCATCTTTAATGATGATGCCGACAATCTGAACTTTTTACATATTCTCGATTTTTGCGCAGATGAAAATTTTATCATCATGGCATACTGCCTGATGGGCAACCATCTGCATCTGCTCGCGAAGGATTGTAACGATTCCTTGCAACACATGATGAAGGCCATCGGGGTACGGTACGTTGCCTACTACAACCGCCGCTACCAGCGGACAGGCCCGCTCTTCCAGGGCCGTTACAAATCCCAGCCTGTCACAACCAAAGGCTACTTCCTGCGGGTACTGCGCTATATCCACCGCAACCCGGTCGCTGCCGGAATGGTGCAGGATATGCAGGACTACCCGTGGAGCAGCTACATTGACTACTTTGCTAGTCGAAAAAAGCCGTTATGTCATGTAGACACAAGCTACGCGCTTGCACTGCATGATTTAGATTGGCTGCGGCACTACCACCAGCAGCCAGAATTAAATGCCCGCGGCATTCTGGAGGATTCTCCGCTGCCTGCCTTTACGGATGCTGAGCTTTGTGACTTTGTACGTGCAACGGCAGGCATGGAATGCCACGAAATCCAGCTTTACCCCGAATCCACCGCAACCCCGCTGCTGCGCCGTCTGGTAACACAAGAGGGCGTCAGCATTACACAACTCTCACGGCTTACAGGGATGGCACGCGGAGACATCCGCCGCCGTCTGCTGTGAGCGGTGATACAACTCTCAAAGGAGAAATCCCATGAAGAAAGAAAGCTTTATTTACAGCACTCTCACGATTGGCGGTTCGAAGGAACAGGTCAATGAAGTAATGAAGTACATCTGCGATGACATCTATGACATTGGGAGCATTGATTTGAATAAAATCTGTGCTGTGCCGGTACACCTGAACATTGGCCCCGATGATGAAGTTTCTTGCGGCGAAAAGCTTTACCGCCATTATCTTGATTTAGTTCCTTACCCTACAGAAGAGGAAGAAGAAAATTTTCTTGCTGTTCTTAGCCGTGCAGATCAGCGCCGGTTCCTTTTGGGAAAAATGGCTGTGCTGAACCGGAAGGAATACGGCTATCCTACTTATACCGGCTGGTGCACGGAACACTGGGGTACAGACGAAAACGTGATATCTTTTGAAGAATGTAATGAAAATAGCATTGCATTTCTCACCCATAGCGCACCTGCAAGTGAGGCTATTCATACGCTCTCAATTCTTTTTCCTAAAGTAAAACTTACTTTCGCGTGGGAGGAAAACAAGGTCGCCCTTATGGACGATGAAGTAGTTTTACATTATGAAGTATATCGTTACGGGGAGCTGGCAGAATCCAAATCTGCCATTGCCGGAAAGACCCACTGGCAATATAACGGCAGCTTAAAAAAACCGTTGTACTGCACGCCCCAAGAAGATAATGATTATGGGGAAATCCCTGAAGGAATTTCTGCGGAGGATTTTGAGGAACCGGACGCTATGCCTTTCTAACCCTGCCTCGTTTGAAAAGTAAACATCAAAAGGACGACAGCCTTTATTGGCTCTCGTCCTCTTTTTGTTGTCTAGTCTCAATATTGTCAAATAAAGGGCTGTCCCAAAAAGTTTTAAATGGGATTCCTAACCCCACACATATCCGTGCAACTATTTCAGTTGAAGTATTTTTAGTGGTAGCATAAGGCTTGACAGTCTTTTTAAGGACAGATGGTGCAATGCCGGAACGCTCAGCCAGCTTGTTGACACTGTAGCCGCGCTCGTCTGCAAGCTCCAAAATGCGCAGCTTAATTGCCTCCTGTAGTAGCATTTGCCCTCACCACCGTGTACAATAAAGTATATTTATTGTACCGATTTGCTAAGGGAAAAATCGTCTACCTGGAGACGATTTGAATCTTGCTCTTACGTGCTGATGTGCTATAATATAAAAGGAAGGTGATAAATGGATGCAAAAACTATCCCACACCGCACCGTACATAGCCTATGCTGTGGCAACTGCTGGGATGGCTGTGCTGCTACTCCTTGGCAGCTCGCCGGGAGCAATAGTTGCCCGCAGTTACCGGGCGTATAATGGGCGCGCTGTTCCCGGCTACACAGAATATACGTACCGGGATGTTAATCTGTCCTTCTCGGTGCCGCTATCACCTGTGACCGCGGTGGAAGCACGCGCGAAAAAAGACGGTTATATCTTGTTTGCCTATCCGCGCTGTCCCTACTGTCGCAACCTGCTCCCTGTGCTTGCCGCTGTTGCTACAAGTGAAGGGGTCACGATGGACTACTGCCAGGTAGACCTATATCGGGATATATACACCTACAACTCGGATACTGCCGCACCAGTGCAAACCAGACCAGCGGGGGAAGGCTACACCGAACTGCTAACCTGGCTGGATGACTACCTGGCCGAGTACACCGTCTCCGACCCGGAGAAAAATGAAATTGATGTCGGGGAGAAGCGTATCGGTGCACCGACCATCATCAAGGTGGAAGATGGCAAGCCCGTGTCAAAATGGCAACTATCGGATGCTTCAATATTTGTAGGCGGATACCCGGAAAACAAATACGCAGTCTGGGACAATTCCATACAGGAAGGAGTTGCAGATTCCTTGCGGGAGTATCTGGAAACTGCGTGATGTATCGGGGACGGTGAGTCGCGCAGCGATCTCCCCCGTCCCCGATTTAAAAGAATCCAAAGCCGCCACTTATCAATAGAGTGGCGGCGGCAAAATTAAAAAGTAGCCTCGGTGCTAGATGCCGAGAAGGAGTGTTTTTATGAAAAGGAATATCGTATTGGCAGTTATTGCGACTGCGGCTATGGCGCTCAGCCTGGTAGGATGCGGCGTTAAGGTCACGAACATTTCGGTCCCGGATGCTGCGACCCTCGAAAAGGGCGAGAGCATCACGCTGCCGGTAAATTTCGGCACGGAGGATGCGCCCGCAGAGACGCCTGTCATCGCAACTGGTGAGTCTGCTACGGCAGAAACTGCTGCGCAGGATGAAAAAATTGCCAAGGCGGCTGAGAAGCTGACGCTCGCGTGGACTTCTTCCGATGAGAGTGTTGCTACGGTTGATGAGACCGGCACCGTTACGGCAGTCGCAGCCGGTGAGGCTGAAATCACCGCAGCAGTCAAGGATACTGAGATGCAGGATGTCTGCGTCATCACCGTCAAGGTATCCGCGAAAGAGTTGAAGGTTCCCGATACCCTGGAAGTCAAACTCAACGATACCGATGAAACCGCAATCGAAGCGAAATGCGAGCCGGAAGATGCGTCCAACATTTCGTTTGATTTCGCTTCCAGCGATGAGGAAGTCGCCACCGTCGATAAGGACGGCAAGGTGAAGGTCCTTAAAGCAGGTGAGTGCGACATCACTACGACCCTCTTGCAGGATGGCGAAAAGGTCACCGAGAAGACAACTCATGTGAAAGCGTTTTATGAGGTTGAAAGCATTACGCTCGATTCCAACGAAGGCAAACTGACGGTCGGTAACTCTCACACCATTAAGGCAACTGTTGCCCCAGAAGAGGTTGCCGCCGAGACCACCATCGAGTGGTCGTCCAGCAACGAGAAGGTCGCTACCGTCGATTCCAATGGGAAGGTAACTGCTGTTTCATCTGGGAATGCAACCATCACGGCGACTGCTGGTGAGGAGAGTGCCAACTACGAAGTGACGGTTGAACAGCCGAAGAAGGTCACGACCAGCAACAAGACTTATAAAAACAGCGGTTCCAGCAACAGTGCTGCCGTGACGCCGACAAATCCGGCACCTGTTGCGCCGGTTACGCCGTCTGCTCCCGCTACGCCGTCCGCTCCCGTTACGCCGGTACAGCCCAGTAATCCGGAGCCTGCTGCTCCGGCTCCTGCGCAGCCTGACCCGGCACCGGCACAGCCTAGTAACCCTGAACCGGCGCAGCCGAGCAATCCCGAGCCTGCACAGCCGTCTCAGCCGAGTGGTGGAGACTCCAATACCGACTGGTGGGGCACAGTGATTCCCGGTGAGGCTGATAAGAGTTGCCCCCCGGAAGAGCACGAAGTTGGCTGGTGCTAACAATAGTAAAATTGTAAAATCAGTAATATGCAAACTCGTAGTATAGAAGCGGCAAGTCTTCTTGCTACGAGTTTTCTTTTTTAAAGAATAACATCTGCAAAAGAAAAATGGGGACGGTTCCTAAATTGAGAAGTTGACATCAAAACCTCAAAAACGGGGACGGCGCAGTCGTTTTAACGACCTGCACCGTCCTCTTTTTGTAAAAGCATTCGCTCGTAGAAACGTAGAAAAGAACCGGTGAGGTAACAGCTTGTTACCCCACCACGAATAAAGTTGACTCGTTTTGAATAGTAGACATCAAAATGGAGTAAGGCCGCTTGCGGCCCGAATTTTGCAGCAAAAAGCCGGGAGCTTTCACTCCCGGTTCTCTTTATTGTGCGGTCATCATCATGTCGCAGTCGGCACATTTTATGCGCACAACCTTTGTCCCTCGCACGCTGTTGTGACAGCAGGGGCAAACATACTTGATGCTGTGGCTGTTGGGGTTACTTCCTGTCGGCTTGCCCGTGGCGTCCCCTGCGCCCTTGCCACGCGGGGCGTAGAAATCTTCAATGCGGTTCATGCTGATGTCCTGCCAGTCTTGTTCCAAAATGAACTCACACAGCGCGTCGGTCGGCTCGGTGATGCTCCATCCAACGCGCGGGTCGTAACTGATTTTCAAATCGCGGGCCTCGGCGGCCTCCTTAAATTTTTTGTTGTGGTATGCGCCGCCCCTGCTGCAATCCTGTATGCCGTTTTGAAGGTTCCACAAGTGTACACACTCGTGGAGGGTGGTCGCCACCACGTTTTCTATGGGCCGTGCAAGCGTCCCAGCGCCGATGTTAAGCTCATGGCGGGTTGTGTCTCCTCTCTGCCATGCCTTGGCTACGGTGACGTGTCCGTAGGCTCTGGGCGTGCTCTGTATCGTGATGATAGGCTCCTCCAACTCACCGTTGAAATACTTTACATTCAACGCGCGGAAAATTTTCTCCAAGTAACCAGCCGTCCGGGAAGTCTTAACAGTCTCTTTCATTTTCGTGTCCTCACTTTCGTTTTCCCAATCTTTGCCCGTGTTATCCCACCGGGATAAGGGGTTGCGGGTTGTTCCGCGATTAGCGGACAAAAGTGAGGTTGGATAGTTGTCAAGGTGACTGTGGAATACCGCAGCCATAATTTTAAAAAGCGAGGATATGCCGCAAAAGCTCCTTTACAATTTTCCAATCCACGCTTTTATAATTTTTAAAGGAACAACAAAAAACAGGATTGCCACGGCTATAATTTACTCCGCGGCAATCCTGTTCCCATGTTACAGGGCTTGCGTTTATTTTAAAAGTGTGGTACGATTGTGGTACTTGCAAAAAGGGTAATAAAAAAGCTCCTAATTTTCAACGCATCATCGAAGAAAATCAGAAGCTTAGTTTGGTGACCCGTACGGGAATCGAACCCATGTTACAGCCGTGAAAGGGCCGTGTCTTAACCGCTTGACCAACGGGCCTTACAAATACAGAGCTTCGCTAAAACCTCCGACTTTCATCGTCCACTACTGCGGACGACCGTCCCCCTTATCTTAGCGAAACTCTGTAACGTGGTAGCGGTAACTGGATTTGAACCGGTGACACTTCGGGTATGAACCGAATGCTCTAGCCAACTGAGCTATACCGCCATGTGGTGTGCATCTCAAACGGTGCTCCATTAGTATACGGGTTTCGGCACCATTTGTCAAGCATTTTTTTGAATTTTTTCAAAAAGTTTTTTCTCCCTTTTCTGCGCCGGCAGTGCTGCGGCACAAATAGCGCAGCCATGGGCTTGCGGGCATCAGCTGGCAGCCATTCCCGGTGTTGTTCCGATTTTTGTTCCTGTATTATACAACAATAGCGCAATAAAGTGCAGTACAAAATTCTTCATTTTTTCAGGTTTCACCCGGTTTGTTCATTTTATTTTAAGCTACGAAACTTTTTGCGGATTTTTCGCATTTAATATATTGACATAGTAATACCCCAGTGTTAAAATAAGTTAAAAATCGGCGTTCGTTAAAAGTGTGTCGAAGATGAACCATCCGTAACTTTAAGGAGAACACTCGCTATGAAATATTCTTGGCAGCGCCAGATTATTCTGGAAACCATTCAAGAGCATAAAGAGCATCTTTCTGCGCAGCAGATTTACGGTTATGCCCGTGAGCGCTGCCCTCATATCAGCCTGGGCACGGTGTACCGCAATCTGAACACCCTGGCTGATAACGATATGATTGGCCGCGTTGGCATGATCAGCGGTGCCGAATGCTTTGACTGGGACCCCAACTCCCATGAGCATTTTTACTGCCGCAAGTGCCACAAGATCATTAACCTTGATCTGCCGGAAGGCGAGCTGAACGCCCTGATCAAAAATGTTCCCGGCCTGCGTATTGAAGGCCACTGCCTGACCGTGACCGGCGTTTGCGCCGAATGTGCCAGCAAAGAATAACTTTGCCGGGACAAAGCGCCACTGTCCTACCCTTGCAGGATCAATCCTCCCAACTTGTCATCATCTTTTCCTCTCCGCTCTTCCCCGTTTTTGTGGGGAAGAGCTTTTTTGTACCCTTTGGCACTTTTCTGCATTCTTTTTCAACTGCGATATGCGGGCTTTATGCGATAAATATTCAATTCTATGAATAAAAATGCAAATAGTCTGTTTTATCTTTTCCCTTTGCGCCGCAAAATGCAAGCTCTAGAACAAAGTTATCTCTATAAGTTGAAATTTCCTTGTGCAATATGCCGTGTTGCAATTTGTTGCAGGGCGTGTATAATAAGAAGCATGAAATGAATAAATATTCAACCGCTTCGGCGGATAGAATTTTGAAAGAGGGCAGTTCTTATGAAAAAGAAAAAGGAAGATATTAAAAAGGTTGTTCTGGCTTACTCCGGCGGTCTGGATACCTCCATCATCATTCCCTGGCTGAAAGAGAACTACAACAACTGCGAAGTTGTTGCTGTTTCCGGCGACGTTGGCCAGGGCACTGAGCTGGACGGCCTGGAAGAAAAGGCCCTCAAGACCGGCGCTTCCAAGCTGTACGTTCTGGACCTGAAGAAAGATTACGTTGAGAACTACATCTGGCCCTGCCTGAAAGCCGATGCCAAGTACGAAGAGTACCTGCTGGGCACCTCTCATGCTCGTCCGTGCATCGCAAAGGCACTGGCTGAGATTGCCAAGAAAGAGAATGCCGATGCCATCTGCCATGGCTGCACCGGCAAGGGCAACGACCAGGTCCGTTTCGAGGTGTCCATCTCCTCCATTGATCCGACACTGAAGGCCATCAGCCCGATCCGCGACCTGTCGCTGACCCGCGACGTCGAGATCGCATTCGCCAAGGAGCACAAGCTTCCGATCGTGCAGACCGAGAAGAGCCCGTTCTCCATCGACCAGAACGTGTGGGGCCGCGCCATTGAAACCGGCTTCCTTGAGGATCCGTGGAATGGCCCGACCAAGGACTGCTACTCCTATACCGACGATCCGGCATTCCCGCCAGTCGAAGATGAGGTCGTCATCGAATTCAAGCAGGGCATTCCTGTCAAGATCGACGGTCACGACGTCACCCCGCTGCAGGCCATCGAAGAGATGAACCGTCGCGCAGGCGCACAGGGCATCGGCCGTATCGATCTGATCGAGGACCGTCTGGTCGGCATCAAGTCCCGTGAGCTGTACGAGGCTCCTGGTGCTATCGCACTGATCACCGCCCACCAGGAACTCGAGAACTGCTGCCTCGAACGCGAGCAGCACCGCATCAAGCGCGATATCGACAAGCGCTGGGCCGAACTCGTCTACGATGCGCAGTGGTTCTCCCCGGCAACGCAGTCCCTGAACGCCTTCATCGAAGACACCCAGAAGTACGTTTCCGGCGAAATCCGCATGATCCTGCATGGCGGACGCGCCGTCGTGACCGGTCGTCGTTCCGACACCTCGCTGTATGACTACAATCTGGCCACCTACGATTCCGGCGACAGCTTCGATCAGAAGTCGTCCAACGGCTTCATCGACATCTACGGTCTGCCGAGCCGTGTGGCCGCAGCCCGCGACGTCAAGTTCGGCAATGGCATCGAGGTTCCGGAAAACAGCGTCGAGTAAGCGAGTTTTTTACGCCGAATCGTCTTGATAATGGGGGAGAGCGTACCGTTAGGACCATCCTGACTGGTATCCTCTCCCTCAGTCATATCTGCAAGGAGAATGAAGTAACAATGACCGAGAGCACAACCAATGGTGAACACCTCGCCCTGTGGGGCGGCCGGTTCAAGTCCGGCCCGTCTCCGGAACTCGCGCGACTGAGCAAGTCCACCCAATTCGATTGGCGTCTTGCCGACGACGACATCGCAGGCTCACGAGCCCACGCCCGTGCGCTCGGACGTGCGGGACTATTGACCGCCGACGA
>ENA-OUQM01001571-OUQM01001571.1-human-gut-metagenome-genome-assembly--contig:-NODE-1571-length-12014-cov-5.523539_pt1 | contig 12014 bp, 9 predicted proteins | sample MGYA00237949_ERZ548830 | MGnify/ENA primary metagenome ERZ548830 (study PRJEB26490, sample SAMN05194706) | human gut metagenome | biome: terrestrial biome; feature: human-associated habitat; material...
GGGTGGTGGACTTACCGCAGCCGGAAGGACCGACGAAAACGATAAATTCCTTATCCGCGATTTCCAGGTTGAAATCGGGAACGGCAGTAACATTGCCGGGGTAAACTTTCTTAACGTGACGGCAGCTAATGGAAGCCATAATGCTCATCCTCCAAATGTATTCAGTGGTTTCAGCCCGTGTAGAGGGGGCTGTTTCTGTTGACATGATTATAATAACAGGTTATAATCTATTTGAAAATAGCATTTTATTGATATAGAGGTGTCGAAATTGATATTTGACCCGGAAATTTACTGCACCGCTGCCGAAACGGCGGAATTGGACGGCACAGCGCCGCTGGCTCTGGCCGGAGACGGCCTGTGGGTGGGGGTGCTTTCCCGCGGGACGTGCCTGCTGGACGGCGTTGACCGCCCGGGCCAAAGCGGCGATATTCTGCTGGGCCCTGCCCCCCTGATGCTGACACCGCAGAGCGACTGCCACCTGCTGGCCGTGCGGCTGACCGGCCACTGCACGGACGCCTACCTGTTGCAACTGGGGGCGGCGCGCTGGGCGGACGGCGCTGCCTGCCCCGGCGCGGCGGAGCTGATCGCACAGCTGTGCGGCGCGCAGACGGCCCCCATGGCCTACGCGCTGCTCTGCGCCGCAGCCAAGGCCGACGAGACCGCCCGTCCCCTGCCGCCGCTTGTGGCCGAGGCCGTGGCGGCCATCCGCCAGAACTACATGGCGCTCTACGGCGTCGAGGAGCTGAGCGAGCAGCTCGGCGTGACAAAAAGCCATCTGGTGCGCGTCTTTAAGCAGGAGATGGGGGTGCCGCCGGGCAAGTACATGACGAATGTGCGCATCGAGGCAGTCAAGACGCTGCTGCTGACCGATGAGTACAATCTGGACATGATCGCGGGCCTGACGGGGTTTTCCGGGGCCAATTATCTGTGCCGCGTCTTTAAGCGGGAGGTGGGCCTATCCCCCGCGGCCTGGCGCACCGCCGCCGCACCCCTGCCCGCCGTACCCAAGCTCCCGCCGAGAAGTCAGGAGATGTATGTATAAAGGAATATGGCAGGAGCGGTAGGGGCCGGGCACGCCCGGCCCGCAGCCTTCCCGTGAGCATCCGCTTTCTATACACATCCGGGCCGGACATATCCGGCCCCTACTGCGCGATGACATAAAAGGCCTCCCGATACAAAATGTGTCGGGAGGCTTTTTTATGCAATTTTATTCCGCAGTCTTATACCCGTCCGGGTTGTGGCTCTGCCAGTTCCAGCTGTGGGCGCACATTTCCTCAATGCCGTACTGGGCCTCCCAGCCGAGCTCGCGCTTGGCCTTGGAGGGATCACACCAGCACTCGGCGATGTCGCCGGGGCGGCGCGGGTCGATGACATAGGGAATCTCCTTGCCGCAAGCCTTGCTGAAGGCGTTGATGACGTCCAGCACGCTGTAGCCGTGGCCGGTGCCCAAATTGCAGATGAACAGGCCGGGCTTCTGCTCCAGCTTTTTGATGGCAGCAACATGGCCGCGGGCCAGGTCGACAACGTGGATGTAGTCGCGCACGCCGGTGCCGTCGGGAGTCGGGTAGTCATTGCCAAAAACGTGGACCTTCTCCAGCTTGCCGACAGCGACCTTGGCGATGTAGGGCACGAGGTTGTTGGGGATGCCGTTGGGGTCCTCGCCGATCAGGCCGGACGGATGCGCACCGATGGGGTTGAAGTAACGCAGCAGCGCAACGTTCAGCTCGGGGTCGGCGTGGCAGCAGTCGGTCAGGATGCGCTCGGTGAACACCTTCGTGGTGCCGTAGGGGTTCGTGGTGCCGCCGACGGGGAAATCCTCGCGGATGGGCACGCTGGCGGGGTCGCCGTAGACCGTGGCGGAGGAGGAGAAGATGATGTTGTGGCAGTTGTGGCGGCGCATGACATCCAGAATGTTCAGCGTGCAGGCCAGATTGTTGGAGTAGTACTCGATGGGCTTGGAAACGCTCTCGCCGACGGCCTTGTAGGCGGCGAACTGGATGACACAGTCAATGTCCTCGTTCTCGGCAAAGATCTTCTCCACGGCGTCCTTGTCGGTCATGTCGGCCTCGACAAAACGGAAGTCCTTGCCGGCGATCTTCTTGACGCGGGCAAGGGCCTCGGGGCAGGAGTTGTAGTAGTTATCGGCTACAACGATGTCGTACCCTGCGGCCAGAAGTTCCACACAGGTGTGGCTGCCGATGTAGCCGGCGCCACCGCTAACCAGAATTGCCATAACAGTCGTCTCCTTATGTTATATGATATTGTTGCGTGCGAACCGGGCGGCTCGCCTCTCTTTGCTTGTATTCTACTCTTTCTGCGGAGTTTCTGCAATAGGAGTTTTTGATTCTGATTTGCCTTTTTGTTGCCTGTTTTGCCGCCGTGCGGGCAGCCCCTGCTGAATGCGGCGGTAGGCGGACGGCGTGTGCCCCGTGGCAGCGCGGAATTTCTGGCTGAAATACGCGCCGGAGCAGTAGCCCATCTGCGCGGCGACCTCGCCGGGGGATGCCCCGCGGGCCAGCAGCTGGGCCGCGTACTCGATGCGCATGGCGGAAAATTCCTCCATGGCCGTGCGGTGGAGCCGCGCGCGGAACGCCTGCTGCAGCTGGGGCCGCGTGCAGCCCAGCGCCGTGCAGATGTCGTCGATCTTCAGTTCATGCGCAAGATTTTCGGCAAAATAGGCGCGGGCGTCCTCGACCAGCGCGTTCTGGCGTCGCTCCCGCCGGACGCGGGCCACGGGGCGCTTGGTGCGGCGGCAGCGGCGGGCCAGCAAAATCAGCAGATTTTCCAGATGGATGATGAACTGCTGCATCGCGCCGAAGGGCAGCTCCTCCTTTAAGACAGGCCGTCCGCCCGGCACGGGGGCGGCGTCGAACAGCTCGTTGGCGGCATTTGCCAGCCAGTTCAGGTCATGCTGCTCGGCAGGCTCCGTGTGCAGCATCGCGCCGCGGAAACGGTCCATGGCCGCGCCGGTGCAGTAAAAGTCGATGCGCAGCGTCTCGGGCGGGACCTCGCCGACGGTGGCCATAGCAAAGACCTCCCCCGGCTGGTGGAACAGCAGTCCGCCCGCCCGCAGCAGCACGTGGCGGGCATCGCAGCGTTCCTCAATGGTGCCGCTGCGCACAAAGACCAGCTGCCAGGCCTGCGTCTCGCTGGGCGGGAATGAGTCGTCCGCGCGCCACTCCGACGCATGTGCCGCCGGGATCGCTTCGACCCGCAGCGGAAAGGTATCGTTCAGCATGGGTGTGACCTCCCTTCCCCGGCTTGACACCGCTGTAGGGGCCGGGTATGCCCGGCCCGCATGTGTATGGCGACCAGCTGCCTGCGGGAAGGCTCTCTCCCTCCGGGCCTGCGGGCCACCGCTCCCCCTCTGACGCAAGCGCCACCTCCCCCGTATCGGGGGAGTCTGTCTCGCAGAGGGAGGCAAGGCTCCTGGCCCCCTCTGCGAGGGGGCTGGCGCAGCAGCGCCTGGGGGAGAGAAGCTTCCGGGCGGTGCTTACTTTCCTTACACCGCTACCGCGCCCGGCCAGCTCTCGCCGGCCTCCGCGCTCCCCGCTTCCCCGTCGACTCCGTAAGAGAAAACGCCGGGGGTCATGTCGGCCAGCAGAGGGAACTGCGCAAGCTCGGGGCAGGTGTCGGCCAGCCCCAGACAGTAGGCCGTCAGCGGACTGATCTCCTTTGTGATGGCGTCAAACCGGCTTGAGCCGTCGTCCTCGTAGGTGCTCAGCATAATATCGCCGGGGTAGGTGTCGGCCACATAGCTGACAAGTGCCTCGTCGACGTAGGGGTCGCTGCTGCCCTCATACAGGTCGGGCGCGCCGAACAGATGCAGGATCTCGTGGGCGTAGGTCGCCGGGGATTCCGCCTCGCCGTCGGTGTAGGCGTCGGTTTTGTACAGGCAGCTGTACTCATAATAAAAGCTGTCGCCGTCGTCGGCGTAGTGAGCCATCGTGAAGGATGTCCCGCTGATGGGCAGGAAGAACAAAAACGCGATGTGTCGGGCCCCGTAGGCAGCCAGACGGCTGTCGGCGGCCAGCGATGCGCACAGCGTATCCATCTCGTCGAGAAAAGCGGAGCTTTCCTCGGAATTTTCGCCGCCCTGCATGGCGGACTGCACAAGATAACTGCGTGTCAGCGTTGAATCGCTGCCGTCCGCGCTGCGATCACAGATCAGATTCACCGCGGCCTCGTAGCCCGCGGCCTGCTCGGTGATCCAGTCCACAGCCAGCTGGGTGCGCTGCACGGCGGCAGCACGGCTCTCGGCATCCCAGGTCTGTCCGTGGGCGGCGTCGTTCAAAAACACGTTGACGAGCACGGTGGCATCGGTCAGCAGTGCGGCGCTGCCGTAGGACTTCTGCTCCTCGGTAAAGGTGGGCACAGGCTCCGGCGTCGGGGTGGCGGAGGGGCTTTCGGCCCGGGGCAGCTCTGCGGGATAACGCTGTACCGTGACGCGGGCCGAGCAGCTGCACAGCAGCGCCGCGGCCAGCACCAGGGCAGCCAGTTTTCTGTACATGGTGCGCCCCTTAAATTTCCAGCACGGCCCTGCCGTCGTGGTCGGCCAGCTCCAGCGTGACCTCGCGGCCATCCAGGCGGCCATCGACGAGCGCATCGGAGACGGGGTCCTCAATGGTCTTGCGGATCGTGCGGCGCAGCTCACGCGCACCATATTTGGTGGAGCTTTCGGCTACGATGTCCGCCAGCGCGGGCTGCGTGTAGTGCAGCGTGATGCCGTGCGCGGCCAGGCCGGGCTTGTACTCGTCGAGCATGAGCGCGGCGATCTTCTCAAGGTCTTCCTCGCTCAGCGGCTTGAACGTAATGATCTCGTCCACACGGCCGATGAACTCGGGGCGCAGGAACTCCTGCAGCGCCTTCATGCTGCGGTCCGCGCTGGCGACCTCGGCCTTTTTGCCGAAGCCCGTCGCGCCGCTCTGGTCGGTGGAGCCCGCGTTGGAGGTCATGCAGATGACCGTGTTCGAGAAGTCCACCGTGCGGCCCTGCGCGTCGTTGATCTTGCCCTCATCCAGAATCTGCAGCAGGATATTCATAACGTCAGGATGTGCTTTTTCGATCTCGTCAAACAGCACGACGCTGTAGGGATGGCGGCGGACCTTCTCGGTCAGCTGCCCGGCCTCGTCGTAGCCGACATAGCCCGGGGGCGAGCCGATGAGGCGGGACACCGCGTACTTTTCCATGTACTCGCTCATGTCGATGGAGATGAGCGGGTCAACGGTGTCGAACAGCTGGCTGGCCAGCTGCTTGACCAGCTCGGTCTTGCCGACGCCGGTGGGGCCGACGAAGATAAAGCTGGCCGGGCGGTGACGGCCGGACAGGTCGGCGCGGGCGCGCTTGATGGCCCCGGCCACGGCGTGGACAGCCTCGTCCTGGCCGATGATGTGCGCCTTGAGGGCATCCTCCAGCCCCTGCAGGCGGCCATACTCGGTCTCTTTGATCTTCACAGCAGGCACACCGGTCCAAAGCTCAATGACCTGTGCGACGTCGTCCATGGTCACTTCAATTTCCGCGACCTTCAGCTGCAGGGCGGGCAGCTTTTCGCGCTGCTTCGCCAGATCGGTCTTGACCGCGGCCAGTGCCTCGTAGTCGATGGCAGCGTCCTGGCCGTTCTGCGGCTCGGGGTTCTCCAGTTCGTGCTCGCGGGTCTCCAAATCGGCCACGGTGCGCTGGGTCTCCATGAGCTCTGTAATTTCAGGATGGCGCAGGTTGCAGCAGGCGCAGGATTCATCCAGCAGGTCAATGGCCTTGTCCGGCAGGAAACGATCCGTGATGTAGCGTTCCGACAGCTTGACGATGCTCGTCACGATGGGGTCGGACACACGGACGAAGTGGTGCTTTTCATAGTAGACGCGGATGCCCTTGATGACCTCGATGGTGTCCAGCAGCGACGGTTCCTCGACCTTGACGGGCTGGAAACGGCGCTCCAACGCGGAATCCTTCTCGATATACTTGCGATACTCGGCAAACGTCGTTGCGCCGATGACCTGCATCTGCCCGCGGGACAGCGCGGGCTTCATGATGTTGGCGGCGTTCATAGAGCCGTCGGAGTCGCCCGCGCCGACGATGGAGTGGATCTCATCAATAAACAGGATGATGTTGCCCGCAGCCTTGACCTCGCTGATGAGGCCCTTGACACGCTGCTCAAACTGGCCGCGGAACTGGGTGCCTGCGACGAGGGACGTCATGTCGAGCAGGTAAATTTCCTTGTCCTGCAGACGCGCGGGGACCTTGCCCTCGGCAATGCGCTGGGCGATACCCTCGGCAATCGCAGTCTTGCCGACACCGGCCTCGCCGATCAGGCAGGGGTTGTTCTTCTGGCGGCGGCACAAAATCTGGATCGTGCGGTAAATTTCGCGGTCACGGCCAATGATGCGGTCCGTCTTGCCGTCGCGGGCCTTCTGGGTCAGGTTCTCGCAGTAGGTCTCAAGGAACTTGCGGCGGGGAGCCTTTTCCTTCTTGCCGTTTTTGGGCTTGGCATCGTCCTTATTCTGGCGCGCACCAAAGCCGAACGGGAACACGGGGCTGCCGCCCGGAACAAAATCGTCCTGCGGGGCGGGCTCGTCACCGGCGTCGGTGTCGTCGCCGTTCATCATGGGGGCCAGCATGCCGGAGTCGGAGGCCTCCTGCAAAAAGCTGGACATCCGCTCCTCCATGTTTTCCAGATCCTGGTCGGACATGCCGAACTGTTTCATCAGATCATCCACAGGCTGGATGTGCATGGCACGGGCGCAGGTCAGGCAGTAGCCCTCCTGCACGGTCTTGCCGTTTTCAAGCCGCTGCACAAACACGACAGCGGGGCGTTTTTGGCATTTAACACAAAGCATTTACTTCACCTCTATGAAAAGTGCCCGATAAGAGGCACGTGGGATTGCGATAAATTGTTGTAGGGGGCGGCGTTCTCGACGCCCGGCGGGCGGATAGGAAATCCGCTCGCCGCACCGCAGCTACACTACTATTATTAAACAAACCCTGCCAAATTGCAAGTTTTGGCGGGGCTTGTTCAGAATTTGTTTAATAATGGAGCAAAAACGGGTTGAACGCACCAAAAAGGCTGTACCCGACGCTGCGCTGCAAAACGCCGGTGGTCAGCCAGTCGATCTGGCCGGTGATGATGCTGGCGGCGAACCAGAGCAGCAGCGCCAGCAGCCAGCAGTCGAACGCGCCGGTCACAAGGCCCAGCACCAGACCCAGCAGCCGGTTGGCACCGCCCACCAGCGGGATAAGATTGACGCCGCGCATCAGCCGCACCAGCAGGGCGAACACCCAGCGCACGATCATGCAGAGCAGCACAAACAGCAGCGCTTGCACCAGCGGCAGGAAAAGCGGCTCCAGCAGGGCGTTGATCTTTTCGGGCAGCTGGTCCCCGGCAGTCTGCAGACCCGCGGCCAGCGCGGCACGGATGGATTCCGGCAGAAAGTCCAGCCCCTGCACCGCAGCGGCAATATCGCCGCCCGACTGTGCGACGGCCTGCTCGACCCGGGTGGAGACGGAGTCGCTGAAAAAGCTAAGGTAGACTTTCGGGGCCAGCGTGCGGCTGCCCCAGGAGGCAATGCCGACGCCCAGCACCGCGCCGATCAGCTCGGTCAGCCCGGCGAGAAAGCCCTTTTGCCAGCTTTTGACAGCGGCAAAGGAAAATACGGCCAGAAAAATAAAATCATAGACAAGTGCGGGAGAAAAAGACATAGATGGGTACTTCTTTCTGTTGGATTACTTGCGGGTCGAAAGGCTTCCCCCGAGGGGGAAGCTGTCAGCGGCCCCGCCCGCTGACTGATGAGGGCGAACCTTGCCATTATTGCCCGCAAATTGGTTATTGCGGCAAGGCAGCCCCTCATCCGGCCCTGCGGGGCCACCTTCCCCCGAGGGGGAAGGCTTCGGAGCTACTCGGTTGGCTTCGCCAAAACGTCCGCCTGACTGCCGGTAAAGACCAGCGTCTGCTTGCCGTGCAGGACCGCCAGCGGGCGGGACGGCAGGCCGGTCTGCACCCAGTTCTGCACGCCGTCGTAGCCGTAGCACTCGACGGCATCGGGGCAGAGCAGATAAATGTCGGTGTCGGTGGCCGAGACCGCAAACGCCTGCCGTGCGGGAATCTCCGACATAACGGTGAGGCTTTCGGACAGGGTGACCAGGCTGTTGCCGCCGTGTACGTTCAGAAGCAGCGCGGTCTGGCGGCGTCCGGGCGCAACGCTTTGCAGCGCGGCCCCGCCGTAGTCGTAGCGTGCGACCTCGGCGGCGGTGCGGGGGTCGATGACCGCAATGTAGGTGTCAAACACGGCCATGACGCGGTTCTCGCTCTGCCAGTCCAGCCGCAGCAGCATGCTGCCCGCGTCGGCGGTGTAGAGCAGCCCCTCGGTGTCGGAGTCGAGGCTCATAAAGTAGACCGAGCAGTTCAGCTGCCCGTCCCGCGCGGCAATCATGCCCGAGGCAAACCTGCGGTTGTCGGGGGCAAAGTCCAGCGCGATCGGCGTGCCCATCGACTGGGGCATCCGCCAGCTGTACAGCTCCCGCATCGAAGGGTCATAGATGTGTACCCAGCCGGCAAAACGGTCCGCGTCGGTCACGACGGCCAGCGAGTTGTTGTTTGACATGGCGCAGAGCAGAATGTCCTCGTCAAAGCGCTGTGTGTAGAGCGTGCGGGTGCGGCTGCATACGGTCAGCTCACTGCCCGCGCGGTTGTAGACCACAAAGTGGGTGCCGCCCACAGCCAGCACGGGCCGCGCGTAGGACGGCTGCAGGCTCAGAATTTTGGAGCCGTAGGCCGAGTAGACGAGCACATCCTCATTGCCCAGCTCGACGAAGCCGTCCGCCAGCGGTTCGATTTGCAGCGGCTCGGTGATGCCGGTGGTGGTCGGCCAGCCGCCGTCGGCGCGGTTCAGGTAGAGCGACGCGCTGTCCACGGCATCACCCAGCAGCGCCAGCGAGGCCGACAGTGTGCCGGTCACAACGGTGAGCGCCAGTGCCAGCACAATGATAATGACGATCAGGACGGTGAGCCGCCGCTGCTGGCGCTGCTTGTAGAGCGGCGTCAGGGATTTGAGCCGCGCGGCGCTCTGCGCGGGCGGCTGCTCGGACGTCCGGGACGGCGGGCTGTCATCGCGCCGCGGTGTGGGAGCGGTGCGCGGCGTGCGGGCGCGGTCTGCGTCGCGGGCGGCGGCGTTCAGGGCCCGCCTCTGCTCACGCGCCAGCCGCTGCAGCAATGCCTGCCGATCTCTGTCCGCCTTACTCATAGGTGGGCCCCCTCCTTTCGTATTTTGTGTAGCAATGTAGGGGCCGGGCATACCCGGCCCGCCACTGTACGGAAATGACATCCTGCGGGAAGGCCGCGGGCGGGACATGTCCCGCCCCTACAGAACACGTTTAAACATCATCCAATTCCGGGTAATCGACCTTTTCCAAAAACAGCCCCTTTGCGGGTAGCGTCGGCCCGGCTCGGCGTCGGTCTCCGCTTTCCAGCAGGGCGGGGATGCTCTCCGGCGTCCGCTTGCCAAGACCCGCGTCCGCGAGCGTGCCCGCCAGGATGCGCACCATATTATAGAGGTAGCCGTCGGCGGTCACGGAAATTGTAAACAAATCGCCGTTTTGTACAACAGTACAATCCGTAATCGTCCGCACGGTATCCCCGTGGGCGGCGGCGCTGGACCCGGACGCGCAGAGTGCGGAAAAATCGTGCGTGCCTATGAACTGCGCCGCAGCGGCCTGCATGGCGGCCAGATTGAGCGCTGCCCCTACCCTGTGGCAGGTGTCGTAGGTGAACGGATCATCCACCCGCGCGTTCAAAATGTAGTAGCGGTAGGTCTTGGCGTGGGCGGCGTAACGCGCGTGGAAGCCGTCCGGTACGGACCGGATGTCCACCGCGCGGATGTCCGGCGGCAGGTGGGCGTTGAGCGCGGGCACGATTTTCTGCATCGGCACTTTGCCAGTATAGCAGAAGCTGAGCGCGAAACGCCGCGCATGGACGCCGGCATCGGTGCGGGAGCAGCCCTTGACGTCGGGGCGGCAGCCGAACACCGCCTGCATCGCGTCCTGCAAAACCGCGCAGACTGTGGGCGCATTTGGCTGGACCTGGAACCCGGCATAGCGGGTGCCCTTGTAGGAAATCCAAAGTAAATAATTCATGTCAGAACCAGGTAGGGGCCGGGCATGCCCGGCCCGGTTGTGTAAGGCAAGCAGATGCTTGCGGGAAGGCTGCGGGCCGGGCATGCCCGGCCCCTACAAGGTGGCTGATTCTTACGCCAGCCCCGGCACAAAGAATCGTGTGCAGGCAATGGCCACCAGCGCCACGGCAATGACCGCCAGGCATTTGAAGTCCTCGCCGGTGAATTTCAGCTGCTTGAGCCGGGTGCGGCCCTCGCCGCCGTGATAGCAGCGGCATTCCATCGCCATGGCCAGCTCGTCGGCGCGGCGGAACGCCGAGATGAACAGCGGAATCAGGATCGGCACAAGCGCCTTGATGCGCTGGGTAAATGTGCCGCTGTCCAGCATCGCGCCGCGGGCCTTCTGGGCGTTCATGATCTTTTCCGTCTCCTCGATCAGGGTCGGGATGAACCGCAGCGCAATCGTCATCATCATGGCCAGCTCATGCACGGGAAAGTGCAGCTTCGCCAGCGGGCGCAGCAGGCTCTCGATGGCGTCGGTCAGCACGATGGGACTGGTCGTGTAGGTCAGCAGGCTCGTGCCTGCAATCAGTGCGCAGACGCGCACCGCCAGCAGGATGGCATACTTGACACCTTCGATGTAAATGTTCAAAACCCAGAAGTGCACAAGCGGCTCCCCCTGCCCCGTGACGAAGAACAGGTTCAGCACCGCCGTAAAAATCACGATGGGCACGATGGGCTTGAGGCTTTTCAAAATCATCTTGCCGGGAATCTGTGCTACCTTGTACAGCGCGGCCAGCAGCAGGATGGACAGTGCCAGCCCCAGCGGGTTCGGGGCCACAAACAGCACGACGATATAGGCAATCGTCGCGACCAGCTTGAGCCGCGGGTCGCAGCGGTGCAGGATGGAATGCCCGGGAAAGTGCTGACCTATCGTAATATCTTTAAGCATTTGCCCCACCTCCCTGTTTGGCGGCCAGCGCCTTTTGAATCGTTTTGACCGCATAGGGGATCGTGTAGACGTCCGCGGGGATGTCCAGCCCCATCTGACGCAGCTTTAAAAAGATCTGCGTGACCTGCGGCACCGAAAGCCCCAGCTCCAGCAGCTCCTGTGCGCGGGCAAAGACGTTTTCCACCGTGTCATACATGGCAATTTTGGCGCGGTGCATGACCAGCACGCGGTTGGCGTACTTGGCAATATCCTCCATCGAGTGGCTGACCAGCAACACCGTGATGCCGGTTTTCTCATGGTAGTCCCTGATCTGGCTCAGGATCGTGTCGCGGCCCTCGGGGTCCAGACCGGCGGCGGGCTCGTCCAGCACCAGCACGCGGGGGTGCATGGCCATGACGCCCGCAATCGCAACGCGGCGCTTCTGCCCGCCCGAAAGCTCAAACGGGCTTTTTTCCAACAGGTCATCGGACAGGCCGACGAACGCGGCGGCCTCCCTGACGCGGCGCTGGACCTCGGCCTCGTCCAGGCCCATGTTGCGCGGGCCGTAGGCGATGTCGCGGGCGCAGGTCTCCTCAAACAGCTGGTACTCGGGGTACTGCATGACAAGGCCGACGAGAAAGCGGAAGCTGCGCAGGTCTGCGCCCTGCTCCCACAGGTCCCTGCCGTCCACAAGGACGCGGCCCGACGTCGGGCGGTTCAGGCCGTTGAAATGGCTGATAAGCGTGGATTTTCCGCTGCCCGTCGAGCCGATGATACCGACAAAGTCGCCCTCCTCGACGGTGAAGGACACGTCATCCAGCGCCTTCGTCGCGTCGGGCATACCCTGGTTATAGATGTAGCTCAGGTTTTCTACACGAATGATTTCGGACATAGTTGTTCCTTTCCCGCCGGATACAGCCCGGTTGCGGTGCCGTTCCGGCATACGTGGGAGTTTTTCGTCAGAGTGGCTTACCCCTTGGGGG
>ENA-OUQM01001576-OUQM01001576.1-human-gut-metagenome-genome-assembly--contig:-NODE-1576-length-11963-cov-4.106651_pt1 | contig 11963 bp, 6 predicted proteins | sample MGYA00237949_ERZ548830 | MGnify/ENA primary metagenome ERZ548830 (study PRJEB26490, sample SAMN05194706) | human gut metagenome | biome: terrestrial biome; feature: human-associated habitat; material...
GAGATGTGTATAAGAGACAGTGGCTGTTGCGTGCTATTTTGCTGGGAGGAAGGTAGAAATGAAAAAGGAAGTGTGCTATACTAAAACGAATAAGAAAAGAAGAGTAACAGGAGAGACAGGAATGAAATATGCAGATCCTTATACTCCGGGTGCAGGATTTATGCCAGGACATATTGCAGGACGAAAAGAGACACTGGAAAGAGCAGAAAAATATTTGAATACAATCGTATTAGGATATCCTCAGCAGTCCGTAATTTATTACGGATTACGTGGTGTAGGAAAGACGGTGTTGTTAAATGCGATAGAATGTAAAACGGATGATATGCCAATTTTAATGGGACATATTGAGATTGCAGAGAAAAGAAATTTTACACAGCAGATTACGAATTATTCTAAAAAATTCATTCATAAGATGAGTTTTAAAGAAACTGCGAAAGATTTTGTCAGCAGAGTGCAGGACTTATTAAAAGCATTTACAGTCACTTATAATCCGGAAGATCAGTCTTTCAAAGTTGGAATGGAAGAACGGGAGTATATTGTGACAGGAGATTTGTCGGAGGATCTGACAGATTTATTTGTTGCAATGGGAAAGATGGCTGATAAAACCGGGTACGCAATTTGTTTTTTTGTTGATGAGATTCAGTATATGAAAGAGGAGGAGATTGCGGCTCTTGTAAATGCTATCCACAGGTGTAATCAATTGCGCTTGCCTCTTATGATTTTTGGTGCCGGATTGCCTAAGATTTTGAAAACGCTTGGAAAAGTGAAATCATATTCGGAAAGACTTTTCCGTTTTGAGGAGATTGATGCATTATCAGGGCAGGATGCAAAGGATGCCATCGTAAAGCCGGCAGAGCCGCTTGGCGGAAGTTATACAGAAGAAGCTTTAAGATGGATTATCAGTGAGACGCAAGGATATCCGTATTTTATACAGGAATTATGCAGTGCTATATGGGAGCATCTGAATCCGGAACAGACGGTGATAGGTATCGATGATGTAAAAGGGGCCGTTTTAAAATTTTATGAAAATCTCGACCGCGGATTTTACAGGCTTCGCTATGACCGATGTACACCAAAAGAAAAAATGTTTATTTTTGCAATGGCGAAATGTGAGAAATTACCATGTTCGATTTCGAATGTCGCTAAAATTATGGAAACAGAAGTCTCTTCAATATCGCCTTACCGGGCACAACTCATTAATAAAAGTATGATCTATGCAACGGGATATGCGGAGATTGATTTCACAGTGCCGGGGTTCGACCAGTTTTTAAAACGTTTGAATCCGGAACTTCAATTAGATGAGGTAGAGAAAGTTCAGAAAGGGGATGCAGGTGATGAGTAAGGAGCTTTTAAATTATACACAGAACCGGGAACTTTCCTGGTTGAAATTCAATCACAGAGTATTGGAAGAAGCGCAGGATGAGTCAGTACCGCTATTGGAGCGGATGAAATTCGTGGCGATTTTTACCAGCAATCTGGATGAATTCTTTATGATTCGTGTTGGAAGTCTTTATGATATGGTGCACACAGATGCCAAGGCAAAAGACAGCCGGTCCGGCATGACAGCGCAGGAGCAGATCCATGCAATCCTGACAGAAGTTGCACCTTTATATAAAGAGCGCGATAAGACTTATGCTGAGATTAAGAAAGAACTGCATCCGTATGGAGTGTGTGGGCTTGATTATAAAGAGTTGGAGCCTCAGGAAAAGAAATATGTAAAGCATTATTTTAAAAATCAGATATTACCAATTCTTTCCCCGCAGATTGTGGATGCGAATCATCCATTTCCGCATCTTTTGAATAAAGAATTGTATGTAACGGCAAGTTTGAAGATGGATAACAAAAGTATGATGGGAATTGTTCCGGTGCCACAGTTCGTGTCGGACATTTTGTGCCTTCCGGGACATGATATCCGATACATTCGTATGGAAAAGGTCATCCTGGAGCATCTGAACCTGGTATTTCCGAAGTACGAAGTGTCGGAAGCGAATTATATCTGTGTAACGAGAAATGCTGATGTGTCTCCGGATGACGAGGCTTTGGAAGTGACGGATGACTTCCGGTATCTTATGCAGCAGACTATTCACAAACGCCGCCGTATGGCGGTAGTCAGACTGGAGACTGCAAATAAACTGTCTGAAGAGACACAGAAATATTTCTGTGAGAAGTTTGAGATTGAGCCGAATCAGATTTTTCGAACAAAGATGCCAATGAAATTAGATTACATTTTTGGTATCAGTGGGAATTTACCGGAAGCTATGAAACGCTCTCTGACTTATACGCCATTTTCACCACAGAACAGTGGACATGTGGCAGCAGGAAATGTGATGCGCCAGATAAAGAAAAAGGATATCCTGTTATTCTATCCGTATGAGAGTATGGATCCGTTTTTGCGCCTTATAAAAGAAGCGTCGGTGAATCCGGATGTCATGACGATCAAGATTACGATTTATCGTCTGGCAAAGAAAGCAAGGCTAGTAGAATATCTGTGTGCGGCAGCAGAAAACGGAAAAGAAGTAACGGTTCTGATCGAACTGCGTGCAAGATTTGATGAGCAGAATAATATTGACTGGTCTGAGCGCCTGGAAGAAGCAGGGTGCCGTGTGCTCTATGGATTTGACGGTTATAAGGTGCATTCAAAGATCTGTCTTATTACTTATAGAAGCCGCGGAGAAATCCAGTATATTACACAGATTGGAACTGGTAATTACAATGAAAAGACAGCGGCAATGTATACAGATCTGTCGCTCATGACAGCAAATCCGGCAATAGGAAAAGATGCGGCAGAATTCTTTAAAAATATGTCAATTGGTAATCTGGCAGGACAATATGATTATTTGATCGTATCACCGACCAGCCTGAAGCAGAAGATTCTTTATCTGATGGATGAGGAAATCAAAAAAGGTTCGAATGGGCGGATCATTATGAAAATGAATTCTGTTACGGACGTAGATTTTATACAGAAAGTATCAGAAGCATCTCGCTCAGGAGTGAAAGTGGATCTGATCGTGCGGGGAATCTGTTGTATTTTGCCGGGTGTAACTGGTTATACGGACAATGTCCGTGTGATGAGTGTTGTCGGAAGATATCTGGAGCATCCGCGTATTTTCAGTTTTGGAAGTGGAAATGATCAGAAGATTTATATTGGATCAGCAGACATGATGACACGTAATACTGAGAAGCGTGTAGAAGTAGCTGCCCCGATACTGGATCAGGATATCTGCAGGCAGATCAATCACTATTTGAAAGTGATGTTAAGTGATAATGTAAAAGCAAGAGTTCTTGGAAGTGACGGAAAATACAGGCGTAAAGAGCAGAAAGAACCGTATATTGATTCACAGAATGTCTTTATGCAAGAGGCATTGCAGGCAAAACCGCCACAGGAAGTACCGGAGAAAATTGGTTTATTGAAGAGAATCGGACGGATATTCAGCAGGTAAAAAATTAATTTGCTAGTATTCTATGAGGGTGATAAGAATTCGGATGTAATTAATAAAAAAGGTAAAGTAAGGAGTTAACGTAATAAATATGGGGAAATCACTATATATAGCTGAGAAACCCAGTGTTGCACAGGAGTTTGCGAAGGCATTGAAGCTGAACACCAGAAGGCAGGACGGGTATCTGGAATCAGAGGATTCCATTGTGACCTGGTGTGTAGGACATCTGGTGACTATGAGTTATCCGGAGGAGTATGATCCTGCCTTGAAAAAATGGAGTCTTCAGACGCTGCCGTTTATACCGACAAGATTCAAATATGAAGTTATACCGTCGGTAGCGAAACAGTATAAGATTGTAGCAGGGCTTTTGAACCGACCGGATGTAGAGACTATCTATGTCTGTACCGATTCAGGACGCGAGGGAGAATATATTTACCGTCTGGTAGAACAACAGGCGCAGGTACATGGAAAAAATAGACGAAGAGTGTGGATCGATTCCCAGACAGAGGAGGAAATACTGCGAGGAATCCGCGAGGCAAAGGATTTAAGTGAGTATGACAATCTGGCAAGTGCTGCTTATCTGCGAGCCAAGGAAGATTATCTCATGGGAATCAATTTTTCAAGATTATTGACATTAAAATATGGAAATAGCATTTCTAATTATCTTGGAACGGATTATTCAGTTGTTTCTGTAGGGCGTGTAATGACTTGTGTTCTTGGAATGGTGGTAAGAAGAGAACGCGAGATCCGTGAGTTCATCGAGACACCGTTTTATCGTATTCTTGCGACAATTGGAGAACAGGGTCAGACATTTGAAGGAGAATGGCGCGCAGTAAAGGGTTCCAAGTGGTTCGAGTCATTTGATCTATATAAGGAAAATGGATTTAAAGAGCGCGAAAAGGCGCAGCAGGTCATAGATTATTTGACGCAGGAACAACCGGTAATAGGTCAGATTGCGTCTATTGAAAAGAAAAAGGAAAAGAAAAATCCACCGTTGTTATTTAACTTGGCGGAGCTGCAGAATGAATGTTCGAAACGCTTTAAAATTAGTCCGGATGAGACACTGAAAATTGCGCAGGAACTTTATGAAAAGAAATTGACGACCTATCCGAGAACCGATGCGCGTGTGCTTTCCACGGCTGTGGCAAAAGAGATACATAAGAATCTCAATGGACTTATGAAATATGAGCCGGCAGTTTTGTTTTTACAGGAGATTGTAGGATTCGGAAGTCATAAAGGTCTGGCGAAGACAAGATATGTCAATGACAAACAGATTACCGATCACTATGCCATTATTCCAACCGGACAAGGCATGAGTGCGCTAAGTGGACTTTCCTGGACCTCACGGGCGGTCTATGATGTAATCGTAAGACGATTTTTAAGTATATTTTATCCGGCGGCGGTTTATCAGAAGGTTGCCATTACAACAAAGGTAAAAGAAGAGTCTTTCTTTGCAAGCTTTAAAGTACTGGCAGAGCCTGGCTACTTAAAAGTTGTTGGAGTTCCGGGAGAAAAGAAGGGAGAATCTGGCAGCGCTGCAGGAGCAGAAGCCGGAAATGTAAATGCAAGTATGACTTCCGTAGAAACAGGTGATGGTTCCGGTGATAACAATTCGGGTGACAATGGTGGCGGTAACGAAGATATGGCATCTTCCCAGGCATTTTTTGAAAAAATCCAAAGCCTGAAAAAAGGGATGACTCTCCCAATCCAGGGAATGGAGATTAAGGAAGGAAAGACATCTCCACCGAAACGTTATAATTCCGGTTCCCTGATCCTTGCTATGGAAAATGCAGGACAATTGATTGAAGACGAAGAGCTTCGCGCACAGATTAAAGGAAGTGGAATCGGAACCAGTGCGACCAGAGGTGAAATCCTAAAGAAGCTTTTTAACAATAAATATCTGGCACTCAATAAGAAGACACAGATTGTCACACCGACCATGCTTGGAGAAATGATCTATGATGTGGTTGACCATTCTGTACGGTCGCTTTTGAATCCGGAGCTGACAGCAAGCTGGGAGAAGGGGCTGACCTATGTGGCTGACGGAGATATCACCTCTGACGAGTATATGATGAAACTGGACCGCTTTGTGTCCAGCCGCACGGAAGGCGTCAAAGGACTGAATAATCAATATCAGCTCCGCGCCTGTTATGACCGGGTTGCACCGTTTTATAAGAATGAGAAGCGGACGACGAAGTACGCAAAATCCGGGCGTGCAAAGAGTGGAACAAAGACCAGTGCAAAATCGGGCAGTAAGTCTAGTGGAAGAAAGAGTACAAAGACAGTAAATGCCAGCAAATAGGTACAATAAAAAAGATTAAAAAAAATAATAAGTAAACTGTGAGCAGGAGGAGTTTAGAAATGTTCGAAGAAATGACAGTAGCAAAGATGTATAATCTTAATGAGACAATTGCAAAGGATATCTTTGAAGGAGTGACTTACCCATGGGAAGTACTTCCGAAGATCAGTGATTTCATTGTAAAACTGGGAGAGACACTTCCGGCAGACGAGTATGATAAAGTAGGAGAAAATGTGTGGATTGCAAAATCTGCAAAAGTATTTGAATCAGCATATATCCACGGACCGGCAATCATCGGAAAAGATGCAGAGGTTCGCCACTGCGCATTTATCCGTGGCAATGCAATTGTAGGAGAGGGAGCCGTAGTCGGAAACTCTACAGAACTTAAGAATGTTATACTGTTCAATAAAGTACAGGTTCCACATTACAACTATGTTGGAGATTCCGTACTTGGATACAAAGCACATATGGGAGCAGGATCTATCACTTCCAATGTAAAATCAGACAAGAAACTGGTCGTAGTAAAATCGCCAGAAGGACAGATTGAGACCGGAATCAAGAAATTCGGAGCCATGCTCGGTGATGAAGTAGAAGTTGGCTGCGGAACAGTATTGAATCCGGGAAGTGTAGTCGGAAGCCACAGCAATATCTACCCGCTGTCCAGTGTCAGAGGATTCGTACCTGCAAACAGTATCTACAAAAAGCAGGGTGAAGTAGTAGAGAAATATTAAAAATCCGCATGTATCTAATTATATAAAAACACAGAAAGAGGCTGTACACGATTGTACAGCCTCTTTCTGTGTTTTTAGAAATATCTGGCATGCGGAAGGCAGTGCCCCAAAAAACGGAAGAGGTGACAGAAAAAACAAGTTCTCTGTATTGACAATACATTTCCCGTATGGTATTGTATAGAAAGACTTTAACACTTTAAAGCGCAACGGTTTAAAGCAACGAATTCAAACAAAAGACTAGTTATTTGGAGGAATGAGAGATGTCAAAGGAAGTATTATGTATTATCTTGCTTGTCGTGTTCTTTGCGATTATGATCTATGTCGGATTTTATTCCAGAAAGCATGCGGCAGATGTGAATGGTTTTGTTCTTGGAGGGCGTGGCGTTGGTCCGTGGCTGACGGCTTTTGCATTTGGAACGTCATATTTTTCAGCTGTTATTTTTGTAGGCTATGCGGGACAGTTTGGATGGAACTTTGGTCTTGCCAGTACATGGGCGGGGCTTGGAAATGCATTTATCGGGTCATTGCTTGCATGGAATGTGCTTGGAAGAAGAACACGTATTATGACACAGCATGTAGATGCTAAGACGATGCCGGATTTCTTTGGTAAGAGATTTGACAGTGTGCCGCTTAAGGTAACGGCATCGGTCATTGTATTCATTTTCCTGATTCCGTACACGGCGTCCTTATACAATGGACTTTCCAGTCTCTTTGGACTTGTGTTTGATATTCCGTACTGGCTTGTTATTTTAATTATGGCGGTACTGACTGGATTCTATGTTATTTTCGGTGGATACATGGCAACGGCGATCAATGATTTTATTCAGGGAATCATTATGCTGTTTGGAATCTGCGCAGTAATCGGAGCAGTACTTGCCGACAATGGAGGATTTCAGGAGGCAACAAAGGCGTTGGCTTCTGTGACAGGCGACGCGGGCTGGCAGGGAGCATACAACGCATTTCTTGGACCGGATCCGCTGGCACTTTTATTTGTGGTAATTCTGACTTCCCTTGGAACATGGGGGCTGCCACAGATGGTCGGTAAATTTTATGCCATTAAGAGCGAGAAAGATATACATAAAGGAACGGTTATATCCACAGTGTTTGCCATTATTGTTGCCGGAGGCTGTTATTTCCTTGGAGGATTCGGAAGACTGTATGCAGATAAAGTAACCATCAATCCAGCCACCGGAAAACCGCTGTTTGACACCATTGTGCCGACCATGTTATCTACACTTCCGGCACTTGTCATAGCGGTGGTCATTGTGCTTGTATTATCCGCATCTATGTCCACTCTTTCATCACTGGTGCTGACATCAAGTTCTACATTTACACTGGATGTGATCAAGCCTGCATCTAAGAAAGAAATGTCTGAGAAAAAGCAGGTGTTTGTTATGAGAGTGTTTATTGTATTTTTTATTTTTGTATCGGCAGTGATTGCAATCTTTAAAGATGCACATCCGGAAGTAACATTTATCGCACAGATGATGGGAGTTTCCTGGGGTGCTCTTGCAGGATCATTTTTGGCACCGTTCTTATATGGATTATACTGGAAAGGCGTGACAAAAGCTTCTGCATTTGTTTGTTTTATATGGGGGTGTGCGGTAGCAGTAATCCAGCTTGTCATTACACTTGGAGGAGTTGATGTGAGCGGCTGGGAACCGGTACTTGGATACATTTTCAAATCTTCAATCAATTCCGGTGTGATCGCTATGGTCGGTGGACTTATTCTTGTTCCGGTTGTAAGTCTCTTTACAAAGAAACAGGCGAAGAAAGTAATCGATGATCTGTTTGCATGTTATGAAGAGAAAGTTATGACGACAAGAAAAGAAGCTCTTGAGGATGAGTAAAAAAATGACAGAAAAATTGAGTCTTGAACTCAAAAAAGCATAAGAATATTAAAAAAAATCAAGGAAAGTGATTAAATATGTCACTTTCCTTTTTTTTATTCCTGTGTTAGTATGAGTGAGTCTTAAAAAAAGACAACTAATTTGATGAAAATTAATTTGGAAGGATGATAGATATGAATAATTTTGAAAAGTACGAAAAGACTTATTTTATGCCACCGGTCGTCACATATGATTGGGTGAAGAAGACAGAGATTGAAAAACCGCCGGTATGGTGTAGTGTTGACCTGCGAGATGGTAACCAGGCGCTGATCGAGCCAATGAGTCTTGAGGAAAAGTTGGAGTTCTTCCAGATGTTAGTAGATATCGGATTTAAGGAGATTGAGGTTGGATTCCCGGCAGCATCCGATACCGAGTACAAGTTCATGAGAACGCTGATTGAGAAGAATATGATCCCAGATGATGTGACCGTTCAGGTACTGACTCAGGCAAGAGAGCATATTATTAAGAAGACATTTGAAGCTGTTAAGGGTGCGCCTCATGCGGTGATCCATCTGTACAACTCCACATCTGTTGCACAGAGAGAGCAGGTATTCAGAAAAAGCAAAGAGCAGATCAAGAAGATTGCAGTCGATGGAGCAGAATTACTTCTGAAGCTGGCAAATGAGACAGATGGTAACTTTACATTTGAATACAGCCCGGAGAGTTTCTCTGGAACAGAGGTTGATTATGCGGTCGAAGTTTGTAATGCAGTCTTAGACGTATGGAAACCAAGTGCGGACAACAAGGCAATCATCAATATTCCGACAACCGTTGAAAATGCGATTCCACATGTATTTGCATGCCAGTTAGAGTATGTAGATAAGAACCTGAAATACAGAGATAATGTTGTATTAAGTCTTCATCCACACAATGACCGTGGTTGTGGTGTTGCAACTGCGGAACTTGGAATTCTGGCAGGAGCTGACCGTATCGAAGGTACATTATTTGGAAATGGAGAGCGTACCGGTAATGTAGATATTGTGACATTAGGTTTAAATATGTTCTCTCACGGAGTGGATCCAAAGCTTGATTTTACTGATATGCACCATATTCGCGAAACTTATGAGAGACTGACAAGAATGCATGTCTATGAGCGTCAGCCGTATGCAGGAGATCTGGTATTTACAGCATTTTCAGGATCACATCAGGATGCTATTGCAAAAGGAATGGCGTGGAGAGAAGAGAAGAAGTGCGATACATGGACAGTTCCATATCTGCCGATCGATCCACAGGATGTTGGAAGAAAATACGATTCAGATGTTATCCGCATCAACAGCCAGTCTGGTAAAGGTGGTGTGAACTACATTCTGAAACAGAGCCATGGAATCAATCTTCCAAAAGAGATGCGTGAGGAAGTCGGATATCTTGTGAAAGGTATTTCTGACCGTGCACATAAAGAGCTGACTCCGGAACTTGTATATCAGATTTTCTCTGATAACTACATTAATACAAAACCGGTATTTCATATTGACGAGTGTCATTTCAAACAGGTCAATGGAATTACAGCTGAGGTTACGATCAATCATGAGAAAGAGAGCCAGGTCATCACCGCAACGGGTAATGGACGTTTGGATGCGGTCAGCAATGCAATCAAACAGTATTTCAACGTCAGCTATGAACTGAGCTTTTACGAGGAACATTCTCTGACAAAAGGATCATCCTCCAAGGCTGTTGCATATGTTGGTATAATCTGCCAAGGAAAGACATTCTGGGGTGTTGGAATTGACGCCGATATTATCAAGGCATCCATTGAGGCACTCACAGTTGCAGTTAATAAGCTGGAAGAGATTGGAAATTCCAATACATGTAAAGACACACGTATGATTGAAATTATGAATTATATTCAGGAGAACTATATTGATATTACATTAGATGACCTTGCTGAGAAGTTCTTCTTGTCTAAACCATACATTTCCAAATACATTAAGGAGAAATCCGGCGTCACATTTGGAGAACTGGTAAAGAAAATCCGTATGAAGAAAGCAAGAGCACTTCTTAAGAGCAGCAATATGACAGTGGAAAATATTGCATTATCTGTCGGATATCAGAATGTGGAGCATTTCAATCGATTGTTCAAAAAGGCATATAATATGACTCCAATTCAATTTAGAAATGAAAAATAAACAGAATTTATAGACCTATAAAAGCGGTTTTGAGCTAATTGCCCAAACCGCTTTTTGATTTTTAACAAAAGTCATAAATAATTAACAAAATTTGTCAAATCCTTAACAAATGTGCCTTGTAGGCGTTGCCATTTTTCGGTAAAAAAGTTATAATAAATTCGGCGAAATTTTGGTATAACCATATTTTAATAAAGAAAATGGAGGGCTAAATTATGGGCAACATGGCAACAGAAAATGCAGCAGGTAATCGCATTGAACAGTTACTTGATGCAGGCAGCTTTGTTGAAATCGGCGGAGCAGTAACAGCCAGAACAACAGATTTCAACATGCAGGAAAAGAAAACTCCGGCAGACGGTGTCATTACCGGTTATGGAGTGATCGATGGTAATCTGGTATATGTGTACAGCCAGGACGCTTCAGTATTGAAGGGATCAATTGGTGAGATGCATGCCAGAAAGATCGCGAACATTTATGATATGGCAATGAAGATGGGGGCTCCTGTTATTGGACTTGTAGATTGTGCAGGTCTCAGACTTCAGGAGGCAACAGACGCACTTGAGGCATTTGGAACATTATATTTAAAACAATCACTTGCATCAGGAGTAATTCCACAGATTACAGCAATTTTCGGAACCTGTGGCGGAGGCTTGTCCTTAGTACCAGCTCTTACAGATTTTACATTTATGGAAGAAAAGAATGCGAAGTTATTCGTAAATTCTCCGAATGCGATTCCAGGAAATACAGTAGATAAATGTGATACATCTTCTGCAAAATTCCAAAGTGAAAAGACAGGTCTTGTAGATGGTGTCGGAACAGAAGAAGAGATTCTTTCAGAGATTCGTACATTAGTAAGCATTTTACCATGTAATAATGAGGAAGATGCATCATACACAGAATGTTCAGATGATCTGAATCGTGCATGTTCAGAGATTGAAAATGCAACAGAAGATACGGCAATAGCCCTTGCTGAAATCGCAGATGATCATGTATTCTTTGAGACTCAGAAGAATCATGCGAAAGACATGGTAACAGGCTTTATTCGTTTGAATGGTATGACAGTTGGTGCTGTTGCGAACAGATCTAAAGTTTATGATGAGAATGCAGAAGTTGTAGAAGAGTTTGATGGAGCACTTTCTGCAAGAGGCGCAAGAAAAGCAGCCAGATTCGTAGAGTTCTGTGATGCATTTAATATTCCGGTTCTTACACTGACGAATGTATCAGGATTTGCAGCAACTATGTGTGCAGAAAGAAGCCTTGCAAAGGCAGCAGCAAAATTAACTTATGCATTTGCAAATGCAACTGTACCAAAAGTTAACGTTGTAATCGGAAAAGCATTTGGAAGTGCTTATGTGACAATGAACAGTAAATCTCTTGGTGCTGATATGGTCTATGCATGGCCGACAGCAGAAATCGGAATGATGGAAGCAGATCTTGCAGCAAAAATTATGTATGCAGATGCTGATGCTGAGACAATCAACGAGAAA
>ENA-OUQM01001591-OUQM01001591.1-human-gut-metagenome-genome-assembly--contig:-NODE-1591-length-11879-cov-7.989005_pt1 | contig 11879 bp, 9 predicted proteins | sample MGYA00237949_ERZ548830 | MGnify/ENA primary metagenome ERZ548830 (study PRJEB26490, sample SAMN05194706) | human gut metagenome | biome: terrestrial biome; feature: human-associated habitat; material...
GCTGGAAAAGTGGGCAAAAGAGCCGTTTGAAACCGATGGTTTCAAAACTTCCTTTCCTCTCAAGAGCTTCGTTTATTATAGGTCGTAACGGGAATTGACTCAGCAGCAGACCCGCTGCCGCTCCCACTCAGTTGAAGGGGTAGGAGCTTCTGGTCTATGATATCGTGTCCGGGACAACAAATTTCTCTCCCTGATGCTGGCCGTAGTACGAATACTTGCGGAAAATCCTATCCAGATACTAAAAAAGCTCTCCTGCCTGAAGCAAGAGAGCTTTCGTCCGTCTCTGCGGAGCCGCCTACCTTACAGCGCCGCCCACTCCTCCTCCGTCAGCAGCGTGTTCAGCGCCTGCAAAAGGGCGTTGGGGGTCATACGCTCCGGCAGACTCAGTTTCCTGCACAGCGCCTGCCGCCGGGCGGCGGAGTCGGGGCCGATCAGTCCCTTTTCCAACAGATCCGCCTTGGTAAGCTGCAAGGGGGCCGCCGGGGCCTCCTCTCCCTCCCATGTGGCGCCGCAGCGGCGCAGGGCTTCCAGCAGCACGGCGGGGGGCATCCCCTCCACGCCCAGCTTGCCCTCCTTACCGCCCTTGCGTTTGCGGCGCTCCTTGCCGTACACGTCCGGCACATAGGCCTGCAAGATCTGCTCCGGCGGCAGAACACCCTTCAGGTGATTGCGGATCACAAAGCCCGCCCCGTCCGGGTCCGTCATGAGGATGACGCCCCGGGCCGCCGCCAGACGGCGGAGATAAGCCAGCTTCTCCCGGTCGTGGAACACGGAAAATCCCCCCGTCTCCACGATCACGGCGTCCACCACCTGCGAAAGGGCATTCTTATCGTACCGCCCCTCCACCACGATGACCTGCCGCACACGGGGCTTCACCGGCTGCCGGCCAGCTCCATGAGGAACAGCTTCAGCTCCGCCTCGCTGTCCATATTCTTCTCGCTTTTCATCCGCCGATCCAGCCTCTGGCATCGGATGACCGCCGTTTGACACCATTCGTGATCCACCTTTCCTGCCGCCTGCATCAACAGCTTGGCGGGATAATCGGAGCTCATGCTCCACAGCTGCTTGAGCCAGAACCGGTCCTTCCCGGCATCCAGCGCCATCCGGGCCGTATACAGCCGCCTCAGCTCCTTGCCCACCGCCGCCAGTATGACGATGGGCTCCGTCTGCATCCGCAGCAGCTCCCCCAGCACCTGCGCCGCCTGATCGTACTTCCCGGCGGTGATGCTGTTGGTCATGTCAAAGACCCGTGCGTCCAGCACGGGGTCCGCCACGGCGTTGATATCCTCCACCGTCACCGCCCGGCCCTTGGCATAGGCGGCGATCTTCCCGATCTCCGGCACCAGCTCCGTCATCAGGGAACCGCAGGTGAACAGCAGATGATCCGCCGTGGCGTCGTCGATGTCGTGTCCGGCGGCGGCAAAGCGGCGCTTCACCCATCGCAGCAGCTGCGCCCGCTCCTGCTGGCGGAACTCCACCTCGCACACGGACTTGTCCAGCGCAGCGCACAGCTTTTTCATCTTGCCGTCCCGCTTATAGGGCAGCAGATCGTATACCAGCACCAGCGTGCAGTACTCCGGAAAGTCCGCCAGCAGGGCCATCAGCGCCGTGCGCTGCTGCTCATCCAGCCGGAAGATGTCCAGATCCGTCACCACCACCATGGTGTGCTGGGCCATCATGGGCATGGCCTCCGTCACCTCTGTCAGCTCCTGCACTGTCAGTCCCTTGCCGGAGAGCCGGTGGTAGTTGAACTCCTCGAAGCCCGCCGGGATCAGCAGCCTGTGCAGCTCCTCCAGATAGTAGCTCCGCAGATACGTCTCCTCTCCGTAGAACAGGTATACGTTCTGTGGGGTCTGTGCCTTCAGATCCGCCCGCAGGCGATCGAAGCCGTTGTTCTTTTTTTCAGCCTTAGGGGGCATGGTCAATCTCCTCCGTGTACGGTCACTAAAATATTTCCCTGCCGGTCGGTGCGGTAGATCTCCGCTCCCGCCTGGCTCAGCCGGTCCATGGCCTCCTGCGTGGGGTGGCCGTAGCTGTTGTCGCCCACGCTGATGATGGCCGTCTCCGGCCGCACGGCCTGCAAAAGCTCCTGCGAGGAGCTGTATCGGGAGCCGTGGTGGCCCACCATCAGCACCTCGATATCCGGCAGATCGTACTGCCCCACCAGCTTGCGCTCCGTGCTGCCCGCCATGTCGCCGGTGATGAGCACGTCAAAATCCCCGGCGCTGCACAGGGCCGTCAGCCCCTGCTCATTGAGGTCGCCCTCCCCCACCGGGGGATAGAGGCTCAGCACCGCCCCGCCCAGCGGACACTCCACCGTCCGGCGGACATACACCACCTCGATGCCGTTCTTCTCCGCCAGCCGCAGCAGCCGCTCCCTCACGCCGTATTCGTCCTCGATATCCGGCAGATACAGGGTCTGCACCTCCAACCGGGCCAGCAGCTGATACAGGCCGTTGGTGTGGTCGGCGTGATAGTGGGTCACCGCCACGGCCCGCAGCCTGTGGATACCCATGCTCTCCAGCTGACCCGCCGCACGGCTCCCGGCATCCACATAGCTGTTGCTGGAGCCGCAGTCCACCACCACCGCCTGATCCCCGGCATACAGCAGGGTACACTGTCCCTGCCCCACATTCACCGCCATGGCGTTCATCTCTCCGCAGCGGCTGAGCCGGACATTGAGTCCCACCGTCAGCAGCAGGGTCATGGCCGCCAGCGCTGCCGCCACGGCGTATTTCCGCCGCCGCTCCCCGGTGATGGCGCAGGCGGTGAAGAGGGCGTAAGCGTACATCAGCCAGTATTTGAGATAACGGTTGGAAAAATACAGCGCATGGCCCGGCAGACGGGTCAGAGCCGATGCCATCCACAGGACATACCGCACCAGCGCCCACACGCCCCAACCCAGCACCCGTGCCGCCGGAAGCCAGAGAAAGCCCGCCAGCGTCGCCACGAACGCCAGCATGAAGCTCCATCCCGCTGCCGGAAGGATGAGCAGATTGCTCAGCGGCGCTATGAGGGAAAATGTGTTGAAGTAACAGGCCGTCAGTGGGATGGTGAACACCATGGCCGCCAGCGAAGCGGAGAGATTGGCGGCCACGAAGGACACCACCGCCCGCACCGGCCGCTTCTTCCCCCGGTACAGCCCCTTGAAAAAGCCGCTCAGCCTTTGGGAGAAGCACACCAGTCCCAGCGTGGCAGCGAAGCTCAGCTGCAGGCTCACCCCCGCTGCAGCGAAGGGATTGGCCAGCAGGATCACCAGCAGCGCCGCCGACAGGCTGGTAAGCCCGTCGCTCTCCCGGCGCAGCAGCGGAGCCGCCAGCAGGAATATCTGCATGATGCAGGCCCGGACCACCGAGGGTGTCAGACCCACCATCACCATATAAAACAGCAGCACCGCCATAGAGAGCCCCGCCCCCAGCGCCCGCCGCCGGACGGGGAGCAGCAGCCCCAGCAGGGACACCAGAAAGGCACAGTGCAGCCCCGATACGGCGAACAGATGGGCCACCCCCGCCTGCGTCATGACGGCAGCGTCCTCCTCCGCCATACCGCTGCGGTCGCCGGTCAGCTCCGCCGTGACGAAGGCCGCCGTGTCGCCGTCGGGCCATATGGCGGCGATCTTCTCCCGCAGGGCGTACACCGCCCGCTGGGGCAGCCACCGGATGCTTCCGGCGCTGCCCTCCTCCGCCGTCAGCGGTCCACGGGCATACAGCAGAGCGAACACGCCCCGTGAGGTGAAGGCCGTCACATCGTTTTCCCGGATGCGGGCGGCGTCCTGCCATTGGGCCGTGCCGGAGAGCGGCTGCCCCGGCTCTAAACCGGCATATTCCGCATCGGCGTAGACCTCCGCCTTGGCCGCCGAGCCGGAGAGGCGGATGGTGACACGGACGCCCCACTCCGTCTCCACCGGGCGGGAGAGCACCGTGCCGGAGAACTCCCCCATCTGCCCGCAGCGGGCTGTCACCGGAGCCTGTACCAGTGCCTGAAACAGCGCCGTGTACACCAGCGCCCCGCACAGGGCAAAGAGGATCAGCATCCCCCGCAGCCGCAGCCGGGCGGGCATCGTCCGCTTCAGCCCCAGCAGCACCAGTCCCGCCAGCAGGCAGGCCCCTGCCGCCCACAGCTGCCAGACGCCCACGCCCAGCAGCACGGCGGCAAAAACGCCCGCCGCAAAGGACAGCGCTATGGTGGCCAAGGTCCGCATCCTCTCTCCCCCCTCCCTGCTGCTTTTCGTCTTATTATAGCAAACCTCACCGCCCCCGGCAAGGCCTTTCCTTGACAGGTGCCTCATGCGTGTGATAGCATCCATATATGCTATCCACTCTCACATGAGAGGGAACCATGAGGCTTCTGGTAAACGATCTGAAGCTGTACTTCGGTCTGATGTTCCTGCTGCCCCTGACGCTGGCCGGTCACAAGCTGCGCCTGACCCTCATCGGGGGGCTCTCCAACAACGAGTGATCTCCTCCCACCAGGACAAATACTACGCCGTGTTCCTGCTGCTGGTTTACCGGCTGGCTCCCCGCACCTTCCGTCTCCGCATCTGATTTCACGAATTATAGCAATGGAGGTTCTGCACCATGACTGATCTGGAACGGGCCAAGGAGGCCCTGACAACCATTGACTGCACCTGCGCCCTGTGCCGGGACGAGGAGGTCCGCACCACCCAGCTTCGGGGGGTAGCGCCCCTTCTTAGCTGGCTGGAGGAGGGCCTTTCCGGCTGGAGCGTGGCCGATCGGGTGGTGGGTGCCGGAGCCGCATGGCTCTATACCCTGCTGCACCCGGCGATGGTCTATGCCCCGGTGATGAGCCGCCGGGCCACGGCCATTCTCACCCAATACGGTGTTCCCTATACCTGCGATGAGGTGGCGGAGTCCATTCTGAATCGAACCGGCACGGGCCTCTGCCCCATGGAGGAGGCCACCGCCAATGCCGCCGACCCCCAGCAGGCACTGGCGGCCATCCGGCAAAAGGTGCAGGAGCTGAGGGCCATGTCCGGCCGCTGATCCCCCCGCTGCCCAGCCCATGCCCGCCCCGCAAACAGCGCAAGCCCCGCAAACAGCGCAAGTCCCGCAAACAGCGCAAGCCCCGCAAACAGCGCAAGCCCCACAAACAGCGCAAGCCCCACAAACAGCGCAAGCCCCACAAACAGCACAAGCCCCGCAAACAGCGCAAGCCCCACAAACAGCGCCCCGGCCGCATGGCCGGGGCGCTGCTTTTCCGCAATGTTCTTCCGTGCTGTTCCGGTAGGGGTATCCTCACGCCGGGAAACACCTCTCATTCGGGAAAAATCCCCCTTCGGAAGCACACTCTCCCATGAGGAAATGCCCGCCGCAGGCCGAAGCCTGCGGCGGGCACGCTTTTGCAGTTGGTGCTCATCCTCTCATGTGACGGTCACGCAGACCTCTCACAGCGAGTGCTTCAGCGAGCCTTACGCTTCAGGACCACCACAGCGGCGGGGATCATACCGCAGCTGATAACGGCCAAAGCCACCCACAGCATCACGTTGCTGGTGTCGCCGGTCTCGGGAGGCGTAGTGGGCTTGGGATCGGTGGTACCGGAATCACCGGGCTTAGGATCGGGCTTGGGGTCGGGGTTGTCGGGCTCAGGATTCTCAGGCTGCTGAACACCCTCGTAAGCGACGGCGCTCAGGCTGCGAGAGAAGATGAAGTTGCTGATGAAGGTGAATTCATCCGTCTGATGGATCTTGTGGTTCAGTACGTTGGCAAACAGAGCGATGTCCATGTTGCCGGACTGATACTCGAAGCCCACCACACCGTTGTTGTAGGTCTCGAACTGCTCCACCAGACCGTCGTCGGTCAGGCAGATGCAGCCCTGCAGGGGATCCTTCCCGGCGTTCTGCACCAGAACGGTAGCGCCCTCAGGAATCTCGGTGAACCAATAGGTACCATACTCGTACATCACATCGTCACCCTCGTTGATGTAGGTGGCGTTGATGAGAGTGTTGTTGGGATACACCACGCGGCCCAAGAAGTCGGTACCCATCTCGCAGGAAGAGATCTCCAGACCCACCAGCTCCTCGACCCGGCTAACGGCGGTGTCGGTATAGCCCATGTAGGGAGTACCGGCCTTGACGGCGCCCAGAGCCTCATCATTCAGAGCACGGGAACCCACGATGACGTTGGCAGCGGAGAGGTCGTCGGTGACGGTGAAGCCCATATTGGTCAGGGCCAGCCAGTCGAAACGATAGTTGTAAGAGCCGGAGCGCAGAGTGGTCTCCACGTAGCCGCTGGTGTTGTTGGCGGGCTTACCGGGCAGATACACGGTGGGGTTGTCGATGACGGCGGCCTTGTAGTTGGCGCCGTACACGCCGGTGGCGGTCACGACATACTCATCGGCGATGGTCAGGAAGTCCTCATAGGAGCACAGGAAGTTGCCCTTCTCCTCGCCCTCGGTGATCATGGCCACGGTCTTGCCGGCGTTCAGCAGAGCGTTGACGGCATTGGCGGAATCGTTGGAGACGTTGTCGATGATGACATCGGCGTTCTCGACACCGTCGAAGTCGGCGGTGCACTCAGCCAGAGCGGCCAGAGTGCCCTCATAGTCGATGGTAGCCTGGCAGGACTGCATGATGGTCTCATAGGCGGCGGGCTCAGCCACGATGATACGGTCATAGCCACGGGCATGGCTGCGCTGGGCAAAGCTCTCGGAGTACAGGCCGGACCACACGCTGATGAAGGTGCCGTCGTACAGCTGGCTGTTAGCCAGAGAACGCTTGGCCTGATACATGGAGATGACCATGGTGCCCTCGGGATAGGTCACGCCGTCATAGACGAAGGACTCGGTAGCCACGTTGACCTTGACATCGTTGCGGGTCAGATACTTCAGCTCCGCAGCGGCGTCGAAGAGGTTCTTCTGGTTGTCACGATCCAGAGGGATGATGTAGCACTCGGGATAGAAGTTGCCGTTCTGGCCCTCGCCGTCGTACACGGGACGCATCAGCTCAGCCTGAGCGCCGGTCTCGTCGTACTGGTTCACGTACCAAGGAGCCACATCGGCGTTGGAGTTGGTGTTGTTCACGCCACGGGAGAACAGCTTGGCCTGATTCTCCAGCATGGAGATCTTGTTGTCACGGATGAACATAGCCTGGGTCATCAGGCCGTAGGGAACCATGTACTCGGCGCTGATATCGCTATACACGGGCAGCTCCCAAGTGATGCCGGCGGTGCCGATCAGCACGGGATACTGAGAACCGTAAGCCGTGGTCATATCATCCCAGGGCTGGGTCCACTCCTTGCCGGTAGGGGAATCCTCGCTGCCTCTCAGGAAATCCCGGAAAGGCATCTCGAAGCTGTTGTGATCGGGGTTGTTGGCGATGGCGCCGATACCGACGGCCTCGCCCAGCTTAATGAACTGCTCAGCGATCAGGTCATACTCGTAGTTGGGCTCATGGGGAGGCGTGCAGGGCTCAATGAGGACGGCGTCCACACGGCCATGGATCTCGGTAAAGACCATGGGGTTGAACTTGTTCACCAGAGCCATAGCGTTGGCATCCTCGAACAGGGTCTGGTTGGCCTCGTCACGGTTGGGGTCATAGCCCTGACCGCTGGTACGGGTCATGTGCTCATACCCCTCCACGTTCTGCTCAGGAACGATGACGACGAACACGTCGGTCAGCAGTTCCTTAATATTCACGGTTTCGCTCTCAACGTTGTAGTACTTCTCCAGATCCAACTGCCCGGAGTACAGGCCCTTGGAGGAACCGCTGGTGGTCCAGTGGTTGTAGCCGTTCTCGCCACGGATGTAGCCCAGGTAGGAGGCGTAATCCTTGATGAGGTCGGGGGTCTTGGCATTGTTTCTTGCCATTTCCTCGGCCAGAAGAGCCTTACCGGCATCCGTGAAGCCCGTCAGGGTCTTGACGTCAACGGTCTCGTTCTTCAGCAGCATATGGCCGAACTCCAGAATACCGTTGACGGCGGCATTCTCGTTGGAGTGGACGTTGGAGGCGAACATGGGGACACGCAGGTCATCCCACTTGCCTTCCTTCAGCTGAGCCAGGACCAGATCGGGATCCTGCTCCACCAGTTCGGTGTACTCCAGCCAGCGGTCCACGGACGCCTTCTGGTCGGCAATGATCACGTAGGGGATGTCGTAGCCGTCGGTGGTGGAACGGCCCATGGACTCACGGGAGACATACAGATCGGTCTCGGCGTTGGCCAGAGCATCCACATCGTCGTACAGCTCATAGATGGTGCGGAAGGTGTCATAGGGAACGACCTTCGTAGCCACGCTGCCCACGGTCTTCTCCGCCACGATGGCGTTGAAGTTGAAGTAGCCGCAGATGTCCAGATACGCACCGCCGTTGTTGTGGGGAGCGCTGTAGTCAACGGCGCCGAAACGGGTGGTGTAGAAGTAGCAGTTGATGTCCATCACGACGTTCAGATACACCTTACCGTCGTTGTCGGTCTCGACGCCCATCTCCTTGATGTCAAACATCCGGACGGTCTCTTTGTTGTTCTGGGTGACCCACTGATCCAGTGTGCCGCCCTCCCAGGGGTTGGGGAACTTCTCGGGGTTCAGGTACTGACGCTCGCCGTCACGTACCAGAGAGAAGCTGATGGACTGCGCCTCGATGGCGGCGGTCAGCTCGTCAGCGGTCAGGGATACGGGAACCCTCACGGTGACGTCCTTGGTGTCCTCAGCCAGAGATACCTGCCAGTCTACCGGCAGGTTGGGGTAGGTATTTGCCAGAGATTTGCCTGGAGCACGGGTGTCATCCGCCAGATCAGCCACGCTGGCGAAGGCAGACACAGGGAATACGAGGGAAACTGCCAGAACAAACGCGAGGATCTTCGCCATCAGGCGGGGTCTTCTGTGTTGCATAGTTGCCTCCTCATTCTTCTCATATTGTGTTACTTCGGGTCTTGAGTCTCTGCTTGTATCCTACGCTTTTCAAACGGTCCGGCCCTTCGTCAGTGGGCTTGTGCGCCTCCTTCCGCCAACTGCCACCGTCAGGATGCCTGTCCGTCCTCTGCCGGCGGACCTTTCCGTCCGTTAGCTTGAGTGTAACAAGTTCTTAATGTATTGTCAATATTGCTATACGTACATTCTGCGTAATATATTTTGTGTATTTCGCCGTCACTCCCGTCAATCAAATTGGCACGCCGCCGCTTTTTTCTGTATATACTGCATAAAAGCAGCCCTTCGATCCATTGAGAGCTGCTTCTTAGCAAATTTCCACTTGTTTTTGTCAGAAAACCGTCATACAGATGTCTTGTCCCCATCCGGCGCACAGTACTGCTCCGCCAGACGCTGCACCAGTGCCTGCATCTTCTGCACCACCGGCTCCGGCGACACGATCCGCAGGCCGCCGCCAAGGCCCGCCACCCAGCCCAGGAACTGGGGGCTCACCGCCACATCCACGAAAGCCTGAAAGTGCGCCCCGTCCACCGGCAGCACCGGCACCTCCTTGCCGAACCGGTCGATGAGCACGCCCACTATCTCGTTCTCCCCCTCCAGCGTCACCCGCACCGGCTGACCGCCGTACATTCCGAACAGCCGCTGGGTGTATACAGCCGGGTCAAACCGAGCCATCCGCTCCTGCCCCAACCGGGGCGCCTCCAACAGGGTGATGCGCTTCATCTTGTCCACCCGATAGTGCTTCACCCGGTCCGCCTCGGCGTCGTAGGCAATGAGGTAGTAGTTCTCGTCGTCCCACCGCAGATGCCATGGGCTGACGCAGTACCACCCGCCGTCCCGGCGCAGCGCTTCCTTCTTCTCCACCGTCCACTGAAAGTACTGGAAACGGATCTGCTTCCCCTCTCCGATGGCGTTGTGGAGCTTGTCGATGTTGTAGTAGATACTCTCGTTCATGGTCTTGACCCGCCCGGCGATGAGTACCTGCCGCTGCAGCTGCCGGGCGTCGTGGACACTGACCAGCGACTCCAGCTTTTTGATGAGACTGCGGGACTTGCTCTCCGTGATGAACCGGGAGGCCTGCACCGCATCCACCAGCAGCTTCAGCTCCGGCAGCTCAAACTCCCGTGACGCCAGCCGGTAGCGGTACTCCCGCCCCTCCTTCCAGCTGTCGATGTCCAGCCCGCAGCGCCGCAGCGCCTCCATGTCGGCGTACAGGGTCTTGCGCTCCGCCTGCACGCCGTAAGCCGCCAGACGCTCCGTCAGCTCCGCCAGTGTCAGTCCGTGCGCCTCGTCCGTCTCCCGGTGAAAGATCTCCGCCAGATAGAGGAGCTTCCCCTTCTGATTCCCGCTCTTGGCCATGTCTCCCGCCCTCCTTTTTTCTCCAGTGTACCACACTTTTTCTCATACGAAAAGCCTAACTATCCGTTTTATTGGACAGTTTCTCTTTTATAATAGCCTCAAGATCAAGCAAGGAGGCCACGGATATGAAGGGTTATTTCGTCAGCGGAGGATATATGGGACTGGTGGGCGGCAGCTATCAGCTGTTCGCCACGGAGAGCGACTATCTGGAGTATCTGGCAGACTGACGCATGGGGCAGGCTCTCCCCCGCATACACTCCCTTCACAGGGCCACGCCCCCATGGGCTGGCAGACAGGAGGAGTGCTATGGAAAAACGAGCCGTGCTGAAAAATTACGGACTTCTGGGGGCCATGCTGGCGGCCATGCTCACCGGCGGCGTCACCGGCTGGCTGTGGCCTGCCGCCGCCGGGACCCTCCGCCCGCTGGGGCAAATTTTCATCAACCTCATGTTCTGCGTGGTGGTGCCGCTGGTGTTTTCCTCCATCGCCGGAGCCATTGCCGGGATGCGGAGCGTCCGCCGGGCCGGGCGCATCATGGGCGTCACGGTGCTGACCTTCGTGGTGACGGGCATCCTCGCCGCCGTGCTGATGTTCCTGCTGATGAAGACATTTCCCCCGGTGCTGACCCCGTGGCAGTCGCTGCCCACCGAGGCCGTAGGGGACTATGCCGCCCCGGATCAGCTGCTGGTGAATTTCTTTACCGCCGAGGATTTCGTGGGCCTGCTGAGCCGCCGGGCCATGCTGCCCCTCATCGTCTTTTCCGTGCTGCTGGGCTTCGCCGCCAATCTCGCCGGCGGCCCCGACGGCCCGGTGGCCCGTGGCCTGACCGCCGTCACGCAGGTAATGATGCAGCTGATCCGCCTGCTGACCTACTATGCCCCGGTGGCCTTTTTCGCCATCTTCGCCGGGCTGGTGGCGGACTATGGCCCCAAGATCGCCGGGGCCTACGGCCGGGCCATGGCGGTGTATTACCCCCTGTGCTTCGTGTACCTCTTCACCGCCTTTCCCCTGATGGCCCGGCTGGGCGGCGGACGGGGCGGCGTTGGCATCATGCTGCGGCACATCGCCCGCCCGGCCCTGACATCTCTGGGGACCTGCTCATCGGTGGCCACCATCCCCGCCAATCTGGAGGCGGCGGAGGACACCGGCATCAGCCGGGACGTGGCGGAGATGGTCATTCCTCTGGGGGCCACCATGCACATGGACGGCTCGTGCTTCAGCTGCGTGCTGAAGATCGCCTTTGTCTGGGGCGTATTCGGGCAGGAGCTCACATGGGGAAAGCTGCTGCCCATCGTGGCGGTGGCGGTGCTGTCCTCTGTGGGGATGTCCGGCGTCCCCGGCGGCGGCTACATCGGGGAGTACATCATCTGCTCCCTCTTCTTCCCCCGGCAGATGGAGATGGCCTTCCCCATTCTGGTGGCCGTCGGCAATCTGGTGGACCCGCCCGCCACCATGATCAACTCCTCCGGGGACTATGTGGTCTCGTTTCTGGTGTCCCGCTTCGTGGACGGCAAAGACTGGCTCACCCGCCATCAAAAGGGATAGCAAAAGCACCCTCCGGCATAGACGGGTGTCCGTAAAACAGTTGATCCTCCGTATGGCTTAGACCATGCGGAGGATTTGTTTATGTCTGATCTTCAAAC
>ENA-OUQM01001594-OUQM01001594.1-human-gut-metagenome-genome-assembly--contig:-NODE-1594-length-11846-cov-7.013654_pt1 | contig 11846 bp, 8 predicted proteins | sample MGYA00237949_ERZ548830 | MGnify/ENA primary metagenome ERZ548830 (study PRJEB26490, sample SAMN05194706) | human gut metagenome | biome: terrestrial biome; feature: human-associated habitat; material...
ACAAACGGTCAACGGGCTGAGGTAAAGCGGGCCTGCACCGCGAAGGAATATCCCTACTTTCCGCGTCCGATTCGCTATAAAGAAGTCTTTTTCTTTACAAGCGTATCACCCCAACAACTACAAATTTTAATCTTCATCATCTGTCTGTACAGAATAGGTCTGTCTCTTTCTTGCCATCTCATCGCTTTCAAGATATTCATCGTAAGTCGTGATCTTATCAATAAGTTTACCACCCGGAACGATTTCCATAATGCGGTTTGCGGTCGTCTGTACGATCTGATGGTCACGGGATGTGAAGAGCAGGACTCCCGGGAACTTGATCAGTCCGTTATTGAGTGCAGTGATGGATTCCATGTCCAGGTGGTTGGTCGGCTCATCGAGGAGCAGGACATTTGCACCTGAGATCATCATTTTGGAGAGGAGGCAGCGAACTTTTTCGCCACCGGAAAGGACAGCAACCTTTTTCACTCCATCTTCCCCTGAAAAAAGCATTCTTCCGAGGAAACCACGGACATAAGTAACATCTTTCTCTTCAGAATACTGAGTCAGCCATTCTGTGATATTATAATCATTATCAAATTCTCCACCGAAATCTTTCGGGAAATAAGCCTGAGAGGTTGTAACGCCCCATTTGTAAGTCCCTTCATCCGGTTCCATTTCACCGATCAGGATCTTAAAGAGGATCGACTTTGCAAATTCATTGCCTCCGACAAAAGCAACTTTATCTTCACGTCCAAGAGTAAAGCTGATATTATCAAGGATTTTTTCTCCGTCGATGGTCTTGGAAAGTCCTTCTACGGTCAGGACTTCATTTCCAATTTCACGGTTCGGACGGAAGTCGATGTATGGATATTTACGGCTGGATGGCTTGATCTCATCAAGCTGGATCTTTTCAAGAGCACGTTTCCTGGATGTTGCCTGCTTGGATTTGGAAGCATTGGCACTGAACCGGGAAATAAAGTCCTGAAGTTCTTTGATCTTTTCTTCTTTTTTCTTATTAGCTTCTTTCATCTGACGGATGAGGAGCTGGCTGGATTCATACCAGAAATCATAGTTTCCGGCATAGAGCTGGATCTTACCGTAATCAATATCTGCAATCTGTGTACATACTTTATTCAGAAAATAACGGTCATGAGATACGACGATGACGGTATTATCAAAATTGATAAGAAATTCTTCCAGCCATGCAATGGCATCGAGATCCAGGTGGTTCGTTGGCTCGTCAAGAAGCAGGATATCGGGATTTCCAAATAATGCCTGGGCAAGCAGAACCTTTACCTTTTCAGATCCGGTCAGTTCTTTCAGGTATTTGTAGTGAAGTTCGGTATCAATTCCGAGTCCGTTCAGAAGGTTGGCAGCATCCGATTCAGCCTCCCAGCCGTTCATGGTAGCAAACTCAGCTTCCAGTTCACTGGCTTTGATTCCGTCTTCATCAGTGAAATCTTCTTTTGCGTAGATTTCTTCTTTTTCTTTCATAATCTCGTACAGGCGGGCATTTCCCATGATAACGGTATCAAGAACCGGAAATTCATCATATTTGAAATGATCCTGCTGCAGGAAAGAAAGACGCTCTCCCGGAGTGATCACGACATCTCCCTGAGTCGGCTCAAGCTGACCGGAAAGAATCTTAAGGAAAGTAGATTTTCCTGCACCATTGGCACCGATCATACCATAGCAGTTCCCTTCTGTAAATTTGATATTAACGTCTTCAAACAGCGCCTTTTTCCCGACGCGGAGGGTTACGTTATTTGCACTAATCATAATGATCTCCTTATCAGTCATACATTAAAATAAACATCAACGCTTATATTAACATGGGTGAAAGTAAAAAGGCAAGTATTTACACAAGTATTTACGGGAGAAAAGGAATCTTGACTGATAAAAAAGCAATCTGCATTTCCGTAAGAAAACCGTTGTTCTTTCAGAATGAAAAAGATATAATAAACTATGGAAGACAAAAAGACATAGATTCAGGAAAAGAGGAAAATTATGGCGATAAAAAAAGCTACAATCGTACTTGAAGGCGGGGCGACAAGAGGAATCTTTACCTCAGGTGTGCTGGATTGCCTTATGGAGAAAGAAATTTATATGTCAGATGTGATCGGGGTATCGGCAGGAGCGTGCAATGCGGTGGATTATGTATCCAGGCAGCCGGGGAGGACAAGAGACTGTATGATTCCCGATGAGCAGTATGGAAAATATATTTATGGGATCAGGGATACGATCCGTACAAAGAGCATGATGAATATGGATTTGATCTTTGACCGGTTTCCGAATGAACTGATCCCGTTTGATTTTGATACATATTTCAGTTCACCGATGAATTGTGAACTGGTTACGACAAACTGCCTGACCGGAAAGGCAGAATATATGTCAGAAGAGGAAGATCGGGACAGACTGATGAAAATCTGCCGGGCGTCGAGCAGTATGCCGCTTCTGACTCCGATCGTAAATATTGATGATGTTCCGTATTTAGACGGAGGACTGGCTGATTCAGTACCGATCCGCAGGGCAAAGGAAATCGGGAATGAGAAGATCGTAGTTGTGCTGACAAAAAATGCCGGTTACAGGAAAAAAGTACTTTCTCCTGCAATGCAGAAGCTTTACAGAAAGGCTTACAGTTCTTATCCAAATGTGGTGCGGACGATTTTACGGAGAAGTTTTATGTATAATAAGACGATGAATTATCTGGATGTGCTGGAGCGGAAGGGAGAGATCTTTGTGATCCGTCCCCATGTGAAGCCGGTATCAAGGCTGGAACGGAACCGAGAGGCTCTTTACGCATTTTATGAGCATGGTTATCATTATATGGAAAGACAGTTGGAAGCGTTGGAGGAATATCTTGAAAAATAAGATGTCGGGGTCACAAGGTCGTTCTACCACTAGTGTGCGAGCACACGTGGTGTCAGACCTTTTGACCCTGGTATCAAAATAATCGTGTATCAGGACACGTATGTGGAAAAGAGGAATGAATATGAGCAAAAAGGAAATACCGGATTTTACGCAAAATCGGGAGTTATCGTGGCTTCGGTTTAATCAGAGAGTGCTGGAAGAAGCGAGAGATGAAAGTGTACCACTGATGGAGCGGATGAAGTTTGTTGCAATCTTTACCAGCAATCTGGATGAGTTTTTTATGATCCGTGTAGGAAGTCTGTACGATCTGGCAGCAACAGATGATAAAAAGATCGATCAGCGTTCAGGTATGACAGCAAAGCAACAGCTTGATGCGATTTATCGTGCGGTTTCTCCGCTTTATAAGGAACGGGATAAGACTTATGCGGAGATTAAAAAGCAGCTTCATCCCTATGGTGTGTGTGGGCTGGATTTCAAAGAACTGGAGCAGCAGGAAAAGAAATATGTAAAAAAGTATTTCAAAGAAGAGGTTCTGCCGGTGCTTTCACCTCAGATCGTAGACGCAAATCACCCGTTTCCGCATCTTCTGAGTAAAGAGCTTTATGTGGTGGCAAATTTAAAGCAGGAAGATAAAGCAATGCTGGGAATTATTCCTGTTCCTCAGTATATTTCCAATATTCTGTATCTTCCAGGATATGATATCCGTTATATCAGAATGGAAAAGATCATTCTGGAATTTGCAGAACTGGTATTTAACCAGTATCAGGTTTCAGATAAGAATTATATCTGTGTGACGCGGAATGCAGATGTATCACCGGATGATGAGGCTTATGCAGACCATGGGGATTTCAGGCATATTATGAAAGAGACGCTTCATAAGCGGAAAAAAATGGCGGTTGTGCGTCTGGAGGCAGCTAATCCACTGAGCAAAGAGCTGGAAAAGTATTTCTGTGAAAAATTTAAGATCGGGCCGGAATGTATTTTCAGGACAAAGATGCCGATGAAGCTGGATTTTATCTTCGCGATTGCAGATAAACTGCCTGAGTCAATGAAGCGGACACTTGTGGATGAGCCATTTTCCCCACAGCCGGCGGCAATGCTCCATGAAGGCAGTGTGATGGAACAGGTAAAAAAGAAAGATGTACTTTTAAGCTATCCTTATGAGAGCATGGAGCCGTTCCTGCAGATGATCCGGGAGGCAGCGTCAGATCCGGATGTGCTGACGATCAAGATCACGATCTACCGTCTGGCAAAGAAGGCACGGCTGGTAGAATATCTTTGTGCCGCAGCGGAGAACGGAAAAGAGGTAACGGTACTGATCGAGTTGCGTGCGAGATTTGATGAACAGAATAATATCGAGTGGTCAGAACGTTTAGAAGAGGCAGGATGCCGGGTGTTATATGGATTTGAAGGCTATAAGGTACATTCCAAGATCTGCCTGATCACTTATAGAAGTAAGAGTGAGCCGCACAATAAAAATGAAATCCGTTACATTACCCAGATCGGAACAGGGAACTACAACGAAAAGACTGCAAAGATGTATACGGATTATTCCCTGATGACGGCGAATCAGGAGATTGGTACGGATGCGGCAGAATTTTTCAAAAATATGTCCATTGGCAATCTTCATGGTGCATACAGACACCTGATCGTTTCACCGGTCAGTTTAAAAGCAAGAGTTCTTGCCACGATGGATGAAGAGATTGAAAAGGGATCTGCAGGCAGGATCATCATGAAAATGAATTCCGTAACGGATGTAGATTTTATCAGAAAAGTGGAAGAGGCATCCTGTGCGGGTGTTAAAGTAGATCTGATCGTGCGTGGAATCTGCTGTATCTTACCGCAGGTACCGGGACATACGGAGAATGTCAGGGTGACAAGTATTGTCGGACGGTATTTAGAGCATCCGAGAGTATTTGTGTTTGGAAAAGGTGAAAAGACGAAGATCTACATTGGTTCGGCTGATATGATGACCAGAAATACAGAAAAGAGAGTTGAGGTAGCATGCCCGGTTTATGATGAGGCAGTCAAAAGACGTCTGCTCCATCAGTTAAAAGTGATGCTTGCAGATAATGTGAAAGCAAGAGAAATGGCAGAAGATGGCACTTACCATAAGAAAGCAGAAAGCGGAAGAAAGATCAATGCACAGGAGACATTTATGCAGGAGGCACTTCATGCAAGAAAGGAAGAAACCAGGGAGATGCGTGAACAGAAAAATACAGGCGTAATAAAAAGAGTGTTAGGATTTTTCAGACGAAGAAAATAGGAGAAGAGAGAATATAATGGAAAAACTTCAGATTCAGAAATTCGGGATAACGAAAGACGGCAGTAAACCTTATCTTTATAAAATGAAAAATGACGCAGGGATGGAAGTGCAGGTCTCTGACTTTGGAGCGACCCTTGTGAATGTGACCGTTTTGGATCAAGATAAAAATCCGGTAGAAGTGGTACTTGGGTATGAGGATGCAGCCGGTTATGAAAATGGAACGGCAGCGATCGGTGCAATTGTCGGAAGAAATGCAAACCGGATCGGTGGTGCGTGTGTGACGATTAACGGGATTGATTATAAGCTGGCAGAGAATGACGGGAAAAATAATCTGCACAGCGGACCGGATGTCTATCAGAAACGGATGTGGAGGGTCATCGAAAACGGGGATGACCATGTAACCTTTCTTCTGCACAGCCCGGATGGAGATCAGGGATATCCGGGAGCGTTGGACATGAAAGTTACCTATACGCTGGACGAGGAAAATGGGCTGACAATTCATTATGAAGCTGTACCGGATCAGGATACGGTAATTAATATGACAAACCACAGTTATTTCAATCTGAACGGTCATAAAAGCGGCTCTGTATTACATCATAGAATGCAGCTTTTATCTGATGCTTTTACCCCGGCTGATGCTCAGTCCATACCGACAGGAGAAATCTGTTCTGTAGATGGAACACCGATGGATTTCAGAAGTACAAAAGAACTGGGAGCGGAGATTGATGCAGCGTATGAACCACTGATACTTGGAAATGGTTACGACCATAACTGGGTATTGAAAAATGAGGGCAGATTTGATAAAGTAGCAGAAGTGACTGGAGATGAAAGCGGTATCGTCATGGAAGTATGGACAGACCGTCCGGGAGTTCAGATTTATACAGCCAATTTCCTGGAAAATGAAGCAGGAAGGAATGGGGCAGTCTATCAGAAGCGGGATGCAGTGTGCCTGGAGACACAGAATTATCCGGATGCGGTCCATCAGAAAAATTTTCCTGAAGCAATCTGCAAAAAAGGGGAAACTTACGATACAAAGACCGCTTATCGTTTCCATATTGAATAGAAAGAGAAAAGACTGGCATATTTATGGGAAAATCAATCTACATAGCGGAAAAACCAAGTGTTGCAAGAGAGTTTGCAAAAGCTTTGAAATTAAATGCAAAGAACCGGGACGGATACATGGAGTCGGAGAATGCGATTGTTACGTGGTGTGTAGGACATCTTGTGACAATGAGTTATCCTGAGGAGTATGATCCGGCACTGAAAAAATGGAGTCTGGATACACTGCCGTTTATTCCGGATGATTTTAAATATGAGGTGATCCCGCAGGTTGCAAAGCAGTTTCAGATTGTCAGCGGGCTTTTGACGAGAGAGGATGTAGACCGGATTTATGTCTGTACCGACTCAGGACGTGAGGGAGAATACATTTACCGGCTGGTTGAACAGGAGGCTCATGTAAAGGGAAAGGAACGGCGAAGAGTCTGGATCGATTCGCAGACGGAAGAAGAAATCCTGCGTGGGATCCGTGAAGCAAAAGATCTTTCCGAATATGACAACCTGGCAGCTTCAGCTTATCTGAGAGCGAAAGAAGATTATCTGATGGGAATCAACTTTTCGAGGCTGCTGACATTAAAATATGGAAATAGCATTTCCAACTATCTCCATACGAAGTATTCGGTGATTTCAGTCGGTCGGGTTATGACATGTGTACTGGGAATGGTGGTCAGGAGAGAAAGAGAAATCCGGGATTTTGTAAAGACTCCATTTTACAGAGTCGTCAGTACGATTGACGCACAGGGGCATCAGTTTGAGGGAGAATGGAAAGCAGTCAAAGGCTCACGCTACTTTGAGTCATATGATCTCTATAAGGAAAATGGATTTAAGGAAAGAGAAAAAGCAGAAGAACTGATCCGGTTTTTGCTGGAAGGTGTGGATCAGAAAGAGGGTCCGGTCTGTCGGATCGAATCGATTGAGAAGAAAAAGGAAAAGAAAAATCCACCGCTTTTATATAATCTGGCAGAATTGCAGAATGACTGTTCCAAAAGATTTAAGATCAGTCCGGATGAGACGTTGCGGATTGTGCAGGAACTGTATGAAAAGAAGCTTGTAACCTATCCGAGAACAGATGCAAGGGTACTTTCCACAGCAGTGGCAAAAGAGATATCCCGCAATCTGAACGGTCTGTCAAAATATCCTATGGCGTCACCTTATCTGAAAGATATCCAGGCATTTGGAAATTATAAGGAGCTTGCAAAGACCAGATATGTAAATGATAAGCAGATCACGGATCATTATGCTATCATTCCGACGGGGCAGGGACTGAATGCTTTAAGTTCTGTTGCACCGACAGCACACCGGGTCTATGATCTGATCGTACGGCGTTTTTTAAGTATTTTTTATCCGCCTGCCGTATATCAGAAAGTTGCAATCGTATCCTCCATCAAAGAAGAACGCTTTTTCTCCAACTTTAAAGTACTGGCAGAAGAGGGGTATCTGAAAGTGGCAGGAGTTCCGAAAGGCAGGAATACTTTCGCAAAAGGAAAACCGGAAGGCAGCATGAAAGAAGAGGAAGAAAAAGAAAGCGGAGCAGATGGAGCAGAGGAAGAACAGGGACTGGATACTGCATTATTTGAGGTGATCAAATCACTGAAGAAGGGGGCAGTGCTTCCGGTCAGGGCATTGAATATCAAAGAGGGAGAAACGTCTCCACCGAAAAGATATAATTCCGGTTCGATCATTCTTGCGATGGAAAATGCAGGACAGTTGATTGAAGACGAGGAATTGCGGGCTCAGATCAAGGGCAGTGGAATCGGAACGAGTGCGACTCGTGCAGAAATCCTGAAAAAGCTGATCAATATTAAATATCTTTCTCTGAATAAGAAGACGCAGGTGATCACGCCGACGCTTCAGGGAGAGATGGTTTATGATGTGGTTGATCATTCAATCAAATCACTTTTGAATCCGGAGCTGACAGCAAGCTGGGAAAAAGGACTGAACTACGTGGCAGAAGGAACGATCACTTCCGAGGAATATATGCAGAAGCTGGATCATTTTGTAACGGTCAGGACTGTGGGCGTGAAAGGATTGAATAATCAGTATCAGCTACGTGCGTGTTATGACCATGCGGCTGCATTTTATGATGCCAGGGGCAAAAGGTCTAAGCCCACATGAGCTTGCTCATAGGTGGGTGAAAGACCTTAGGACCCGCCCCGATATGAGCATCAAAGTCGGGGGCTTTTGAACCCGACATCATTGTACAGAAAATTCAAAGCGTAGAAAGGGAAAAAAGATGATAGAAGTATTAACAGTAAAAGAACTTTATACATTGGATCAGACAATAGCCAAAGATATTTTTGAGGGAGTGACTTATCCATGGGAAGTACTTCCGAAGATCAGCAGCTTTATCCTGGAGCTGGGAAAGACGCTGAGTGAAGATGAGTATGAGAAGCGTGGAGAAAATGTGTGGATCGCAAAGAGTGCAAAAGTAGCACCAACTGCATTTATTAATGGACCGGCGATCATTGGGAAGGATGCAGAAGTCCGTCACTGTGCATTTATCCGTGGAAATGCGATCGTAGGAGAGGGTGCTGTTGTAGGCAATTCAACCGAGCTGAAAAATGTGATCTTATTTAATAAAGTACAGGTACCACATTATAATTATGTGGGAGATTCTGTACTGGGATATAAATCCCATATGGGAGCAGGCTCGATCACATCCAATGTGAAATCAGACAAGAAACTTGTTGTTGTAAAAGCAGGCGGAGAAAAGATCGAGACAGGCATGAAAAAGTTTGGTGCGATGCTGGGTGATGAAGTGGAAGTCGGATGTGGAAGTGTCCTGAATCCGGGAACTGTTGTTGGAAGTCACAGTAATATTTATCCACTTTCTTCTGTGCGTGGATTTGTACCTGCCTACAGTATTTATAAAAAGCAGGGAGAAGTAGCCGAAAAGCAGGGGGAATAAAGCGTGAAAAAGATTAGTTTTATTGGCGTAGGCATCATGGGGAAATCCATGGTAAGAAATCTTATGAAAGCAGGATTTGAACTTCATATCTATGCCCGGACAAAAGCAAAAGTGGAAGACGTTATCAGTGAAGGTGCGATCTTTCATGAATCGATCGGAGAGTGCGTCAGCGAATGTGATGCAGTGATTACGATCGTAGGATTCCCGCAGGATGTGGAAGAAGTTTATTTTGATGAGGAAAATATCCTTGACTGTGCATCGAAGGGTGCTTATCTGATCGACATGACAACAACCAGCCCTCAGATTGCAGAAAAGATTTATGCAGAGGGAACGAAGCGGGGATTCCATGTGCTGGATGCACCGGTGACAGGAGGCGATACAGGAGCGAAAGCAGGAACGTTATCCATTCTTGTCGGTGGAGATAAGGAAGATTTTGAAGCATGTATGCCGCTTTTTGAGGCGATGGGAACGAACATCAATTACCAGGGAGAAGCCGGAAAAGGTCAGCACTGTAAGCTGGCAAACCAGATCATGATCGCCGGAACGCTTTCCGGTGTATGTGAGGCTCTTACTTATGCCAAAGAACAGGGACTGGATCTGGATGTAGTGATGAGATCTGTTTCGACGGGGGCAGCAGGAAGTAAGCAGTTAGATACATTTGGACCAAAGATCATTGCAGGAGATTATGCACCGGGATTTTTCATGAAGCATTTTATTAAAGATATGAAGCTTGCCCTGATCGAAGCAAACCGGAAAGGCTTATCACTGGATGTCTTAAGCATGGTTCTTGCGAATTATGAAGAACTGGAGGCAGAAGGGTATGGAGAACTGGGAACGCAGGCATTGATCAAATTTTATGATGAAGAACATCGATATATGGAAGATGAGGAAGAACCGGAACAGGCAGAAGAATAGAAATCGTCCGGTATGGATATTGCTGAATGATCAGAAAGCAATATCGTTGAAATATTATTGAATATGGCTGAATCTTCAGAAAAGAATTGACACGGGCGATTGTCCCGTGTTATTCTATACAAAACCACTTTAATACTTTAAAGCGTTATGGTTTAAAGCAAAGAATAAGCAAGGGATAAAAAGGAAGAGGAAGAGAGGAAAAAGAAAAGAGATGGGGATTAAATTATTTTTGCTGATCCTATTTTTTGCAGTGATGGTTGGCGTCGGATTTTATTCCAGGAGACATGTGAACAGTGTAGACGGGTTTGTACTTGGAGGGCGTTCGGTAGGTCCGTGGCTGACTGCGTTTGCGTATGGAACCTCCTATTTTTCTGCAGTTGTATTTGTAGGATATGCGGGACAGTTTGGATGGAAATACGGAATTGCAAGTACCTGGATCGGAATCGGGAATGCATTGATCGGAAGTCTGCTGGCATGGGTTATTCTTGGAAGAAGAACGAAGGTTATGACGCAGCATCTGAGTGCAAAGACAATGCCGGATTTTTTTGGACAGAGGTATGGAAGCAAATCGTTAAAAATCGTAGCATCGGTGATTGTGTTTGTGTTCCTGATCCCGTATACAGCATCCGTCTATAATGGACTGTCCAGACTTTTTGGAATGGCATTTAACATTCCTTATACATGGTGCGTGATCGCAATGGCAGTGTTTACGGCGATTTATGTGATTCTGGGCGGATATATGGCAACAGCGATCAATGACTTTATTCAGGGAATTATTATGCTGTTCGGAATTGTTGCGGTGATTGCTGCTGTATTAAACGGTCAGGGCGGCTTTATGGAAGCAGTTTCTAAGATGGCACAGATTCCGAGTGATGTCCCTGCAACGATGGGACAGCCCGGAGCATTTACAGCCTTCTTCGGTCCGGATCCGCTGAATCTGCTTGGCGTAGTGATTTTAACTTCACTTGGAACATGGGGACTTCCGCAGATGATCGGAAAATTTTATGCAATCAAAGATGAAAAGTCTATTAATACGGGAACAGTGATCTCTACACTTTTTGCTATTGTGATTTCAGGAGGATGTTATTTCCTGGGTGGATTTGGAAGACTATTTGACAGTGCAGAAATTTATAATGCAGAAACCGGAGCGGTCGTTTACGATAGTATTATTCCTTCCATGCTTTCAAAACTGCCGGATATTCTGATCGGAATTGTGGTTGTCCTGGTGCTTTCCGCATCAATGTCAACACTTTCATCCCTGGTACTGACATCCAGTTCAACGATGACACTGGATCTGTTGAAAGACAATATCATGAAAAAGATGAGTGAGAAAAAGCAGATCATTACGATGCAGATCCTGATCGTATTTTTTATCGTTGTATCGGTGGTGATCGCACTGGATCCGCCGACTTTTATTGCTCAGCTTATGGGAATTTCATGGGGAGCTCTTGCAGGAGCATTTCTTGCACCGTTTCTGTATGGTCTGTACTGGAAAGGTGTGACAAGAGCAGGAGTCTGGGCAGGATTTATTGCCGGAGTCGGAATTACGGTTTCTAATATGTTCATAGGATATATTGCATCACCGATCAATGCCGGTGCTGTTGCGATGGTAGCAGGTCTGGTGATCGTTCCGCTGGTAAGCCTTGTGACACCGAAATTGAAGAAAGAAGATGTAGATGAGATCTTTACGTGCTATGAAGAAAAAGTGGTGAGTACGAAGAAGAGGAATTTGTAAATTTGTAGTTGTTGGGGTGAAAATATCTCGGCAGTAGAAAGTATCTGATGAAAAAACATTCATATCCGCCCTTGCTGTTGCATCGCAGTGCAGGACCCGCTTTACCTCAGCCC
>ENA-OUQM01001609-OUQM01001609.1-human-gut-metagenome-genome-assembly--contig:-NODE-1609-length-11753-cov-4.528381_pt1 | contig 11753 bp, 10 predicted proteins | sample MGYA00237949_ERZ548830 | MGnify/ENA primary metagenome ERZ548830 (study PRJEB26490, sample SAMN05194706) | human gut metagenome | biome: terrestrial biome; feature: human-associated habitat; material...
CGAGATTCGCCTTAGTCTCGTGGGCTCGGAGATGTGTATAAGAGACAGGTCTTGATCTGATCCGAAATCAGGATATGTCCGGCATATTTGCCATTCACCGCCATGTGAACAACGGTTCCGACGCTGTGACATTCCATACAATCCACACCGAGCTTTTCCATCAGCTTGCTGTTGCCTGCAGCAACTCTCACGCCATCCACCTTTGCAGTCACACCGTTGCCGCTGATCTCTTCGACATCCGTTACACGGCTCGGATCCAGGGGCTTGCCGTATGCCTTCTTAAGGCTCTTGCTGATCGGATGGGAGGAATGGCATTCCGCCAGCGCTGCGTATTCCAACAGCTTCTCTGTATCCATGGAAGAATGATGCACACCGCTTACTTCGAACACGCCCTGCGTCATGGTTCCTGTCTTATCAAATACAACATATTTGGTTTCGGAAAGCGTTTCCAGATAGTTGGAGCCTTTTACCAGAACACCTGCGTTGCTCGCACCGCCGATTCCGGCAAAGAAGCTCAGAGGAATACTGATGACCAGCGCGCACGGGCAGCTGATTACCAGGAAGGTCAGCGCCCTCATAACCCAGTCGCCCCATTCCGGTGTCATTCCAAGAAACAGCAGCCGCACAAGGGGAGGTAAAATTGCCAGTGCCAGAGCTCCGTAGCAGACCGCAGGCGTATAGTATTTTGCAAATTTGGAAATAAAATTCTCGGATCTGGATTTTTTGGAGCTTGCATTTTCTACCATATCCAGGATCTTCGATACCGTCGATTCGCCAAACTCCTTTGTCGTCCGGATTTTCAGCACGCCGGACATGTTGATACAGCCGCTGATGACTTCGTCCCCAACGCCGGCTTCCCTCGGAAGGCTCTCACCAGTCAGGGCGCTGGTATTCAAGCTTGTGCGTCCCTCTTCGATCACGCCATCAATCGGCACCTTTTCTCCGGGCTGTACAACGATCACGCTGCCGATTTCAACCTCATCCGGATCAACCTGCTCCAGTGTTCCGTCTTCTTTTTCGATATTCGCGTAATCCGGGCGGATATCCATCAGCTCACTGATGTTTCTGCGGCTCTTACCCACCGCATAGCTCTGAAACAGCTCACCGATCTGGTAAAAGAGCATAACCGCAACGCCTTCTTTATAATCCCCCAGAAGGATTGCACCGATGGTCGCAACCGCCATCAGAAAGTTCTCATCAAAAACCTGTCTGTTTAAAATACCTTTCCAGGCCTTTAACAAAATATCATGGCCGATCACCAGATACGGAATCATAAACAGCACAAATTTCAGCCAGCCATCTATCGGAAGCAGGCTCAGTACAACCATCAGCACTGCTGCCACGATAATTCTGGTAAATACTTTTTTCTGTTTCTTATTCATGCCTTCACCCCTTTCAGTAAAAACATCAAATCTGCAGACTGTCCATGATGGGTGCAGCCTGCAGATTTGTCTTCTTTTACAGGAAGATCTCGCAGTCATCCTCTACCTTTTTGCAGTTCTTGTATACCTCCTGCATAACGGTCTTTACTTCTACACCCTCTTCAAATTCCACGGACATTTTCAGGGTCATGAAGTTTACCGTTGCGTCCTTAACGCCTGCCGTCTTCTTTGCAGCGTCTTCCATCTTGTTTGCACAGTTTGCGCAGTCAACGTCGATTTTGTAGGTTTTTTTCATGGTAAAATCCTCTCTCTTCCTGTCTTGCAGCATCTATGGGTGCTTCTGTTCCCCATTGCTTTTTCTTTCATATGAACAATTATTCATATGTTTGATTTCATTATAGCACCCTTTTTGATTCTGTCAACAAAAATGTCAGGATCCTATGTTTATTTTCTCCAGGGTTCTTTCCCTTCCTTCTCTACTTCGATCTGGCACAGCTTCATTGCCGCCAGCGCAGTATCATGAGAAGCAGGCGTCACGCAGGCACACGCTGCCGCATCAACGATCACATCTGCCTCAGGAAATGCAGCCTTACACAAAATCGCGTTGGAGAGCACACAGATTCCGGTGCAGAGTCCGACCAGCTCGATCTGCAGGTTCGAATCCGCAACGATTTTCTCGTCCGAGCGCAGTTTTTCAATCAACTCCATGGAACCAAAGGTGGGCTTCTGAATTTTTCTCGCTGCATCCACCTGTTTTTCTTTCAGCGCCTGCTCTACTGCCGGGCACAGGCAGTGTCCATTCGTTCCCTCGATGCAATGTGCAACCGGAAGATGCAGTCCTTCTTTTGTCTGCAGATACTGTTCCGGATGCGTGTCCTGTGTCACATAGATCTGTTCTGCCGGGGTTTCTTTGATTTTGCAGACGACGTTTTCCACAATCGCCTGAGCCTCCTTTGTTCCAAGGCTCCCTGTAACAAAATCGTTCTGCATGTCTACTACGATCAAAAGCTTCATAAAATCCTCCATTCCGCAGGCGCTTTGCGCCGAAGGAACCGCGAGGCGAACGTCCAGTTCGGCTCTGCGATCCTAGCTACTTTGTGACGCCTGCGGCACAAATAGCTGTGCGAAAAATAAGCGATCACGCTTATTTTTCACACTATCTTCACAAGTATTTTGGGAAAATCTGTTGACAATAGAGTAGGGGAGTGGTAATGTAATCATCAGAAGGTGTTAGCACTCCAATTGATTGAGTGCTAACAAATCAGAAAGCAGGTGAGAACGTGGAACTCGATGAAAGGAAAAAGAAAATTCTGCAGGCAGTTATTCGGAACTATCTGGAGACAGGAGAGCCGGTGGGCAGCAGGACAATTTCCAAGTATACCGATTTGAATTTAAGTTCCGCGACCATCCGCAATGAGATGTCCGATCTGGAAGAGATGGGCTACATTTTACAGCCCCATACCTCTGCAGGACGGATTCCTTCTGATAAGGGTTACCGCTTTTATGTAGACACCATGCTGGGTGAGCGGGAACGTGAAGTGGAAGAGTTAAAAGGTCTGCTTCTGGAAAAGGATGAAAAGATGGACACTCTCTTAAAGAGAGTGGCGAGAGTGCTGGCGACCAACACCAACTATGCGGCGATGATCACCACACCCCAGTATCAGCGCAATAAGCTGAAATTCATCCAGCTTTCAAAAGTAGATGAGCATCAGCTTCTGGCAGTTGTTGTAGTAGAAGGCAATGTGATCAAGAACACGATGCTTCAGGTCGAAGAGGATCTGGATGATGCGACACTCCTGAAACTGAACATCCTGTTAAACACCCATTTAAACGGGCTGTCGATTGATGAAATCAATCTTGCGATGATTTCGGAGATGAAGCAGCAGGCAGGCGTTCACAGCGGCATTGTAAGCGGAGTGATTGATGCAGTTGCCGAAGCGATCCGGTCGGATGAGGATTTAAAGATCTATACCAGCGGAACCAATAACATCCTGAAATATCCGGAGCTGACGGATAATCGGGAAAAGACCAGCGAGCTGATCAATGTATTTGAAGAAAAGAAAGCGCTGGGAGAGCTGGTTCAGGATTCCCTTTCCGAAGAGAATAACACCGGCATTCAGGTTTATATCGGCAATGAGACGCCGGTTTCGTCCATGAAGGACTGCAGCGTCGTAACTGCAACCTATGAGCTGGGAGAGGGCATGAGAGGTACGATCGGAATCATCGGTCCCAAACGAATGGATTATGACAAGGTCATCGGTACCTTAAAGACACTGATGAACGAGTTGGATACTTTATATAAGAAGTAGAAAGGGTGACAGGCGTGGCAGAAGAGAGAATGGAAGAGGAAGTAAAGCAGGACACATCGGAAACCGAAACGCAGGAAAAACGGAATACGGAAGAATGTGAAGAAACTGCGGAGGCTTCCGCAGAAAATACAGAAACCCAGGAAGATGGGGAAGCTTCTGAGGAAAAAGATAAAAAAGGCTTCTTTTCCGGAAGAAAAAAAGAGAAAAAGGAAGATGCCGTAAAGGCACAGATCAACGAGCTGCAGGATAAGGTAATGCGGCAGATGGCTGAGTTCGAGAACTTCCGCAAGCGCTCCGAAAAGGAAAAGTCTGCGATGTTCGAGACAGGCGCAAAGAGCGTGATCGAAAAGATCCTTCCCGTTGTAGATAATTTTGAAAGAGGACTTGCAACCGTACCGGAAGACGAAAAGGATGCTCCTTTTGTAGACGGTATGAACAAGGTTTACAGGCAGCTGCTAACAGAGCTTGAAAACCTTGGTGTAAAACCGATCGAAGCGGTCGGCAAAGAGTTCGATCCCAACTTCCACAACGCAGTGATGCAGGTGGAAAACGATGAGCTGGAACCTGGAACTGTAGCACAGGAGCTTTTAAAGGGCTACATGTACAGGGACACCGTGGTACGTCACAGCATGGTCGCTGTTGTGCAGGAATAAAAGCCTGCAGGCAGCTTTTCATAGATTTGAACAGAACATAAGACATTGCTTGAGATAGCCGATAAGGCAGAAGGAGAAAAGTTATGAGTAAGATTATTGGTATCGACCTTGGTACAACAAACAGCTGCGTAGCAGTTATGGAAGGCGGCAAGCCTACCGTTATCGCAAATGCAGAAGGAGCAAGAACAACACCTTCCGTAGTTGCATTCACAAAGACCGGTGAGAGACTGGTCGGCGAGCCTGCAAAACGTCAGGCAGTTACCAATGCAGACCGCACCATCGCTTCTATTAAGAGACATATGGGTACGGACTACAAGGTAGACATCGACGGAAAGAAATATTCCCCTCAGGAAATTTCCGCTATGATCCTGCAGAAGCTGAAAGCTGACGCAGAGAACTATCTGGGCGAGAAGGTATCCGAAGCAGTTATCACTGTTCCTGCATACTTCAACGATGCTCAGCGTCAGGCAACCAAGGATGCCGGCAAGATCGCTGGCCTCGATGTAAAGCGTATCATCAACGAGCCTACCGCAGCAGCTCTGGCATACGGACTTGACAACGAAAAAGAACAGAAGATCATGGTATACGACTTAGGTGGCGGTACATTCGATGTTTCCATCATCGAAATCGGCGACGGCGTTATCGAAGTTCTGGCAACCAATGGAGATACTCATCTGGGCGGCGATGATTTCGATAACAAGATCATTGATTGGATGGTTTCCGAATTTAAGGCTCAGCAGGGCGTAGACCTGTCTAAAGACAAGATGGCAATGCAGAGACTGAAAGAAGCAGCTGAAAAGGCGAAGAAGGAGCTGTCCAGTGCGACAACAACCAACATCAACCTGCCTTTCATCAGCATGAATGCAAACGGACCTCTGCACTTTGATATGGATCTGTCCAGAGCAAAATTTGATGAACTGACAAGCGATCTGGTAGAGCGTACTGCAATTCCGGTTCAGAACGCATTAAAGGATGCAGGCATTACCGCTTCCGAGCTTGGCAAGGTACTGTTGGTCGGTGGTTCTACCCGTATCCCGGCTGTACAGGATAAGGTAAAACAGCTGACCGGTCATGAACCCAGCAAGTCCTTAAACCCTGACGAGTGCGTTGCACTGGGTGCTTCCATCCAGGGTGGTAAGCTGGCAGGCGATGCAGGCGCAGGTGATATCCTGCTGCTGGATGTAACTCCTCTGTCTCTGTCCATTGAGACAATGGGTGGTATTGCAACCAGACTGATTGAGAGAAATACAACCATTCCTACTAAGAAGAGCCAGATCTTCTCTACTGCAGCTGATAACCAGACAGCCGTTGATATCAACGTTCTGCAGGGTGAGAGACAGTTTGCAAAGGACAACAAGTCCCTTGGACAGTTCCGTCTGGATGGTATCCCGCCTGCAATGCGTGGCGTACCGCAGATCGAGGTTACCTTCGATATCGATGCAAACGGTATCGTAAATGTATCCGCTAAGGATCTGGGCACAGGCAAGGAACAGCACATCACCATCACTGCTGGTTCCAACATGTCCGAAGACGATATCAACAAGGCAGTGAAGGAAGCTGCTGAGTTCGAAGCACAGGATAAGAAGAAGAAAGACGCAATCGACACCAGAAACAGCGCAGACTCCTTCGTATTCCAGACCGAGAAGGCTCTGAATGAGGTTGGCGATAAAGTAGACGCAAGCGCAAAGGCAGGCGTTGAAGCAGATCTGAATGCACTGAAATCCCTGCTGGAGTCCACCAAGGATCAGGAGCTGACAGACAGCCAGGTAGCTGACATCAAGGCAGCTCAGGAGAAACTGATGCAGTCCGCTCAGGCAGTATTTGCAAAGGTTTATGAGCAGGCGCAGGGCGCAGCTGGTCAGGCAGGTCCTGATATGGGTAATGCAGCAGGTGCAGGCAGCAATGCAGGTGCAGGCAGCAATCCGGATGATGATGTTATTGACGGAGACTTCAGAGAAGTATAAAATAATACCCGGTAAATCGGCACAGTGTCAGATGACGCTGTGTCGGACCGGAAGAATGTACAATGGGGGCCGGATTCTTTCAGGCCCCTATCCGTGTGTAAACGCATATCTGCAACCTATGCAGGACGGATGCTTTGCAGTATTTTTGCATATGCTGCAGATATGCGTTATATGAAGATAAGCTTTAATAGAGGAGTTTGAATTATGGCGGAACAGAAAAGAGATTATTACGAAGTCCTCGGTGTTGACAAAAATGCCGATGACGCCGCTCTCAAAAAGGCATATCGTGCTCTTGCCAAGAAATATCATCCGGATATGAACCCTGGAGATAAAGAAGCAGAAAAGAAGTTTAAGGAAGCATCCGAAGCATATGCTGTTTTGAGTGATCCCGAAAAGAGACGTCAGTACGATCAGTTCGGACATGCGGCATTTGACGGTGGCGCCGGCGGAGCTGGCGGCTTCGGCGGTTTTGATTTTAACGGCGCAGATTTTGGAGACATTTTCGGAGATATTTTCGGAGATCTCTTTGGCGGACGCAGAGGTTCTGCCGGCGCAAGAAGCGGACCCATGAAGGGAGCAAACCTGCGCACCAGCGTCAGAATCACCTTTGAAGAGGCTGTATTCGGTACAGAAAAAGAAATCGAGCTGACGGTGAAGGAAGAGTGTAAGACCTGTCACGGCACAGGCGCGAAGCCGGGAACCAGCCCGGAAACCTGTCCGAAGTGCGGCGGCAAGGGTCAGGTTGTATTTACGCAGCAGTCCTTCTTTGGAACAGTCCGCAACGTTCAGGCGTGTCCGGACTGCGGCGGTACCGGTAAGATTATCAAAGAAAAGTGTACCGATTGTCACGGAAGCGGTTTTGTTCCGATGAAGAAACGGTTTGCAGTCACGATTCCGGCAGGTATCGACAACGGTCAGTGCAAGAGACTGGCAGGACAGGGCGAACCCGGTATCAATGGCGGTCCGAGAGGTGATGTCCTGGTAGAAGTTATCGTTGGACAGCATCCGATTTTCCAGCGTCAGGATACCAACATCTACTCCACTGTTCCGGTTTCCTTTGCAGTGGCGGCGCTGGGCGGCGAAGTTGTCATCGATACCGTGGATGGTAAGGTGATTTATGACGTCAAGGCAGGTACCCAGACTGATACGAGAGTTCGTTTAAAAGGCAAGGGCGTACCGTCTCTGCGCAACAAGGATCTGCGCGGCGATCATTATGTAACTTTGGTTGTACAGACTCCCGAACATCTTTCTGCAGAAGCAAAAGAGCTGCTGCGCAAGTTCGACGAAGCGACAGAAGACAGCTTACATGCGGCAGAACGCGTCAACAGCGGCGAAGCTCCGCATAAAGAAAAGAAAAAGCGCGGATTTTTCAGTAAAGACAAATAACGCGAGTGGACTGTAACATGTAATTCAGGAAGTGGCAGGCGTTTTGTGCATTTTGCGGATGCACAAGCGCCTGTTTTTGTGTTATAGTAAAAAACTGAGTTAGTGTGTTTTCGGGAGGTGTTTCAGATGAAGTGGAAAAAATTTAAAATAAAAACCGTGACAGATGCAGAAGATATTATTATCAGCACCCTGTACGATATCGGGCTGGAGGGTGCGCAGATCGAGGACAAGGTTCCGTTGACTGCGCTGGAAAAGGAGCAGATGTTTGTAGATATTCTGCCGGACGGCCCTGCGGACGACGGCATCGCATATCTGAGCTTTTTTGTGGAAGAAAAAGAGGACGGCAGTCTGGAATTAAACGGCGAGCCTGTAACCGAAGCGCAGATCTGCGAAAAGGTGAAGGAAGAGCTGGACGGTCTGCGCATGTTTTGTGAGATCGGGGAAGGCAGCATTGCGGTAGATGAAACCGAGGATATCGACTGGATCAACAATTGGAAGCAGTATTTCCATCAGTTTTACATCGATGATCTTCTGGTAATTCCGTCCTGGGAGGAAGTCAAACCGGAGGATCAGGGCAAGATGATCCTGCACATTGATCCGGGCACGGCGTTCGGAACCGGTATGCATGAGACAACGCAGCTGTGCATCCGTCAGCTGAAAAAATTTATCACACCGGAGACAGAGCTTTTGGATGTGGGAACCGGCAGCGGTATTCTGGCAATTCTATCTCTGATGTACGGCGCAAAGCATGCGGTCGGAACAGACCTCGATCACTGCGCGGTGGATGCGGTTGCGGACAATATGGCAAACAACGGCATTGCACCGGAGCAGTTTGAAATGATGATCGGAAATATCATCAATGACAAGGCAGTCCAGGATCAGGTGGGCTATGAAAAATACGATATCGTCGTTGCGAATATTTTAGCGGACGTTCTGGTTCCGCTGACACCCGTGATTGTAAATCAGCTGAAAGAAGGCGGCATTTACATCACATCCGGTATCATCGATGATAAGGAAACGGTCGTAACGGAGGCGGTAAAGGCAGCAGGCCTGGAACTGCTCGAGGTAACATATCAGGGCGAATGGGTCAGCGTGACCGCACGGAAGAAGGAAACGCAGTGCGCAGGATGAAATGAAATGCAACACAGGTTGAAGCGTGTCGTACAGACGAAAAGAAACCAAAAGGGGCGTCAGGAATCAAATGTATCAGTTTTTTGTGGAGCCTTCCCAGATCCAGGGCAATCGGATTGTGATAACGGGAAGCGATGTCAACCATATTAAAAATGTGCTTCGGATGAAGCCGGGCGAAGAAATTGCAGTATCCAACGGTACAGACGGCAAGGAATACCGCTGCGGGATCGAAGAGCTTCTGGAGGAGGAAATTATCTGTACGCTACGGTTTATCAAAGAAGACGGGCTGGAGCTGCCGGCGCGGGTGACTTTTTTTCAGGGACTGCCCAAGGCGGACAAGATGGAATTTATCGTGCAGAAGCTGGTGGAACTCGGCGCATACCGGATTGTGCCGGTGGCGTTGAAGCGCAGCGTCGTTCATCTGGATGAAAAAAAGGCGAAAGCGCGGCAGGCGCGCTGGCAGTCGATCGCAGAAGCAGCAGCGAAGCAGAGCAAGCGCCGGATTGTGCCGGAGGTTGGGGCAGTCTGCACTTTAAAGGAAGCGCTGGAACAGACGAAGCAGATGGATTTAAAACTGATCCCCTACGAGCTTTCCGAAGGGATGATGCGGACGAGGAAGCTGATCGAAAGCGCAGCGCCCGGTCAGGAAATCGGCGTGTTTATCGGTCCGGAGGGCGGCTTTGAAGAGGCAGAGGTAGAGCTTGCGATGCAGTCCGGATTTATGCCGGTAACACTGGGCAAACGGATTTTGCGGACGGAGACAGCGGGGCTGACCGTGATGGCGTGGCTGATGTACCAGTTGGAAGACTCCGGCATATCATAAAGCAGGAAACGGTTTGCCCTGTGGCGACCGGGTTCAAACGGATTTTTTTCGAGATTTGGAAAAAGCAGGTGAAAGGTTATGGAATGTTATCTGGACAACTCGGCTACAACGCGGTGTCTGGACAGCGCGGCAGCGCTGATGGCCGGGATTTTATGTACGGACTACGGAAATCCGTCCAGTTTGCATCATAAAGGGGTGCAGGCGGAGGAATATGTCCGCCATGCGCGGGAAGTGATTGCAAAGACGTTAAAGGTTACGCCCAAGGAGATCTTCTTTACCTCCGGCGGGACGGAGTCGGATAATCTGGCGCTGCGCGGTGCAGCGTATGCAAATGCACGGCAGGGCAAGCATCTGATTACGACATCGATCGAGCATCCGGCGATCCTCAATACGATGCAGTATCTGGAGCAGCAGGGCTTTGAGGTGACGTATCTGCCGGTCGATGAAAACGGAAAAATCCGTTTGTCCGATCTGGAAGCGGCGATCCGTCCGGATACGATTCTGGTTTCGATCATGCACACGAATAATGAGATCGGAGCCCTTGAGCCGATCGCAGAGGCGGGCGAGCTGATCAAACGCGTCAATCCGAACACGCTGTTCCACGTGGACGCGGTGCAGGGCTATGGCAAGGCAAAAATTCTGCCGAAACGGATGAAAATTGACATGCTGTCTGTTTCGGGACACAAAATCCACGGACCGAAGGGAATCGGATTTTTGTATGTCGGAGATCGCGTGAAAATCCGTCCCATCGTGTTCGGCGGTGGACAGGAGCGGGGACTGCGCTCCGGCACAGAAAACGTTCCGGCAATCGCAGGCATGGGAAAAGCGGCAGAGGAGATGTATCAGAACCTGGATACCGATCTGGATCGGATGTATGCGCTGAAACAACGGCTTGCCGATGGTATTTCCACGATGGAAAACGTGCGGATCAATGGACTTTGCGGACGGGACAGTGCACCGCATGTGCTGAGCGTGTCGTTTGCAGGGGTGCGCAGCGAGGTGCTTCTGCATGCGCTGGAGGAACGGGAAATCTATGTGTCCGCAGGAAGCGCGTGCGCATCGAACCACCCGGATACGTCAGGAAGCGCGACGCTTCGGGCGATCGGTCTGCCGAAGGAACTGTTAAATTCGACGATCCGTTTCAGCCTTTCCGTCTTTACGACAGAGGAAGAAATTGATTATACAGTACAGGTGCTGCACGAGCTGGTTCCGATGCTGCGCCGGTTTACCAGAAGATAAGAGGATACCTCCGCTTTTGAGGTGCAGACGACCGGGAAAGCGGGAGAGCAATACGCTGCAGCCTGCCTGCGGTCGGAGGACAGACGGTAGGCAAATGCTGCGGATAAAGAAAGGAAATGAGCATGTATAAAGCTTTTCTGATTAAATATGCAGAAATCGGCGTAAAAGGCAAAAACAGGGATCTGTTTGAGGAAGCGCTGGTTCGCCAGATCAAGTATGCGTTAAAGCGCTGCGAAGGAGAATTCCGGGTACGCCGAACGAGAGGACGTATCTATATTGATGTATTATCGGATGATTATGACTATGAAGAAACCATCGACAACTTGAAGACTGTCTGCGGCGTCAGCGCGATCTGTCCGATGGTTCAGCTCGAAGACGAAGGCTTCGACAAGCTGTGCGAGAGTGCGGTTTCCTATATGGACGAGCACTATCCGGACAAAAACATCACCTTCAAGGTCAATGCGCGCCGTGCCCGCAAAAACTATCCTGTGGAGTCGATGGAGATCAATGCATCTGTCGGTGAAAAGATCCTGCAGGCGTTCCCCGAGATCCGCGTGGACGTCCACAATCCTGACGTGATGCTTTATATCGAGGTACGCGAGCATATTTATATTTATTCGATCGAAATTCCCGGTCCCGGCGGTATGCCGGTCGGCACCAACGGTAAGGCGATGCTGCTGTTATCCGGCGGTATCGATTCTCCGGTTGCCGGATTTATGGTTGCAAAGAGAGGCGTCAAGATTGACGCGGTTTATTTCCATGCGCCTCCGTACACCAGCGAGCGCGCAAAGCAGAAGGTTGTAGATCTTGCAAAGCTGGTAGCACGTTACAGCGGACCGATCTATCTGCATGTCATCAATTTTACG
>ENA-OUQM01001610-OUQM01001610.1-human-gut-metagenome-genome-assembly--contig:-NODE-1610-length-11745-cov-3.361677_pt1 | contig 11745 bp, 9 predicted proteins | sample MGYA00237949_ERZ548830 | MGnify/ENA primary metagenome ERZ548830 (study PRJEB26490, sample SAMN05194706) | human gut metagenome | biome: terrestrial biome; feature: human-associated habitat; material...
CTTATGAACTTCCTTGGCGCTGCTTCCATGGTTGAGTGCCAGGTATATCCGGTAAACAGCAAATACCATATGAATCTGGTAGGTGTGCCGATGACACTTCAGTCAAGAAGACAGGATTATAAGCTTCTTACAGGAAGCAAGAAATTAGAGATCGAAGAGTTCTGTGCGATCACAGAGACCTTCCGCAAGAGCTTTTTTGGAAAGTAATCAGAGATAACTGCCGGAACGGTGGGGACCGTGAGGCCGGCTGAAAGGTATTTCTTAAGATTTGTAATTGGGGTTACAAATATACGTGAAAAAAGGGAAACAAAAACACATAGTGTGTAAAAATCAGGAGGATGAGAGAATGAAAAAAAGATTAATGGCAGCAGTATTATCAACAGCTATGGCAGCAACAATGCTGTTAACAGGAAGCATCAGTGTACAGGCAGCAGATGCTGCAGCAGCAAATGACCCGGCAGTAGAGCTGATCTTTACATCAGTATCTGTAAGCGGTGACTCCCATACAGAGGCTATGTATGAGTTTGCAGATAAAGTAGAGGAATTATCCGGTGGTTCCGTAACATGTAAATGCTACGACAACGGTTCTCTGTTCTCTTCTGAGAACGAGTTCGATGCTCTTCTTAACGGAGATGCAGATCTGGCATATATTTCCTTCCCGACAATTGCAACACAGATTCCGTCCTACAGCATGTTTGCTTCCGGATATCTGTTCAGCTCTTATGAGCATATGACAAGCGTTCTCAACGGTGACATCGGACTTAACAAGATCCGTCCACAGATTGAAGAGACACTGAACATCAAACCTCTTTCCAGCTTCTATCTTGGAAGCCGTGTAATCAACACAAGAGAGAAAGAAATCAACAGCTACGATGACATGAACGGATTACTTCTCCGTATGCCGAACTCCGAAGCATGGCTGTTCCTTGGTGAGGCACTTGGTGCAAACCCGACACCACTTTCCTTCAGTGAGCTGTATACTGCACTTCAGACTGGCGCTGTAGATGCACAGGATAACCCGCTTCCAAGTATCGAGAGTGCAAAATTCTATGAAGTAACAAAATACATCGCAATCACAAACCACGTTGTTGACTCCATCATGCCATGTATCAACGGTGACACATGGAACAGCATGACAGAGGCTCAGCAGGAAGCTGTTACTGAGGCTATGGAATATGCAAGAGACGTAAACGATACAGCAAGACTTGACAGAGAAGCTGAGCTGATCAAATTCTTTGAGGAGCAGGGACTTACTGTTACATATCCTGACATCAACGAGTTTAAAGAAAAAGTTCAGGCTAAGTACATGGAAAACGAAGATATGATCAAAGACTGGGATATGGATCTTTACAACGAAATCCAGGCTATGGCTGATACAACAACCGCAGAAGAGTAAACTGAATTGTCGTGACAACAGGCAAGACATAGTGATTAACTATGAATTGACAGCAAAACTTGAGACATCTGTCTGACTTATAACAAAGAAAAGTCCCAGGCTGTGTGTACGGCCTGGGCTTTTTATTAAAGAACAGATTTTTGGCCTGTCTGCACAGGTGATACATTTTGCAGTAGTGTCTATAAAATGGAACAAACCGATGGCAGAAAAGTGAATCTGAGAGGAGAGGAAACTGTGGATAATTTCAAAAAGATCGGGAAAAAGATCGTCGATTTCCTTGGCGTTTTTATCCCAAACATTACGTTTTTGGTAATTTTCCTTACCTTTATGGTAACGATCGTATCCAGATATTTTTTCAAAACCCCTGTAACATGGAGTTATGAGGTATCTGTTCTGGGTTACATGTGGACCATGTTCTTCGGCGTTGGTAAGGCAATGGAGGCTGATGAACACGTAGTATTTGGTCTGGTTTACGATGCTGTAAAACCTCGTACCCAGTTTATTTTTAAAGTAGTTTACAATACATTTCTTTTAATCCTGCTGGTAATCTGTTTTGTACCGTGTTTCCAGTCCATGGTTGGAAAGAAAATGGTGACAGGAGTTCTGAAGCTTCCATATACAGTTGTTTTTGCACCATTTATGTATATGCTGGCTGAGATCATTGTCAGAACCTGTATCAATATCAGAAATGCATTTAAAGAATACAAGGAAGGAGGAAAAGAATCATGAGTATGCCGATTATTATGTTGTTTGTGGTTATGGCTATCTGCTTCATAATCCGTATGCCTGTTTCTTTCTCCATGCTTGCAGCTTCTATTACATATTTTCTGCTTGCAGCTCCGGACAAACTGGGCCAGGTATTTACCGTTATCACTGGTAACATGTTTGCGAACTATACCATGCTTGCAGCGCCGCTGTTTATTTTCATGGCAAATGTGCTGAATGAAGGTGAGGTAACAGACAAGCTGTTCTCCTTCTGTAATGGTCTTCTTGGAAGATTAAAAGGTGGTACAGCACAGGTTAACGTATTTATTTCCCTTATTTTCTCCGGCATGACCGGTTCTGCTATCGCAGATGCTTCCGGTATTGGTCTGATGGAGATCGACCAGATGAAAAAAGAGGGCTACGACGCAGAGTTCAGCTGTGCCATCACAGCCGCTTCTGCAACGGTAGGACCGATTTTCCCGCCAAGTATTCCGATGGTTATTTACGCTATGTTATCTGGCGCTTCCATTGGTAAGCTGTTCATGGGCGGTATGGTTCCTGGCGTTTTACTTGCCATTCTTCTTATGATCTATGTTGCGTTTATTTCTCATAAGAGAAATTATCCGGCTGGTGTGGTCATGAGTAAGAGAGAGTTCCTGAAGGCTACCGTGCAGGCTCTTCCGGCGCTGTTTACAGTTGTAATCCTTCTTGGTGGAATTTATTCCGGTATCTGTACTCCTACAGAGGCTGGTGCTGTTGCTTCTGCATACGCACTGATCATCTCAGCACTGATTTACAAAACACTGGGATGGAAAAAGCTTTGGGGTATCATCAAGAAATCCGCTGCAAACACAGCTACACTGGCTCTCCTTTGCGGAACTTCCATGCTGTTCTCTTACATCATCTCTTTGGAGCAGGTTCCGAGAGTTGTTGCAAGTCTGGTTATGGGAATCACAGATAACAAGTACATTTTCCTGTTTATCGTAAACATCGTATTCCTGCTTCTTGGCTGTGTACTTGATGTAAGTACTATCCAGCTGGTATTCGTACCAATGGTTCTTCCGTTGGTACAGGCTATGGGTATTGACCTTGTTCATTTCGGCGTTGTAATCTGCCTGAACATGATGATCGGTCTTTCCACACCGCCATTTGGTATGCTGTTGTTTATTGTTTCGGGACTTGGAAAAACGAAGATCAAGGGTGTCATACGGGAGATTTTGCCGATGGTACTTATTATGATCGGGCTGTTGTTCCTGGTTACTTATGTACCGGATATTATTATGTTTATACCTAACAACTTCATGTAAAATATGAACTTGGGTAGTTGGAAAAGGGACTGTTTTGCAGTCCCTTTTGTTGTATCGGGAGGCGCGGTTACCCGGACGCACTTTCGCAGCTGATATTCCACGCGGGGCGGTGCAACACTGCGGCGAGCTAACTGTTAACTACGACTAAATCGTTCAGGAGAGCCTTCACGATTAAGTCTTCGTAAGCAGTGGATCTCGCCTCCGTTAAGGGCGCACCTGGAAATGCCCCGCTTAGGAATATCAGTTGCGAAAACGCTGTGTATTGGTAACGAATGGATACAATAAAAGCGACGGTGCTGGTGATGATGGAATAGGGAATTTAGAACAATAATGTAATGTGGGACTATAAGAGGAGGACATGAGGATGGGCACATTGGATGAGGTAAAGGGATTGATTAAGAATCCGCCGAAGGAGTATCGGAGTGCTCCTTTCTGGGGGTGGAATGACAGGCTTCAGAGGGAGAATCTGGGAGAGCAGATAGAGGGATTTAAGAAGGCGGGAATGGGGGGATTTTTTATTCATTCCCGTGAAGGGCTGGAGACGGAGTATCTTTCCACAGAGTGGATGGAGGATGTGAAGTTCTGTGTGGATAAAGCCCGGGAAAATGACCTGGAGCTGTGGATATATGATGAGGATAAATGGCCGTCGGGGGCTGCAGGAGGTAAGGTCAGCAGGGTAAATCCAGCGGAGTTTACAGCCAGGGCACTGACGATGGAGTGCGGGAAAGCCGGGGAGCTGGCGGTACCGGCGAAGCTAAGTACCGAGGAAGAAAGGATAGTTACTGAGGACTCGGATTCGTTAATGTGCGGCGGGAATCGAAGCGTGGACGAAAATTCCATGTCTGGCAGGAACGGCGGTGAAGATTTAGCAGTGGAAGAAACTATGGAGACAGAGTTTCTTCAAGGTATTTATGTGATTCAGACAGAAGCGGACGGCAGATTTATTAAGAGGATGAAAGAATATCTGACTTATGAGGAAGCTGCTGGAGCTTGCGGTGTTGATGAAGAGATTCTGCTTCTGCGTCAGGAGATTTCTGGTAAGAGCGAGTGGTACAATGGCTTGATGCCGCCGGATAATCTGAATCCGGAGAGCGTGAAGACATTTTTGAAGTTGACACATGAGCATTATGAGGAAGTGTTTGGCGGAAGTTTTCCAAAAGAGGTGAAAGGATTTTTCACAGATGAACCAAACTGCTGTGATTTCTTCAGCGTTTTCCATGAAGGCAGACCGTGGATTCCGTGGAGTATTGGATTTACAGAGTATTTTATTGAAAAGAGAGGGTATGATCCGCAGGAGAAGCTGCCTTATCTGTTTTTCGATGGGGAAGGGGCGGAGAAGATCCGTCATGATTATTGGAAGACAGTGGCGCAGCGTTTCGAAGAAAGCTATATGAAGCAGGTTTATGAGTGGTGTGATAAACGAGGGCTTCGTACTACGGGACATATTTTATATGAGAACGACCTGGGCTATCAGACACGTGTGTGCGGCGCGGCTATGCCTCAGCTTCGTTATCTGCATAATCCGGGCATTGATCTTCTGGGGGCGCAGACAGATGAGTATCTGACTGTGAAGCAGTGTGCAAGTGTGGCGCATCAGTATGACCGCTCCATGACGATCAGTGAGGCTTATGGCTGCACTGGCTGGGAGCTGGATTTTTCCACTCAGAAATGGTTGGGAGACTGGCAGTTCGCGCTTGGAATTACGAGACGTTGTCAGCATCTTGCACTGTATTCCATTACTGGATGCAGAAAGCGGGACTATCCACCGGTTTTCAACTATCAGAATACCTGGTGGGATGACAATGATAAGATGGAGAATTATTTTGGTCGTCTGGCGCTGTGTCTTTCCCAGGGGGAGCCGGTGCGAAAGGTGTTGATGATCCATCCGATTTCCAGCATCTGGACCGAGTGCCGCAGTGACCGGGCGGAGGATTTCAATCATCTGGAAATGAATATGGGATGGCTGGATGAGCATATTACTTCTTTAAATCGAAAAGGTGAGTATTATAACCGGATCGCAAAAGCGCTGACTGCAGGGCATGTGGATTTTGATTTTGGAGATGAGATCCTGTTGGAGCAGGACGGCAAGGTTGAGGATGGAATGTTTGTGGCAGGAAAGTGCAGCTATCAGGTGGTTGTGGTTCCGGGAGTGAGCAATCTGTTTGCAAACACGGTGAAGCTGTTGAAGGAATTTCTTGCAGCTGGTGGAATGGTGATCTGGCTGAAGCCGTATCCGGTGATGATTGAAGGAGAACGGATCGGTAGTAAGCAGATCTGCGTTGCTAAGAGATGGGATAAAAAAATAGACAGTGAAGATGTAAATGAAGAGAAATCTGACCGCAGGAAAGTGTGTGGAAAATATGGTGATATCCGGGATGTTTTAGATGAGGAAGCATTTGTCCATACGGTTGAGCATGAATGGGAGCTGACGGAAGCTGTGGCGAAATGCACCGGAAAAGATTTTACTGTGCGAAATGCCAGCGGCGCAGAGGATGGTGAGATTCTTTCCATGCTGAGAAAGACAGAAGATGGACATATTCTTTTCCTGACAAATCACGATCGGAACAATGCACATCAGGTTTACATAAAACTAGACTGTGGAGACGCTGTGGAAGAGCTTGACCCGCTGACAGGGGAAGTTCGTGAGGTGGAAACTGTTGCGGATGGAGAGGGCGTTTGCTTTACCAGGACATTCGAGACGGGGATGAGCCGAATTTATTTTGTGAAGAAAATAATGAGGGCCGGTCAGATTATTAAAGAGAAATATAGTGTTGAAAACAAATGTGGAGTTGTGGAAGACACTACTGCTGTGGACTTGGCGGCTGTTTCTGATGGCGTAAATGCGGTGCATGAAATGACAGTGAGCAAAGCTGCCACATTCCCATACAGACATCCGCATTACACAGATCCCGTATTAGCTACATTCGGTCCGGACGCGAAATTAAGAAGAACTATGGAGAATGTGCTGACGATAGATAAATGTACTTATGAGCTGGGGGTTGCTTCAGCAAATAAAATTTGTGACGGAAATGCTATGGTGGAAGATAAAGATCTTGACGCAATTGTAGAGCAGGTATCAGAATTCAGACATGGCAGCGGACTGTCAGAAGCAGGAAGCGTCTGTGAGTCCGCAGAGATGGAAATCTGGCAGGCGCAGAAGGAAATTCGTGAGAAATTGCGCATGCAGCAGGTTTATTATAACGGTGCACCTCAGCGATATACCTGGGTGGATCAGCCACATCCGGCAGATGGAACACCATTTACCATGCATTTCCGGTTTAATGTTGCAGAAGACATTTCCAGTGAATGCAGTTTTGTGATTGAGAAGCCTTATGACCTGGAAGTTTACTTCGATGGCGTGAAATGTGCGCAGACCGGCAAGTGGTTTATTGACAAAGACATGCGTTGCTTCGGACTTCCTGCTTTGAGTAAAGGGGTGCATCGGATTACCATAAAAGGTAGCTACGACCAAAAGCGGGAACTGGAAGACGTATTCGTAATTGGAAATTTCGCCGTAGATATGTCCGGCAATATTTCCAGGGAAAAAGAAATTCTGCATACTGGCGACTGGAGTATGCAAGGTTATGTAAACTATCCGGGAGGAATGATTTATCAGTACAAGGTACCGAGGCTAATCTCCGATAAGCAGGTTCTTCTTCATTTGGGTGAGTGGAGAGGTACCCTTCTGAAAGTCAGAGTAAATGGCAAGGAAGCTGGTTTTCATTTCGAAAAGAAGAACTGTGTCACAGATGTAACTGGTCTTTTCGAAAAAGAAGAGAACACTCTGGAAATCGAGGTTTCCGGAAGCCCAAGAAACATGTTCGGTCCATTCCACCAGTCCTACACCGGCTGCAGCCGGATCAGCTGGGCTGATTTCCGCACCGAGGGAATGTTCCATACGGATGGGAAGGTGCTGAAGCCTTATGGTATGATGGGGCAGAGTTATATTTGTGAGTATGAAGAGCAGTAAAAAATAACAGGAGGATTTATCATGATTGCAGATTACGCAGACAAACTGAATACATATGAGGAATTTAAAGATTACGCTGACATGGTTCAGCAGTTTATCAAAAAACAGAAAGAGGAGAACCTTCCAGAAGGCAGATACGACCTAAAAAACGGCATTTTTGCCTTGGTTCAGAAATATACCACGAAGTCCCTGGATGGTGCACAGATGGAATCCCATAAGAAATACTGCGACCTTCAGTACATTGTAGAAGGCACTGAGAAAATTTACTGGGCATCTCTTCGCAAGCTTACCGTAGAGGATGACCGCACCCCGGAAGCTGACATTATTTTCTATAAAAGTGGTCCGGAGCAGGGATACACTCTTCTGGAGGCTGGAATGTTTGGTTTCTACGCTCCTGAAGACGGTCATATGCCCTGCATCGCCGTAACAGAAGCCCAGCCCGCAACGAAAATTGTGTTTAAGATTCCGGTGAAAGGCTGAAATACTGTGGATTCAGATTGACAAGCTCTTAATAAAGCGTATACTATAGCGTGTTAAAAGCTTTTAGATACACAGGAGGAAAGAGCTATGAAAAACAACAATAGTATCAAAACCGTAGTTGCCATCGGTATCGGTGCAGCACTGTTCTTTGTGCTGGGACGCTTTGTGGCGATCCCTAGTCCGGTTCCGAACACAAACATCAGTCTTCAGTACGCAGTACTTGGACTTCTTGCAGCAATGTATGGCCCGGTTGCAGGCGGACTCATTGGTTTCATCGGGCATACACTGATCGACCTGTCCTGGGGTGGAAGCCCATGGTGGAGCTGGGTTATCACATCTGCATTTGTAGGTGTTGTGATCGGTCTGTTCGCCAAGAAGCTTCAGGTTCAGGAAGGCGATTTCGGAAAAGGCAAAGTTGCCGTTTTCACAGTTGCAAACGTGATCGCACATGTTGTAGGATGGGTAGTTGTTGCACCTGTACTTGACATTGTAATCTATGCTGAGCCGGCAAACAAAGTATTCGCACAGGGCGCATTCGCTGCAGTTTCAAACACCATCACAGGTGTTGTAGTCGGCGGTCTTCTGATCCTGGCTTATACAAAAACAATTGCAAAGAAAGGCTCCCTGGATCAGGAATAAGTTGAAAGGGAAATTTGTAAAAGACCTTGCTATGGGGAAACTTGTGGCAGGGTCTTTTTTGATGCATAATTTTATTGGATCCAAAAAGTAAATTTCGCAAGATTTATGCAAAATAAGATAAACTTTGGTAAGAAATTTTATTGTGGATTTAAGAAATTCGTGTTATCCTTTTGAGATGGTGTAAGGTGTACACTTATAGAGATGCAAATTGTTAAGTGGTTCTGAAGCAGTCACATTGTTTACAAATTGACGATGGATTCGCTTCAGGATATTTGATTTTGAGGTACTATATGACAGAGAAAAAATCTCCTATTATTTCTTTCAAAAACTTTTCTTTTCAGTACCGGGCACAGAAAAAGCCTACGCTGAAGGAAATTAATCTGGACATTTATCCTGGCGAGCGGGTGTTGATCGCAGGTCCTTCCGGCTGTGGAAAAAGTACTCTGGCAGGCTGCATCAATGGCCTGAATCCTTTTTCCAATCCAGGAGAATGCAGCGGGGAACTTATTGTGGATGGTGTGGATGCGCCGAAGAGCAGCATTTTTCAGCTCTCTGCACATGTGGGCACAGTGCTGCAGGATCCGGATGGTCAGTTTATCGGGCTGACGGTTGGCGAGGATATTGCCTTTGCATTGGAAAACAGCTGCATGCCGCAGGATGAAATGCATGAGATCACCCGTCACGCGGCAGAGCTGGTCGGAATTCAGGATCATCTGGATTACGCGCCCCACGAGCTTTCCGGAGGGCAGAAGCAGCGCGTCAGCCTGGCGGGGGTAATGGTGGATCAGGTGAAAATCCTGTTGTTCGACGAGCCATTGGCCAATCTGGATCCGGCTACAGGTAAGCAGACTATTGAGCTGATCGACGAGATTCAGGAAAAAACAGATACTACGGTGGTGATCATTGAGCACCGTCTGGAGGATGTTTTGTGGCGAGATGTGGACCGTATTGTTCTTATGGGCGATGGAAAAATTCTGGCAGATCTTCACCCGGATGAGCTTTTGTCCACCAGACTTCTGGAAGAAAACGGAATCCGAGAGCCTCTTTATCTTACTGCACTGCGTTATGCAGGTGTGGAACTTGCTCCTGCGAAGAAACCGGCACATGTTGATTCTGTTGTGATAGATAAGGCAGACCGGAAGAAAATGACAGACTGGTTCTGGTCCCGCCCGGCAGCAGAGGCTGAGAAAGAACATGAGCCGCTGCTTGAAGTTAGAAATCTTACCTTTGGTTATGAGAGAGGCAGGCAGACCTTACGTGATGTTTCTCTTACAATCCAAAAGGGTGAAATGGTCAGCATTGTAGGGAAAAACGGTGCCGGGAAATCTACTTTTTCCAAACTGGTCTGCGGCTTTGAGACACCAGATTCCGGTGAAATCCTTTTCCACGGAAGGGATCTTCGGCATGAAAATATCCGCCACAGAGCCAAACATATTGGCTATGTGATGCAGAATCCCAATCAGATGATTTCCAAGACTATGATTTTTGATGAGGTGGCATTGAGCCTTCGCAATATGGGAAAAAGCGAGGAAGAGATTCGGGAAAAAGTGGAGGAAACTTTGAAAGTCTGCGGACTTTTCCCATTTCGGAACTGGCCGGTATCGGCGCTTAGCTTCGGGCAGAAGAAGCGTGTGACTATTGCCAGTGTGCTGGTGCAGGATCCGGAACTGATCATTCTGGATGAGCCAACTGCGGGACAGGATTTTCGCCATTATACAGAGATTATGGAGTTCCTTCGTGGGCTGAATGAAAAAGGGGTAACAGTTGTGATGATTACCCATGATATGCATTTGATGCTGGAATATACGCCTCGGGCACTGGTCTTTGCTGACGGCAGGCTGATCGCGGATAGAAGCGCGGCAGCAGTTCTTTGTGATCCACAGCTGATCCGTCAGGCGGCACTGAAGGAGACAAGCCTTTTTACCCTGGCGAACCAGCTGGGAATCAGTCCGGCGGAAGAGTTTGTGCAGCGTTTTATTGAGGAGGACAGGGAGGTGCGAAGCCATGGCCGCTAAGACAGTGTTGAATTATCTGCCAAGGGAAAGTGTGATACACAAGCTGACAGGTACCACCAAACTGGCGTTTTTCCTGCTTTTTACTTTTGCAAGTATGATCACTTATAATACGTGGGTGTTGCTTGGGTTGTTTGCGGTGAGCCTGGCGGCGTTTAAGCTGAGTAAGATTAAGTTCCGCGAAGTGCGGTTTATGATGATTTTTATGCTGGTATTTCTGGTGTTGAATAATCTGTTTATTTTCCTGTTTGATCCTAACCAGGGAACGACGCTGTATGGCACCAGACATGTGCTTTGCCACCTGTTCTGGCGGTATGATCTGACTGCAGAGCAGCTGTTTTATATGGTGAATATTTCTCTGAAATATTTTGTTGCGCTGCCGGTTGCAATCTTGTTTATTTCTGCAACGAACCCAAGTGAGTTTGCCGCCAGCCTGAACAGTATTGGAATTTCCTATAAAGTGGGTTATTCTGTGGCGATTGCGCTTCGTTATATTCCTGATATTCAGCGTGACTATCACAGCATCAGCCAGGCTCAGCAGGCAAGGGGCGTAGAGCTTGGAAAAAACGAGCACTTTTTTGCCCGGCTGAAGAATTCGGTGAATATTCTTCTGCCGCTGATCCTGACCAGCCTGAATCGGATTGATACCATTTCCAATGCCATGGAACTGCGTGGGTTCGGAAAGGATAAGAAGAGAACGTGGTATATGAAGAGACCTTTTGAGAAAAGGGACTTCGTGGCAATTGGAGTTGGGGTGGTACTGCTGGTAGTCAGCATGACGGTGACGATACGGTGGGGGAGATTTTATAATCCGTTTGTTTGAGAAAAAGGGAATATGGTAAGAGATATAGATGGCTGTGCGAGGGGGCTCGCATGGCCATTTTATACTATAAATGCGATTGACAAAAAATAGTATAGATGTTACTATGAATTAACGCAACGCGTCTGTTTTTTAGGGGGTAGGAAGGTAGATCAGATGAGTAGAGGAAAAGAGGTAAAGGAATTACGTGAAAAAATGGGAATGAATCGGAGGGAATTTAGTGAGTACTATGGAATTCCTTATCGTACAGTTCAAGATTGGGAGGCTGAAAAGCGTGAACTGCCAGATTATCTCTTACGTTTGCTTAAGTATCGGGCAGAGATTGAGAATAGAGTAAAAAAAGAAACGAGCACCCCGCTTGAGCAATAGCTGTATGGTAACAAACCCATTTTTTATATATATTATAACAATAGGAA
>ENA-OUQM01001620-OUQM01001620.1-human-gut-metagenome-genome-assembly--contig:-NODE-1620-length-11690-cov-8.383326_pt1 | contig 11690 bp, 7 predicted proteins | sample MGYA00237949_ERZ548830 | MGnify/ENA primary metagenome ERZ548830 (study PRJEB26490, sample SAMN05194706) | human gut metagenome | biome: terrestrial biome; feature: human-associated habitat; material...
GCGCCTCGATCGCCGAGGGCGCAGGCGAGAGCGAAAAATCCGAGCGCATCATGGGAAACTGTCTGACGATGCTTGTGATCACGGCGCTGGTGCTGACGGTGCTGTTCGAGTCCTTTGCCGAGCCGCTTTTACTGATGTTCGGCGCGAGTGAGAACACCATCGGTTACGCGCTCGACTATATGCGAATCTACGCCCTCGGCACGATCTTCGTGCAGCTGACACTTGGCATGAACGCCTACATCACGGCACAGGGCTTCGCCACCGTGAGCATGAAGACGGTGCTCATCGGCGCGCTCTTAAATACGGCTCTCGACCCGCTGTTCATCTTCGTGCTCGGTCTCGGCGTGCGCGGCGCGGCGCTGGCGACGGTGATCTCGCAGGCAGTGTCGGCCGTGTGGGTGATGACGTTCCTCACGGGAAAGAAGACGCGCTGGCACTTAAAGCGCGAGAACCTGCGTGTGGACGCGAAGATCGTGTTGCCGTGTATCGCGCTGGGACTTTCCCCGTTTGTGATGCAGTCGACGGAGAGCCTCATCGCCATCTGCTTCAACTCATCTCTCCTGCGCTACGGCGGCGACATGGCTGTCGGCACGATGACGGTGCTGACGAGCATCATGCAGTTTTCGAACATGCCGCTTCAGGGCTTGACGCAGGGCGCACAGCCCATCGTGAGCTACAATTTCGGCGCAAAGAACGTCCAGCGCGTGCGCGATGCCTACTTCTGCCTGCTGCGCGCGTGCTTTACTTATTCAATGGCCATCTGGCTTCTGGTCGAGCTCTTCCCGCGCGCGTTCATCCTGATTTTCAATAATGACCCCGCGCTGGTCGAATACGCGGCGTGGGCCGTGCGCATCTACATGGGGTGCAGCGGTATTTTCGGCATCCAGATCGCCTGCCAGCAGACGTTTGTGGCGCTCGGCAACGCGAAGACATCGCTCTTCCTCGCCGTGTGGCGCAAGATCATCCTGCTCATCCCGCTCATCTATATTCTGCCGCACTTTTTCGCGGACAAGGCGTTCGCGGTGTTCCTGGCCGAGCCCGTGGCGGACTTCGGCGCAGTGGCGCTGACGAGCTTCACATTCTATCGCCAGTTCCGCCGCTCAATGCGCGAGCTGGAAGGTGCGGAAGCGACTGGGGAGCGGTAAAGAAAATTTTTAACGCAAAAATAAAAGGAGAGGGAACTCCCTCTCCTTTTATTTTTTACGCCTGGCCGCCGCTTTCCATCGGCTCTTTCTCGCGGAACAGCATCGTGATACACCAGATGCCGGCAAGGCCTACGAGCGTGTAGATCACGCGGCTGAGCATACCGGTCTGTCCGCCGAAGAGAAAGGCGACGCAGTCAAAGCCGAAAAGGCCCACGCTGCCCCAGTTGAGCGCGCCGATGATAGCGAGCGTCAGCGCGATCTTGTCGATGACCATGAAGTTCCCTCCTTAAAAAGATGGTTTGGTCTTCGGTAGTCTTCCCGTGATGGGCGAAAATATGCGTACGGCGTTTTCTGCGTTGCCCGAAAAAGAAAACTATGATAAAATTAGGATAAAATATTGATAACTTTAAGAGAGAAAAAGGGGGAAGGACGCTTGCTGCACATACTGATGGGACGCGCGCGCACGGGCAAATCCGAGCGCGTGCTGCAAAGGATCGCCGCGCTGGGGGACTCGTCGCAGCAAATCCTGCTTGTGCCGGAGCACGCCTCGCATGTGGCGGAGATGGACCTGTGCCGTGTTTGCGGCGACACCGCGTCGCGCCATGCCGAGGCCTTGACGTTCAAGCTGCTCGCCTCGCGCGTGCTGGGCATCTGCGGCGGCAGCGCGGACGTGACGCTCGATTCGGGCGGAAAGCTCCTGACGCTCCAGCGCACGCTCACGGAGCTTGCGCCGATGCTCAAGGTCTACAAGCGCCCGTCGCAGCGCGCGGCATTTTTGGAGAGCCTGCTCGCCGTGATGGAGGAATTGCAGGCCTACGCCGTATCGCCCGAGCAGCTATCCGAGAGCGTAGCGCAGATCGAGGGTGAGAGCGGCGACAAGCTGCGCGACCTTTCTCTCATCTACGGCATTTACCTCAGCAAGCTCCACGCGCCGGGGCACGACGCGCGCGATGTGCTTGAAAAGCTGGAGGAAAACCTCGAAGCGTCGGGATATATTGAAAATAAAGACATTTTCCTCGACGGTTTTTCGTATTTTACGGGGCGTGAGCTGTGCATTCTGCGTATCCTGCTGCGGCGCGCGAAGAGCGTGACCGTCACGCTCCTTGGCGACACGCAGGACCGCGAGCTCTTTTCCGAGAGCCTGCGCGTGCGCGAGCGGTTGTACGCGCTCGCGCGCGATGCCGGCGTCGCATGCGAGGAGGAAATTCTTCCGCAGGGCGAGGTGCGCGGCGCGCTCGACCATATCGAGCGCTGCTTTTTCGGCACAGCGGACGAATTTACCCAGCCGACTGACGCCGTCGAGCTCTATGAGGCGAGCAGCGCGTACAGTGAATGCGAGTGGGTCGCGTCGCAGGTTTTACAGCTCGTGCGCAAGCAGGGCTACCGCTACCGCGAGATCACCGTCACGGCGCGCGATCTCGACTCCTACGCAGGTGCGATCGAGAGCGTATTCGCCCGCTACGGCATCCCTCTCTATTATGCCCACCGCAGCGACATTTTGAAAAGCCCCGTGCTGACGCTGCTGCTCGGCGCGCTGGACGCCGCGAGCGGCGGCTTTGAGTACGAGGATGTGTTCCGCTGCCTCAAGACCGGCCTCGTCGGCCTCAGCATGGCGGAGTGCGACATTCTGGAAAATTACGCGCTCAAGTGGGAGATCCACGGCGCGATGTGGACGCGCGAGACGCCCTGGTCGGCGCATCCCGACGGCTACGGCGAAGAATGGACGGACGAGGCAAGGGCGCGGCTCAAGACGGTCAACGCACTGCGCGAGCGCGTGCAGGGGCCGTTTGCGCGCCTAAAAAAAGGCGTGGGCGGCAGCGGTACGGCGGAGCAAAAGGTGCGCGCGCTGTACGACTACTTAGAAGAGATCAGACTGCCGGAGGTCTTGCAGACGCAGACCGAGCAGCTTTTTGCCGCGGGCGATGCCCAGCGGGCAGAGGAAACGGCACAGCTGTGGGGCATTCTTTGCGGTGTGCTCGACCAGTTTGTGGAAATCCTGGGCGACGCGATCCTCGACGCCGAGGAATTTGCAAGCCTGATGCGCCTTGTGCTGACGCAGTACAGCGTGGGCACGATCCCCGTGACGCTCGACGCGGTGAACCTGTGCGAAATGACGCGAAACGACCGCCACACGGTGCGCGCGCTGTTCCTGCTCGGCGCGAACGACGGCGTGCTGCCTGCGGCGGAGAACCGCGGCGGCGTGCTGCGCGACGAGGATCGCGAGGCGCTCGAGAGGCAGCAAATCTTCCTCGCGCCGCACGGGATGGAGCAGTTTCATCTGGAAATTCAGAATCTTTACGCCGCGCTGGCCCAGCCGACGGAAAAGCTGACGGTGTCCTATCCCGTTTCGGACGGAAAGGGCGCGGAGAAGCGGCCATCGTTCGTCATCGGGCGCATCGCGCGTCTGCTGCCGTCGATCAGCGTCGAAACAGAGAGCGCTGACAAGGAATATCGCCTGTCAGCAAAGTCGACGGCGCTCGAGTACGCGGGCGAGCATATCGGCGGCGCGCTGTGGCAGTATTTTGAAGGACAGGGCGACGCGGAGCGTGCGCTTGCCGCGATGAAGGACGCTTCGCGCTATACGCGCGGGCATCTGTCGCGCGACGCGGTGCACGCGCTCTACGGCGGCGCGGTGACACTGTCCGCCTCGCGCATGGACATGGCGCGCTCATGTCACTTTGCCTATTTCATGCGCTACGGCCTGAAAGCCAGGGAGCGCACGGGCGCGGGCTTTGACGCGCCGCAGATCGGCACGTTCGTGCACGATGTGATGGAGCATACGCTGCGGCAGGCGAAGGAGTGCGGCGGACTGCATACGCTATCGAAGGACAAGCTGCACGCGCTCGTGCGCGCGTCGATCGAGGAATACATCGACCGCGTGCTGCCGGACTTGTGCGAAAAAAGCGCGCGCTTCCGTTATCTGTTCAACCGCCTGTGTGCGACGGTCGAGCGCATCATGGACGAGGTGAGCGAGGAGCTGCAAAGCTCCGACTTTGAGCCGCTGGCATTTGAGCTGGAATTTGGTGCGGACGGGCAGCTGCCCGCCATCACGATCCGTGAGGAAAACGGCACGGCGCGCGTTGTCGGCAAGGTCGACCGTGTGGACGGCTGGCTGCACGACGGCAAGCTATATTTGCGCGTCGTGGACTACAAGACGGGCAAGAAGAGCTTCGACCTCGCCGAGCTGCGCTACGGGCTGGGGCTCCAAATGCTGCTCTACCTCTTTACGCTTAAAGAAGAGGGACAGATGCTTTTCGGCGGACACGAGATCGTTCCCGCGGGCGTTCTCTACACGCCCGCGCGCGAGCCGATGCTGCGCTGCGCGCGCGATACGGAGCCCGAAAAGATCGAAAAAGCACTCAAAAAGGAGCTGCGCCGCAGCGGCATGGTGCTCGAGGACCCGGCGGTCCTGCAGGCGATGGAGCACAGCGCGCTCGAATCGCCGTGCTACCTGCCCATCGCGGTGAAAAGGGACGGCGCGGTGACGGGAAGTCTCGCCTCCGCCGAGCAGCTCGGAAAGCTCTCGAAATACGTCGACCATATTTTACATGAAATCACGCAGGAGGTCTTCGCGGGCAACATTGACGCCGACCCCTACGCGCGCACGCCGCAGCAGTCGGCCTGCACCTACTGCGAGTTTGCGAGCGCGTGTCACTTTGAAAACGGCTGCGGCAGCGACCGTATGGAATACATCAAGGCGACGAAAAACGACGAATTCTGGCAGTACATTGACGAGGTGAACGGAGAGGGGGCGCACGAGAATGGCTGAAAAGCTGACAAACGAACAGCAAGCGGCGGTGGACAGCCGCGAGCGCAGCCTTCTTGTCTCCGCGGCGGCGGGCTCGGGCAAGACAAAGGTGCTCGTCGAGAGGCTCTTTTCCTACGTGGAGCGCGAGGGCGCGAATCTCGACGATTTCCTCATCATTACCTACACGCGCGCCGCGGCGAGCGAGCTGCGCGGCAAAATCGCCAAGGCGCTCACCGAGCGCATGGAGCGCGACCCTGGCAACTACCACCTGCGGCAGCAGATGCTGCGCGTCTACCGCGCGGACATCAAGACGGTGGACGCCTTCTGCACCGCGCTTCTGCGCGAAAACTGCCATCTGCTCGGCGAGGACGCGCGCGGCCACGCGCTGCGGCCCGATTTCCGCGTGCTGGACGAGAACGAGGCGCAGGTGCTGCGTGAGCGCGTGCTCGCGCGCACGCTGGACGATTTTTACGACCATCTGACGCCCGGCGGCACGCTGCTGGCCGACACGCTCGGCGCGGGGCGCGACGACAGCGCGCTTGAGGACTTAGTGCTCGAGCTGCACGCAAAATTGCAGGCGCAGCCGTATGAGGACAAATGGCTCGAGGCGCAGCGCGCGTTTTGGCGCGCCGTGCCGGATAAGATCGAGGACACGCCCTATGGAAAGATTCTGCTCAATGAGGTGCGGCGCAAGGCGCGCCACTGCAAAAACCTTTTGCAGCGCGCGGCGCAGGAGATGTGCGCGAATGACGCGCTGAACCAGAAGTATGCGCCCGCGTTCCTCGACGCGTCCTACCAGCTTGAAGCGCTGGAGGGGAAGACCGCAGAGGGCTGGGACGCCGCGCGCGGCGTGACCATCGCGTTTCCGCGCCTCGCCGCGGTGAAGGACAGCGACGGCGGCGAGATGAAAGCGCGCATGAAAAGCCTGTGGGACAACTGCAAGGAGACCGTCAAGGGCTTTGCCGAGATTTTTTCCGCCTCGTCCGACGAGGCGGTGGAGGACCTGCGCACGATGGCGCCCGCAATGCTCGCGCTCATCGACCTGACGGCGGAATTTTCCCGCCGGTACAACGAGGAAAAGCGCCGGCGGAATTCTGCCGACTTCTCCGATCAGGAGCACGAGGCCATCCGCCTTCTCATCGGAGAGGACGGCGCGCCGACAGAGCTTGCGCACATCGTCAGCGCGCGCTACCGCGAGATCATGGTGGACGAGTATCAGGACACCAACGAGGTGCAGAACCGCATTTTTGACGCAATTTCTTGTAAAGGAGAAAACCTTTTCACTGTTGGTGATGTCAAGCAGAGCATCTATCGCTTCCGCCTAGCCGACCCGCGTATTTTTTTGCAGCATTATAACACCTGGCCGCCGCTTGAGGACGCAGAGGAGCACGACAGCGCGAAGCTGCTGCTCTCGCGCAACTTCCGTTCGCGCAAAGAAGTGCTGGACGCGACGAATTTTATCTTCTGCAATATTCTTTCCGAGGAAATGGGTGAGCTCGACTACGGCGCGGATGAAATGCTGCGCCTCGGCGCGAATTATGTCGAATCGAGCGCGTGCGGCGCGGAGTTCCACCTGCTCGACCTGCCGACGCAGACGGGCGAGCAGCGCGTGCGCGCAAGCGAGGCTGAGGCAGCGTTTGTCGCAGACTATATCAGCAATATGCTGACAAGTGAATTTCCTATACAGGATGACAAAACAAAAGAGCTGCGGCCCGTGTGCGAGGAGGACATCGTCATTCTGATGCGCTCGCCGAGCACGCGCCTTTTGGACTATCGCCGCGCGCTGGAGGCGCGCGGCCTCCACTGCGCCGCTGACGCGGGCGAGGACTTTTTTGCCTCGATGGAGATCGCAGTGCTGTTCGCGCTCTTGCAGGTCATCGACAATCCGCGGCAGGACGTGCCGCTCATTGCCGTGCTGCGCTCTCCGCTCTTCGGCTTTACACCCGATGAACTCGCGGCGATCCGCGCGCGGCAGCGCACGGGTGACTTCTACGATGCGCTGCTTTTGAGTGAGGACTTCCACAGCAGAGAATTTCTCGATACGCTGGACGCTTTGCGCAATAGCGCGGCGCACCTGAGCGTGCGCGAGCTGCTGGGCGAAATCTATCGCCGGTGCAACGTGCTCGGTATCTTCGGCGCGATGCGCCGCGGGGCGGAGCGCAAGGAAAATCTGCTCGCGTTTTTGGAGCTCAGCGAAGACTACGCGCGCTCGGGGCGGCAAGGCCTTTTCGACTTTGTGCGCACGCTGCGCGAGCAGCTTGCCGAGGGCGAAGCGGGTTCGATGCAGACCGCGCACGCATCATCAGGCGTTCGCATTATGTCGATCCACAAGTCAAAGGGCCTTGAATTTCCGGTCGTGATCCTCTCGGACCTCGCGCGGCGCTTCAGCAATATGGACTTTTTGAGCTCGGTGCTCGTGCATCCGCAGCTCGGGCTGGGGCCGGTGTGCGTGGACACGCAAAGGCACATCCAGTACCCGACAGTCGCACGGCAGGCGCTCGAGCGCACGCTGCGGCGCGAGGCGAAGGCCGAGGAGTTGCGTGTGCTGTACGTTGCGATGACGCGCGCGAAGGAAAAGCTCGTCATGGTGCACACGCAGGCGAACGCGAAAAGCCGCGTCGCCGACCTTCTGGCGCTGAGCGATTGTCCTGTGCTGCCCGAGGCTGTGGACAGCGGCAAGTGCATGGGCGACTGGATCATGCTGCCGCTTTTGCAGCGCAGCGAAGCGGCGTCCCTGCGCGAGCTTGCGGGGCAGAATGGCGAGGGGAGCTTCTATGCTGACGAAACGCCGTGGACGGTGCGTGTGCACGACGGTTTGAGCTTTGTGACGCCGCAGCAGCGGCCCGATGACGCGCCAGTGGATGCCGCGCCGCCGAAGGATGAGCTGCCGGTGGATTTTGCTGCGCTGTCGTACCGCTACCCCTACGCGGGGCAGACGGTCTTTCCCGCCAAGCTGACGGCCACGCAGCTCAAGGGCCGCGCGCTGGACGAGGAGATATCCGAAAATACAACGCTCCCACCGCGGCTGCGCAGCCTATGTAAACCAAAATTCCTTGCGGGCGAAACGACGCTCACGGGTGCGGAACGGGGCACGGCGCTGCACCTTGTGATGCAGGACCTTGACTTTTTCTGCGAAGCAAGCGAGCAGAGCGTGCGTGAGCAGGTCGAAAAGCTCAGAGCGCAGCGCAAGCTGACCGACGAGCAGGCAAGCGCCGTCGATGTGCGCGCGATCGTCCGATTTTTGCGAAGTGATCTTGCCGCGCGCATTCGCAAGAATGCGCAGACGGTGCGGCGCGAGTACCGCTTCTCGCTGCTGCGGCCGGTGCGGGACTTTGCCACGCTGGACGCCGACGACGCGGTGCTGCTGCAGGGCGTGGTAGACTGCTTTTTTGAAGAGAACGGCGAGCTTGTGGTCGTGGACTTCAAGACTGACCGCATCGGAAGAACACAGATCGAAGAACGAGCTGAGCACTACCGCCCTCAGCTCGAGGCATACTCCATGGCCCTTATGCGCGTGATGGGCAAAAAGGTCAGGGAAAAGGTGCTGTATTTCTTCTCGGTCGGCGAAGAAAAGGTGCTGTGAATACATAAAAACACCCTCCGCGGGAAATCCGCGGAGGGTGTTTTACAAGATTTGCTCACACGATAAAATGCTCTAAGATCAGCACTGTCGCGCAGCAGACGAGCGAGACGGGGAGAAGTCCCAGTCCGCACCAGGCGGCGACGATGCCGATGACCATGGCCGCCGCGCCCGCGATGGGCGACTGCGTGGCGTTCATGATGGCGGGGAACGTCATCACCGCGAGCGTGACGTAGGGCACGTAGAAGAGAAACGAGCGCAGGAAGGGGTTCTGGATCGGCTTGCGGATCAGCGTGAGCGGCAGGACGCGGATAAGATACGTTGTGGCCGCCATGACGAAAAGATATAAATACGTTTTCATGCGACGAGATCATCCTCCTTGTGCGGGAACAGAATGGCCGCGGCCGCGGAGATGACGATGGTCAGGATCAGGATGCGCATCCCCTCGGACAGCTCGCGCGTAAACGGCAGAACGCTCGCGAGGAACGAGTAGAGGAAGCTCACACCGATGCAGCCGAGCACGATGCGGTTTTGCTTGCCGACAGGGATGATGATGGCGAGAAACATGCCGAAGAGCATGACGGAAAAGCCGCTCTCCGCCCACGCGGGCATGAGGTTGCCCATCAGCACGCCGAGCACGGTGCCGAGGCTCCAGCCCGGCATGGCGGCGCACATCGCGCCGACGTAATACCACACGTCAAGGTACCCCGGCTGCGCGATGGCAAGGCCGAATATTTCGTCCGTCAGGTCGTAGGCGATGAGCATCCGCCAGGCGAGCGGTGTGTCGGGCGAGAGGTGCTGGCTGAGCGCGCAGCTCATCAGAAGATAGCGCGCGTTGACGACCAGCATCATAGCGGCCATGGCCAAAAGCCCCGAGTCGGCGGCGATAATGGTGATGCCGCCGTATTCGCCGGACGAGGCGTTGTTCAAAAAACTCAGTAGAAAGCCCTGAAATACGCTCAGGTGCGCGCTGTGGGCGCTGATGCCGATGCCGAAGCTGACGGCAAGATAGCCGAGCCCAATGGGGACGCCGTCGCGCAGTCCCCGCAGGAAAACACGCTTAGACATAACGATTCCTTCTCTCTCCAACTCTCAAGGCCGCACATGAGCGCGGTAAACGCTATTATACGTCGAAGATTGACAGAAGTAAAGAGGGAGTGTAAGATAAAAATGATACCATCCGTCAGGAGGGAAACGATGGAACTCAAGATAAAGCATTTTTCCGAGCTGAGCGCGCAAGAGCTGTTTGCGATCTACAAGCTGCGTGTGTCGGTCTTTGTGGTGGAGCAAAACTGCCCCTATCAGGAGGTGGACGATGCGGATGAGCACGCCTACCATGTCTGGTTTGAGGATGAGGACGGGATCGAAGCGTATCTGCGCGTGGTAGAGCCGGGCGTGGTATTTCCCGAGTGTGCCATCGGGCGCGTGATCGCGGTCAAGCGCTGCTGCGGGCTGGGGACGAAGATCGTTTCCGCAGGACTGCGCGCCGCGCAGGAAAGATACGGCGCAGAAGCGGTGCGCATCGAGGCGCAGACCTATGCGCGGAAGCTCTATGAAGGTCTGGGTTTTGTGCAGACGTCGGAGAAGTTTTTGGAGGACGGTATCCCGCACATCGGGATGCTGTGGCAAAAAAAGTGAAGTTTTTCGTGAAAAGGCGAAAATTTCTCTTGCAATTTGACAGAAAGCGTGGTAACATACTAAATGGCTTTGTTATCAAGGTACATTTGGATCGGAAAGAGGTGAACACGAGCAATGAAGGAAGGAATCCATCCCAATTATCAGCAGACTACTATTACTTGCGCCTGCGGTAATGTGATTGAGACAGGTTCCACCAAGCAGAATATCAAGGTGGAAGTGTGCTCTAAGTGTCACCCCTTCTTCACTGGTAAGCAGAAGCTGGTCGATACCGGCGGCCGCGTTGCCAAGTTCAACAAGAAGTTCGGCCTGAACTAATTCAATCACAAAAGCAGCTCTGCTACGGCAGAGCTGCTTTTTTCTGCTTTTTTGGAACGCTCAGTTTTGCCCGTCGGGATATTCGACGATGAAGGGGAGCGGCTCAAGGGCCTGATCGAGATAATTCGTCTCCTCGTAGTAATCGCTGCCGCCTGCTATGGTGCGCACCTGAAGGAGCCGGACGCGCAGAACGGCGCCGTCGGACAGCTCCACGATCAGCTCACAGACGAGCGGGGAATCGGTGATCTTGATGGAGAGCTCCAGCGCATCTCTGTCAAGGGGGTAACGGAAGAAATATGAAGTGCCGAGGTCACGCGCCGCGGTCACTTCGGCAGTATCGCCGGAATCGGCGGAGGCGGAGTCCTCTTCTACGTTGTGGACCGGCACGGCCTCCAGCGGCACAGCCTTGATAAGCTTGCCGTCACGCGAGTATTCAAGGCGCATGGAGCGGATGCCGCGGCCGTCATAGACGCCGAGGGTAAAGCTGCCGAATCGGTAATCCACCCCCTTGTCGAAGGAAAGGCGGTATATGAGCGGCGAGCCGGAATCCCGGCGCGTATAGGAGGATGGCGGGTTAAAGCTGTACAGAGCGGGCGAGTTTTTCGTCTTAAGGTCGTAGATCGTGTCGAGCTCCTCCGTCTGCGTGCCGCCGTGCTTTTTGAAATTGACGGTGACGCCGAGCTCGTCGCTCAGCGGCACCGTCACCTCTCCGCACAGGTAGCCGAAGCTGTTCTGCCGAAGAGTGACGGGATAAGAGGTTAGATCGCTGCTGAGCGGCGGAGCGCTGCCGCGGTCGGTCACGAGAAGGTCGACGAGCGTTTCCTCGTCGAGCAGCTTGGGCAGGAGCGAAAACGAGAGCGTGCACTCCTGTTTTTTCAGGTCGACGCTCTTGACCTCATAGTCGTACTGCGAGATGAGGCTCGACTCGCTTGCCAAAATGTCCGAGACATTGTTGCTGATGCCCGCGATCTGGCTTGAGAGGTTATTCTGCACGTTGTAGAGCTGGCTGCGAAGGTCATTTACTTGCGTGCTGAGCGTGTTGATGCGATTGTTGTAATGCACGCCGACGGCGATGAGCGCGGCGAGCGCCACGGCCGCACCGCCGATGATCTTCTTGTGCTGTATGCAGAAATCGCGGAAGCTCAGCTTTTCCGCGGGAGCTTTTTCGTCGTTACTTTGAACCGGCGATTCGGCGGCATCCTGCTCGGGTTTGGCATGCTCCAGACTGAGCAGCTCGTCGACGGAAACGGAGTAGAGCTTAGAG
>ENA-OUQM01001621-OUQM01001621.1-human-gut-metagenome-genome-assembly--contig:-NODE-1621-length-11689-cov-3.434674_pt1 | contig 11689 bp, 7 predicted proteins | sample MGYA00237949_ERZ548830 | MGnify/ENA primary metagenome ERZ548830 (study PRJEB26490, sample SAMN05194706) | human gut metagenome | biome: terrestrial biome; feature: human-associated habitat; material...
GTTGGAAGCCATTGCGGAGAAGAGGGGCTGCCTCTTGAAGGGAAAAGGACTGGATTACAGCAAAGCAGCCGGAATCCTGATTGAGGATTTCCGCAGCGGCCGTCTGGGAAGACTGACTCTGGAATATCCGGATGCATATTAGAAAGGACACGCACGAATATGTCCAGACATTCAAAGAGAGAGGAAGAAGAAAGAGACATCCTGGGGGAACTCGGCGGATGGCTTGTGTATATACTGCTTATCATCGGTCTGACCTATCTGATCATCACCTTTGTCGGACAGCGGACGATGGTAAGCGGCTCTTCCATGGAGACGACATTACAGGATGGAGACAATCTGATCGTTGATAAGATCAGTTACCGGTTCCGGGATCCGAAACGCTATGATATCATTGTATTTCCGTATAAATATGAAGAAGATACATATTATATCAAACGTATCATCGGAATGCCGGGTGAGACTGTGCAGATCCGGGACGGATATGTGTATATCGATGGAAAACGCCTGACCAGTGATATCTATGGGAAGGAGAAGATCAAGGATCCGCAGACGGCTGCAGAACCGGTTATGCTGGGAGATGATGAATACTTTGTGATGGGAGATAACCGTAATCACAGTATGGACAGCAGAGATCCGGGGGTAGGAGTGCTGACCCGGAAGGATCTGATCGGCAGAGCCTGGGTGCGTATCTATCCATTTGACAATATAGGAGTGATCCGACATGAATAAACGAGAAGAAGAAAAACTGAAAAAACAACAGGAAAAGCTTCAGAAAGAACTGGAGCGTACCGAAGCAATGAGCGTCTATGAAAAAGAATACAGCGACTGTACCTATATCTGTGGGATCGATGAAGTCGGCCGCGGTCCATTTGCCGGTCCGGTGGTAGCGGGAGCAGTCATTCTGCCAAAAGATGATCCGATCCTGTATCTGAATGATTCGAAAAAGCTTTCGGAGAAGAAGAGGGAGGCACTTTACGATGAGATCATGGAGCGTGCAGTGGCGACAGGAATCGGGATCGTAAGTCCGGCAAGGATTGATGAGATCAATATCCTGCAGGCGACTTATGAGGCGATGCGCATGGCGATAGGGAACCTGAAGGTACAGCCGGATCTGCTTCTGAACGATGCTGTGACGATACCGGGCGTCGATATCCGGCAGGTGCCGATCATCAAAGGAGATGCCAAAAGTGTGTCCATTGCAGCGGCAAGCATCATTGCCAAAGTGACCAGGGACCGCCTGATGGTAGAGTATGATGCAGTGATGCCGGGGTATGATTTCGCTGCCAATAAAGGATATGGCACGAAGAAACATATCGAAGGTCTGAAAAAACTGGGACCATCACCGATCCACAGAATGACATTTATAAAAAAATACATATAAAAATATATCACAGACAGCAAAGTTGTAAGAATGTTTGCTAAAATGAACGGGAGGACTATGGCCGGAGATACAGGAAGAGAACGGAAGAATAACCGGGAGACCGGAAGCCATTATGAACGGCTTGCCGGTGCATATCTCGAGCAGGAAGGATATGAGATCCTGGAGTATAATTACCGGTGTAAGACCGGAGAGATTGATATCATAGCAAGAGAAGCGGGATATCTGGTCTTCTGTGAGGTGAAATATCGCGCTTCAGATAAAAAAGGACATCCGGCGGAGGCTGTAAATCCAGCCAAACAGAGAATCATTTCCAAAAGTGCACTTTGCTATATGACGGTCAACGGAATCGATGAGGTACCATGCAGATTCGATGTGGTGAGCATTGAGAATCATGAGGTGACACTTTACCGGAATGCATTTGATTATACAGGATAGGAAGAGATCCGGAACAGAAAGGATGAATATGGCATGAATCTGGGCTTACATTATAAAAATCAGGACCATATATTTGATGAAAAAGAAGTGAACGGTGTCCCGTTCTTAAGTTATCCGATGCTGGAAGAGACCGGAATCGTGAATCATGGATTCTCGACCAGACTTGGCGGTGTCAGCAAAGGATGCTGGGCAACGATGAATATCAGTACAACCAGAGGTGACAATCCGGAAGATGTCAGGGAGAATCAGAGAAGGATTGCCGGAGCCATCGGTGTACAGCCGGAAGATATGACATTCACCAATCAGACCCATACGACCAATGTAGCGGTAGTAAAAGCCGGAGACAGAGGAAAGCGGTTCATGGAGACGGATGGAATGGTGACGGATGTGCCGGGAATCTGTCTGGTTACATTTTACGCAGACTGTGTGCCGTTGTATTTTGTTGATCCGGTGAAGAAGGCGATCGGTCTTTCACATTCCGGATGGCGAGGAACCGTCGGTAAGATAGGAAAAGTTACCATAGAACTGATGCAGAAGACATATGGCTCTGATCCGGAAGATATCATTGCGGCAATCGGTCCGTCCATCTGCCGGGACTGCTATGAAGTGAGCGGGGATGTGATACAGCAATTCCGGGAAAACTTTGACGAAGCGTACTGGCCGGAGCTGTTTTATAAAAAAGAAAACGGGAAATACCAGTTGGATCTCTGGCGTGCCAATGAACGGATATTCACAGAAGCCGGAATCCGCGAAGATCATATTGCGGTAACCAATGTATGCACACACTGCAATCCGGATATTCTGTTCTCGCACAGGACTACCGGAGATAAAAGGGGAAATGTAAGCGCATTTCTTGCGCTGAAACAGATGACAACAAGAGGAGTATAACATATGACAGATACAACAATTGCAGATACGACGCAGGAAGTAACCGATGCGACCCAGGAAGCGGTCAAACAGGTTAATCAGCTGACACAATATGTACAGGACAGCATACCGGGACTGATCACGTTCGGATTGAAAGTGCTGGCGGCACTGGTGGCATTCTTTATCGGCCGACTGGTGATCCGGTGGATCCGGAAGATCGTCAGACGTTCCTTTGAGCGCTCCGGTGCGGACAAAGGAGTGGAGCAGTTTGTAGATTCCCTGCTAAAATATGGACTGTATGCCCTGCTCGTCTTCAGTCTGATCTCCAGTCTTGGATTCGATACAACGTCCGTAGCGGCAGTACTGGCATCCGGTGGTGTGGCAATCGGTCTTGCATTACAGGGAAGCCTTTCGAACTTTGCAGGCGGAGTCCTGATCCTTTTATTAAAACCGTTTGTAGTCGGAGATTATATTATCGAGGATACCAACGGAAAAGAAGGAACCGTAAAAGAGATCCAGATCTTCTATACCAAACTCAGTACAATTGATAACAAGACGATCGTAATCCCGAATGGAATGCTGACCAACAACAGTATTACCAATGCAACGGCAAAAGATGAAAGGCAGCTTGACCTGCGGGTAGGTATCTCTTATGACGCAGACATCCGGCAGGCGAAAAACGTGATTGAGAAACTTCTGGAAAAAGATGAATGCATTATCAAGAATGAGCAGATCAATGTGTTCGTTCATGAACTGGCAGACAGTGCGGTAGTGCTTGGGATCCGCGCATGGGTGAAGAATGAGGAATACTGGACAACGAGATGGAGGCTTCTGGAAGAGATCAAGCTTTTACTGGATGAGAACGGTATCGAAATTCCATATCCGCAGATGACTGTACACATGCAGAAGAATGCATAGAAACATATAGAAAAAAGCGCCATACAATGCAGGAAGCAGATCTGCAGGCATGGAACAACTACTTCCTGCCGGGACTGATCTTAAGCAGCAACGAGAAGAAGACACTCCCGATCCTGATTGCATCTTTTCGAAGTGCAGACTTTCTATTGTTGCAGGTGTGACACTTGGAGGTGTAAAAGAATAAGAAATATAAGAAATGTTGTGGGTAACAACAAAAAAGGAATCCTGATCAAAGGATTCCTTTTTTTAAGCTGGAAATCGGACTTGAACCGACGACCCCTTCATTACGAGTGAAGTGCTCTACCAACTGAGCTATTCCAGCATGTGTCTGTGACAGCCACGAATATAATTATACTGCATTTTGCCAGATTTGCAAGTGTTTTTTTAAAATATTAAATAGGATATGAAATGATGTGAAATGGCAGGAGATTTTGTGTATAATAGCAATGTGGGTGTGAAAGGGGAAAGATAAAATGATACAAGTATTAAAGAAAGCATGGAGACAGAGACTGATATCCCTGCTGCTTCCGATACTCCTGGTATTTGCAATGGCAGGTGTGGGAGTGAAAGTTCCGGCACAGGCCGCTGGGAACGATGCGGGAGCGCAGACAGGAGAGATGAAAGTCCATTTTCTGGATGTGGGTCAGGGGCTGTCCATTCTGGTACAGTCGGAAGGAAAGACGATGATCTATGATGGCGGTGACAAAAAGACATCGAGATTCGTTGTGGCCTATCTGAAAGAACAGGGAGTGACAGAGATTGATTATCTGATCAGCAGCCACTATGATGCAGACCATATGGCGGGACTGATCGGATGCCTGAACGTATTCGATGTGAAGAACGTCATATCCAGCAACTATGTTCACACAAGCAAATTGTATAAATCTTTTGTGAAGGCAGTAAAGGCTGACGGGCTGAAGATGAAGCATTCGGCAGTCGGAAAGACGTATGAATTTGGAAGCGGATCATTTGAGATCCTTGCGCCGGCAGTTATCGAGAAAAACGGAAGTAATAACAACTCGGTAGCGATCAAGCTTACAAATGGCGGAAACAGCTTTGTATTTACCGGAGATGCCGAACATGAAAGTGAAGAAAGGATGTGCAGTTCAGGGATAGACTTAAGCTGTGACGTGCTGGTTCCGGGGCATCACGGATCGGCGACAGCAACGTCCTGGGATTTTTTACAGAAGACGGTTCCGGAGTATGCGGTGATAAGCTGTGGGGCAGATAATAAATACGGCCATCCGGATAAAGATACCATGGATAAATTAAAGAGTATGGAGATCCAGGTATACAGAACGGATAAGCAGGGAACCATTACCGTGACCAGTAACGGGACGGATCTGAGCTGGAGCGCATCGCCGTGCAATGATTATACGCCGGGAGATGCATCGGATCAGGGGACACAGGTGCAGCAGACGGAAGAGCAGAGCGTGCAGGGGCAGGTTGGACAACAGACTGCATCACAGGCAGCGGAAGGAGGAAAAGTCTGGGTTTCGGCAACCGGTTCCAAATATCATAAGACGAACCATTGCGGCAGCATGAATCCGGACACGGCGAAGCAGGAGACAGAAGCAGAAGCCAAAGCCCAGGGAATGGAACCGTGTAAAAAATGTTATTAAAACTCTATATTTTTCCATGAAGAAATGTTACAATTGACTATGTGTAAATACAGACAGATAATTGATATTGCAGAAAATACATTTCGGGTGAGATACATGGATAAGAAACGTAAAAAAGGGTTTACTTTAACGGAACTGATCGTTGTTCTTGTGATCATTGCGATTATAGCAGCGGTAGCAGTTCCGTTTTTTATTAATTATTGGAAGAAAGCGGAATTCAGGAAGAACGAGGAGAATGCGAAGACGGTATATCTGGCGGCAGAATCCAGGCTTACCTATTACAGATCCTCGGGGCGATGGGAAGCATTTCAAAAGGAAATAAAACAGGCGGCCAGAGACGGCAACAGTGAAAAAGCAGAAAAAGCGGTATTCAAAGATGAAAAGGACAGCGGGCTGAATGACCGCATCTATACGATCAAGCTGAACAAAGAGGCAGAGAACCAGACGAAAAAGAACAATCTGGTCCTGGAGCTTCTGGATGATTATACCTATGACAAAGGATTCTTTGATGCCTCCATAGCGATCGAGATCGATATAGAATCGGGAGAAGTCTATTCGGCATTCTATGGTTCCAGATGCAAAGGATTGAATTATAAGTCCGGAGATGAAGACGGATATCTGACCATGCAGAAGCGCAGCTATGACAGCAGAAGCAGTCGGCTGCTTGGATATTATTCGGCAGAAGATGCAGTGAATACGGTAGATCTGAAGACAAAACGTCTCCGCATCACAACCATCAACCTGGCCAACAGTGAGAAACTCTCCCTTGACTGGTCGAGCAACGCAGGAACGGATCTCGGAGTAGAATACAAGATCGCATTTTATAAAAAGAATGACAAAGAAAAACTGTTCGAACTCAGAGTATCGCCATTTGATATGCGTACAAACGGATGGGACGGAAGCAGTGATGCAAAGACAGGAATGGCATTCCTGGAAGTGACGAAGAAAGATGGAACACAGGAGACGTTGTGGAATTTTCCGGTGACATACAGTGACAACAAATATTCCCTGGTCCTTGATGCGATGATGTCTGCAAAGACACAGGCAGTACTGGACAGTCAGAAAGACGAAGGGATTAAGAGTGCGCTGGAGAAGAGTTCCAGCACAAGTATCACCCGCCTTGTAGCTGTCTCAGATGCGCTGGCCGAGCCGCAGAATATCTACGCAACCGTAACGGCAGCGGCATATTCCGGAAAAGCAGACAGGAATACGAACCAGGAGTACCGGAACAGTGAAGCTGTTGCATCAAATGCAGCAAATACCATGTTCGGAGACGATTCGGCAGGCACAGACATGCAGGTGTCGGCATTCCGTCATCTTTCTAATATGCGGTATTATGAGAAAAATCACAGAGATACGGAAGCAACATTTACCCTTACGAATAAGAATATGGACTGGGCTTCCGTCGGTACAGGTGTCTATGATCTTGAAAAAGCAGAAAACGGTGTAGAGAAGCTTGCATGGAAAGAGAACACGAAGACACAGACGACAGGATTTCCGTCGATCGGAACACTTCCGGCATCCTATACATTAAAAGGGGACGGAAGAAATACACTGGTATCGAATCTGTATCTGAATGAGGAATCGGTGGCAGATGATGGTACGGCAGATAAGCTTGGAATCTCAGGAACAGAATTCTTAGGACTGTTCCGGGAATTAAAAGGAACTGTAAAAGATGTGACATTCCGTGATCCGTCACTTGAGATCGGACAGGACGATGAAGTATGCCGGTCGCTGAAAGGAATCGGAATCCTCGCCGGGCGAAGTGAAGGCAGTCTGGAAAATGTCGCGATCATATCATCCGGAAAAAGCTCGGATGACAGCCGGATCGTGAAGGTAAATGCGGATAATAATACAGCAGGATCTCTCGGAGTCGGAGCGGTTGCAGGCGCAATCGCAGGATATGAGAACGGACAGTTCACGAAGGTGTCAGCAGGAAAGGTGTCCGGACTTTCGGTAGAAGGAAAGATCGAAGCATCTCTTCCGGATACTGTACAAGAAGAACAGGCATATGGAATCGGCGGGATTGCCGGTTATGCAAAGCTTGAGAACAAAGCCGGTGCCGTAAAGATAGAAGAGTGTAAGAATCATGCGGACATCTCCGGTAATATGAGTACCGGTGGAATCGTAGGAAGAATAGACGGAACGTTAAATTACAAGGCGGGAACCGTATACAATGCAGCACGCCTCAAGGCAGAAGCAAACATTCTGAACTGTACAAGTGATGGCCTGATCCTGTGTACAACAGAGAAAAATGATAGTAGTACTACAAAGGGCAACTACTTTGGAGGTATCACAGGTTACAGTGATCATGCACTTATCTACAAGGCATCCAGTGCATCCGGACGTGCAGGAAACTTCACTTATAATAAGAAAAAAGAGAATCTGCTTCTGGGGACTTATGTGGGAGGAATCACCGGTTACGGTAATTATACATTACTGTCCAATTGTTCTACGGAAAAGAACGGATACATTCTCGGTGAAAATTATGTCGGTGGAATTGCCGGCGGATTCGGAGAAGGAGTGTCCGAAGCGGTCCAGTCATCCGCAGATGCAGGCGCCAGCGTAACGACGAATGCAAGCTATGTGATCGGTAAGAATTACGTCGGCGGTATCGTCGGAATGAACGGGAAGAAGGTAACACTGAAGAACTGTGTCAACAACGGTGTGACTGCCGGATATGGAGCCTATGTGGGTGGTATCGTCGGCTATAATGAAAAAAGTTCTACGATTCTTGACTGCGCAAGTTATCTTTCAGATTACGACAGTTCGATTTACAACATGATCGTGAAAGACTGGCAGGCGACTGCGGACTATGCAGGAGGAATTGCCGGATACAATGACGGACGGATCGAATTCACGAATGCAAGTGAAGTAGTTACCGTAAAATCCGTTTCCAGCATTGTGGTCGGTAAGAATTACGTCGGCGGCATCGCCGGGTTCAATGATCAGAACGCCTCCATCGATGTACATTATACATTGATCGGCGGAAGGATCTATGCATATGGTGACTGCGCCGGGGGCGCATTCGGACTGAATACATCAGAAAAAGTGCTGACAAGTGAACTTACGATCAAGCCGCAGAGCATACAGGGCAGATATTATGTCGGCGGATGCATCGGAGCCAATGTGGTCGATCTAGATAGCGATGTGAATATGACGCAGATCCGTACGGATAATATTCTGGGACGGATTACGGGACAGGCGTTCTGTGGCGGCATTATAGGTTATCAGAGAACCTATACACATGCACAGCTTGGCCTGAATACGGATGCAAGCATCAAAGACCAGGCAGCATCACTTCTTCCGCAAGTAAATAAAACAAGCGGCGTTCCGGATAAAGTCACAGAATCGGCAAACCGCTATTGTATGCAGATAACAACAACAAATAATATTCCGGTGCGTGCCGGATTATATACCGGCGGCATCGTAGGATACTGCGAGAAGAACAGCAGACTTCAGATGGAAGGATGTACGAATAAAGGAGATATCGCACTTGCCTACACGAACTGGTCTAAGGGAGTATCTCTGGGGGCATATCTTAGGAGCAGCGAGATCGGAGGGATGACAATTCCGTCCGGTGCAGATGATGTAAATATACATTTCGCCGGGGGAGTCATCAGTGTCAATCTTGAAAACCAGGTGATCGACAACTGCTCCAATACCGGAAATATGTCCGGTTATACCGGAACCGGCGGCGTAGTTGGATTGAATGCAGGCAGGGTAACCCGCTGCAGTCTCAGACAGAACTTCGGAAGTGCGGCACTCAACTATATTGGAGGAATTGCCGGAATCAATACGGGAACGATCGAGTCCTGTACGACAGAACAGAATAAGACGATATCCGGAAACTCCAATATAGGAGGAATTGTCGGATGGAATCTGAGTGGCGGTACTCTGACAGACAATCAGAGCCTGGCAAATGTATCAGCGTCAGGAAGCTGTGCAGTCGGCGGAATTACCGGACGAAATAATGGCAATCTGATTCTGACAAATGACAATTCAGGCGTTTCAAGAAGTGTATCAGGAATGAATGCGAGTGGAGTCGGCGGAATTGCCGGAGTCAATGAAGCAGGCGGAACACTTACTGTGACCGGAAATTCAAATGAGATTGATGCAGTAGGAAGCGGAGCATCCGTCATCGGTTTACAAAGAGTCGGCGGAATTGTCGGCGTGAACCGTGGCACGATCGGACATACCGGAGCTTCGACGTCTGAAAAATATCTGGCATCAAGAGCAAAGCTTGTACGTGCATCAAGAGGCAATGCCGGAGGAATCGTCGGAGAGACGCATGGAGATATCATCTGTGCAGTGAACCGCTCGGTATCTGTAACTGCAGACGAAGGCAATGCCGGAGGAATCACAGCAGTTAATAATAAAGGACAAGCGATCCGGAACTGTAAGAACTTCGGAACTGTCAGCAGCAGTAAAGGTTATGCATCGGGCATTGCGGCATACAATGCCGGTACGATCACAGACTGTGTAGTAAAAGGAGCAGCGATCCAGAGTATTGGCGTAAATGAGATGGGCGCCATAACCGCAGAGAATGCCGGAACGATCCTAAGCAGCGGACCGGAAGCGGATGTTGTCTTAAAAGGAGAGGCTCTGGTATTCGGCGGAGTGACCGGAAGCAATAGCGGAACCATCGGAACAGCAGAAAGCAGTGACAAATATGAACTGACAGAAATCCCGGAAATCATCACAACAAAGGGCAATCTGACCGTCGGCGGGGTTGCCGGACAGAACTATACAGGTGCAAACATATATAATGTAAAAGTAACGGCAGAACAAGCAGGTACATTCCAGAAATTCACCAGTTATCACTATCTTGGCGGAATCACCGGTGAAAACAGCGGAAATGTAACGGGAGCAGAATTCACCGGAACGATCATCGAAGCAACAGGAACTGCCGGAAACTGCTATGGTGCGATCGCCGGTATCAATGAAGCCAATGCAACATTAAAGGATTGTATGGTTAAAAAACTTACCATGCAGATCCGGGGCGTGTACTCGGCAGCCAGCACAAGTTCGGCAGAAGAGAAAGAAAAATCAGCAACACATGCCGGAGGAATTGCAGGCAAGAACGAGAAAGACGCAACAATAGAAGGCTGCAGTCTGGAAGATAATAAAGACAGCAGTCTTACAGCTGAGTATGGTATGCTCGGTGGGGTGACCGGCTTCAATAAAGGAACGGTCACGATGTCCGGAAGCAGTATCACAAAAGCTGTGATGAATGCGGAAGTGGCGGCGAAACTGTATGATACAGAAGCAGATCAGATGGCAGAAAAAGCAAGAACACAGGGATTGAAAGAAGATTCCGCATATGTGGAATGGAAAGCATCCGCACAGGTGGAAGACCTGAAGTATCAGGGCGGATCCAAAGTATCAGCAGACCGCCTGAAGATACAGATGACCAGAAACGGTAATATCGGAGGCATCACAGCATATAACGGAACAACCGGAGAACTTGCAGAGTGCGTATCCGGCAACTGGTTTCTGGTAAACAAATCCGATGCGATCGGTGTAGGTACCGGTGGAATCATCGGTATGAATGAATCCGAGAAGAATTTGAGTAAGCTGGTGAATGGTGCATTTGTAGGCCGTCAGTTGTCGGAAGCAAAAACCAACCGTTTCGCCGGCGGAATCATCGGTAATCAGAATAATTCAACCAGTAAAGACTGGACGATTGATACGTGTATTAATTTCGGTACGGTATATTGTTATCGTTCACACTATTCCGGTGGAATTATAGGACAGTGGACCGGTTCTGGCGGTCATATCGAGAATTGTCAGAACTATGGAAATCTGCAGACAACATTTAAGGCAAATTGGGTTGGAGCATCCGGCGGCATTGTGGCACAGTTATATCATGCACAGGAGGATAATGAATATAATATTACCGGATGTGGGAACTTTGGAAATATCTATGGACAGACAGGAAACAGCGCGCAAAACTGCGCGAATGACAGTGCGGGAATTCTTGGAAATGTAACAACCTATGAAGTAAATGATGCAGACAAAGCACAGCGATTTACGATCCGGGTGCTGGACTGTGTGAACGGACCGGGGGTAAAGATATATTCCGGATCCATGGCATCGGGAATTGTCGGATTCTTATCGGTAGATAATGTAGAAAAGATATCGAATCAGAAGACTGCAGCCAATACCGTTGCAAGATGTACGGCAAATGTGAAAGTACAGATTGAAAGATGTCAGAATTATGCCGGGGTTTTATCTGGCGCATCATTTGTCTCCGGAATATTCGGAGACCGGTATGGAAAGACCGGATGTGGGAACCTGACGGTGACTAATTGTTATTCCGTGAATAACGGTCACAATAATCCGGTCTACTCGTTTGAAGGCATCATTGGAGATTCCAATACAACTTATATGAAAGAGGCAAACCGGATAAATAACTACTTCATACAGGGCGGAAATACCGGAAGCTTCCCGGTCAATATGAGAA
>ENA-OUQM01001623-OUQM01001623.1-human-gut-metagenome-genome-assembly--contig:-NODE-1623-length-11682-cov-4.791176_pt1 | contig 11682 bp, 10 predicted proteins | sample MGYA00237949_ERZ548830 | MGnify/ENA primary metagenome ERZ548830 (study PRJEB26490, sample SAMN05194706) | human gut metagenome | biome: terrestrial biome; feature: human-associated habitat; material...
TTCCTTTACCAGTTGCACCGTGGCAGATGGCTACAGCGCCTTCTTTTCTTGCAATTTCAACTAATTTCTTAGCAATTGCCGGACGAGCCATAGCTGTTCCGAGTAAGTATTTATTCTCATATACTGCATGAGCCTTTACACAAGGCATGATGTAGTTGTCGCAGAAATCATCAATGATATCCTCGATGTATAATTTGGAAGCACCAGCCATCTTTGCTCTTTCTTCCAGACCATCTAACTCCTCGCCCTGTCCACAGTTAATGCAGCAGCAGATTACATCATAGCCAAATGTCTCTTTTAACCACGGAATAACAGCAGTTGTGTCCAGTCCGCCTGAATATGCTAATACGACTTTTTCTTTCATTTTCGAAATCCTCCTAATGTATCATTTACTTTCTATTCTAATAAGAAAATATCTTATTTGCAATCGCAAATCATACTATACACCTAAATTCATAAATATGCAAGAAAAAAATGGAAAAATCTTTTTAATATGCAAAATATGCATTGGAAATGTATAAAAACAGAGAGCTGTATAAATGAAGAAACAGGAAGAAAATAGTAAATACAAGAAAAATAAAGAAAAACAGAAAAAATATAAGCACTAACCCTATTAATACGATATGTAATACGTATAAACATTAACAATAAATATAAGGGATTTAATGCATTTATCAATTGGACGTGTCGAAAAAAAGAAACTAAAATAGAAGTTGTAATCTAAAGACGAGAGTTATGTTATTGGAGGAGGAAAAAATATGAATTTAACAGGCTCAAAGAAAACACTTGCGTTGGCAGGTGTGATATGCGGACTTGTAGCAGCATGTCTTGCATATTTTGGTAACCCGGCAAATATGGCATTCTGTATCGCATGTTTTATCCGTGATACAGCTGGTGCAATGGGGATGCATCAGGCTGAAGCAGTAATGTATGCAAGACCAGAGATTATCGGTCTGGTTCTTGGCGCATTTATTATTTCAATTGCGACAAAAGAATTCCGCTCTACAGGTGGATCTTCACCGATGATTCGTTTTGTACTTGGTGTGATCATTATGATCGGAGCACTCGTATTCCTGGGATGCCCACTTCGTATGGTACTTCGTATGTCAGCCGGTGATTTAAATGCATGGGTAGCACTTATCGGATTTATTCTTGGAGTAGCAACTGGTGTATTTGCTCTGAAACAGGGATTCAGCCTTGGAAGAGCACAGGCAACAACAAAAGCAAGTGGAGCAGTACTTCCGGTCATCGTTGTTGGAATTTTGATCCTTGCAACATGCACATCACTTTTGAAAGTAAGTGCGGCTGGTCCGGGAAGTTTACACGCACCAATCATTATGTCTCTTGTAGGAGGCCTGATCTTCGGAGCTATGGCTCAGAAATCAAGAATGTGCTTTGCAGGTGGAATCCGTGATGTCATTATTATGAAGAACTTTGATTTATTATCTGTTATTGGCGGACTTTTCGTTGTAATGCTGATCTTCAATATTGCAACAGGAAAATTTGTAGTAGGATTTAACACACCAGGAGTTATTGCACATTCTGAACATTTGTGGAATATCCTTGGTATGTATACAGTTGGATTTGCAGCAGTTCTTGCAGGTGGATGCCCGCTTCGTCAGTTAATCCTTGCAGGACAGGGATCTTCTGATTCAGGAGTCACTGTAATCGGAATGTTCGTAGGAGCAGCAATCTGCCACAACTTCGGACTTGCAGCAAGTGGAACAGCACTTAACCCGGAGACAAAAGCTGTTGTAGCTGGAGCAGTTCCAACTAACGGAAAAGTTGCATGTATTCTTTGCATCGTAGTTCTGTTCATCATAGCATTTACATGCAAGAGAGAGACAGCTAAGAAATAAGAACAGAAAGAAATTCAGATGAAATAATTATAACAGAATAGCTGAAAATAATGTCTGAAAGGAGTATATAGATATGGTAGAAGTAGATGCAAGAGGACTTTCCTGCCCAGAGCCGATCATGCTGACAGCAGAGGCTCTGAAGAATGAAAAAGGTCCAATTAAAGTATTGGTAAGTGAGCCGGTACAGAAAGAAAATGTTGAAAAATATGCAAAGAGTCAGGGAAAGAAACCAACATCAAAGGAAGTTGGGGACGAGTTTGAAATCGTCATTGAATAAGATTTCCTGATTTAGGCATCAGACGCATATGGAAGTTCAGGAGCAGTCGTGAAAACGGCTGCTTCTTTGCATATATCTTTGTACATATCTTGCACATATCTACAGAAAATGCTTGACATATATCGATTGCCGATATACCATGTAGATAACCGATATATCGATTGCCGATATAAAACATTGTTTTAATGATGAAAGTCAATTTATATCAGTTATATCGGATAAGATGTGTCGGCAGGGTAGATATGAATGCAAAAATCAGAACTGATTAAAAAGATTCTGAATTGAAAAAGAAAGGGGAGGTATAAAATGGCAGTAGATAAAAGCCTGGTGTCCGGAAGCACGATGATGTTGATTCTTAAGCTTCTGGAAGAGAAAGACATGTATGGTTATGAGATGATCGAGACTTTGAGGGAGAAGTCAGAGAATGTATTTGAGTTAAAAGCAGGAACATTATATCCGCTCCTTCATGGACTGGAGGAAAAGGAGTTTGTAAAGTCTTACGAGCAGGAAGCGGGTGGAAAGACAAGAAAGTATTATTCCATGACAAGAGAAGGAAAGAAGCAACTCCGGGCAAAAGAAAAAGAATGGAAAGAATACGCCGGAGCAGTGAGAAATGTTCTGGGAGGTGTATGCTTTGGATAGACAGGAATATTTGAAATCTTTGACGGAACAGATTCGTACAAAGCGTGCGCGAACCATGGTTGCGGAGGAAGTAGAAGCACATATTGAAGACCAGAAACAGGATTTCATGGCTCATGGATTAGGTGAAGAAGAAGCCGAGTCGATGGCTGTAGTGGAGATGGGAGATCCAGTGGAGGCAGGCGTGAAGCTTGACCGGGTGCACCGCCCGAAGATGGAATGGACAGTTCTGATGGCGATTTTAATTATTAGTATTATGGGACTGATTTTACAGGCAGTAGTCACTTCATCTTTTCCAACAATGGATATGAGTACGCTGGAAGCCTTTAAAGATAACTTTTTGTATGGCGGAATTTGGAGTGCAATGTTAATAGGAATTGCGGTCATGTTAGGAATCTGTTATCTGGATTATTCTATATTAGTAAAGTGGTCATTTCCAATTTGGGCAGTCATGCAGATACCGGCAGTCTTTTCCATAGTTAGTAAGATCTTTTTTGATGAAACAATGTGGATTGGACCGACGGTCAATGGCAGAAGTATAGTTCAGATGTTATTGTCCTATCTGGTCATTCCCTTTTACGCAGGGACAATTTATCATTTCCGCAGAAAAGGAACGAAAGGACTGATCATTAGTACCGTGTGTCTTGGAATATCAGTACTTACCGATTTGATGATACCGTTTATGTCATCTGCAGTTGTTACAGGAATTACAGGGCTGGTCTTACTGCATGTGGCGGTCTGTAAGGGCTGGTTTGGAGAAAATAAAAAGAAATTTTTGATTAGAATGTGGGGTGTGATTGGAATCTGCCTGATACTGATGTCCGGAATAACATTTTGGGGTAATGGACGTTTCGTTACAGATTATCAGGTGCATCGACTGGAAGCTTTAATTACCGGAGAACACTGGGATTATACAAGAGGTGCGGTTGCAGACGTAGCAAATGCTGCAAAAGATCCAAATTCAAGTAAATGGCATGAGTCGCAATCTTCCGGAAAAATAGAAGTAACGGATCCATATAATGGTGCCACAGAAGTAGAAGCTGTCACGCTTTATAATTATGCAAGAAATGATTATATCTGGACATACCTGTTCCATTATTTTGGAAATGTAAAAGGAGTTTTTCTGGTTGTAGTATTTGCGGTATTTATGGCACTATTGCTTCGAATGGCGGTAAAACAGAAGAATCGCCTGGGATATATGCTCAGCATCGGCTGTGTAATATTTTTGATTTTACAGTCACTGTTCTATATTGGAGTAAATGCAGGACTTTATCCGATTAGCGGAAATTATATGCCATTTTTATCTCATGGAAATATGACCATGATGATTACTTACTTTTATATGGGAATATTGTTGTCCGTGTATAGAAATTCAAATATTGTGAAGAATTAGATAGAGATTATAAGAATATACCAGTGAAAAACACCATGTTTCGGGAAAAAAGAAGCATGGTGTTTTTTTACCATTTTGCTATTTAGACAAAGATTCAGTAGTCTTTGGAATTAACTGAGCTAAAATTTTCTCAGCATCAAAATCAGGTGCCTGCTTCATGGCAAGGTCATAGATTGGCTGGATAGTGTCAAGTGGTTCCATCAAATCTGTAGCTATCTGAGAAACAGAAATATTTTTAATGATTTTTTTGATAATTTGTTTAATTAAGTAGAGTTGTTCGCCTTCCTCCCGACTGACGCGTCTGGTCTCCTGTACATCATATGCTTCAAAAGAATCAAACATCATATTAAACTGCCTCCTTGTAATATGGTCTGTAAGGTCATTGATTTCTTCAGCAGGGACATTGATTGTATGAAGAAATGCTGAAAATACAGAGCCCATAAGCTTTAAAATGTGTGGTGGTGTATTTTGTGTCAATTGGTTCCAGTAGTCTTCTGGAATCTCTTTTAAATGCTTGAAATCAGAGGAACTCTTGAGTTTGTTAAGGATGAAAATAGCTGAGAGTTCATCACCTTTTTCAATTAAATCTTTCTGGGAATACTTATTCAAAGGAACGACCAGATATTTATAATCTGGAATAAATTCTTCAAAGATATCACTCATGAATACCCGGTCTTTAAAATGTAATGCAGAAGTCCATTGTCCCGTGCCTTCATAATAAATAATTGGCAGAATCGGAGGATATAAAAAATCTTTGGATTTCGTAATGCCAGGCTTCAGTTTTTCCTGTGTGGCAGCGTAATCAGTCCAGACATAAACCATGTATCTGAGTAATCTGAAAGACATGTCGGCATCTGCTTCTGACTGGTGTTCAATAAGTGCAATCAGATAAAGCTCTGTGTTTTCAATCTGAATTTTCTTCACAATGTCAGAATCACGGGATTCCTGAAATAAAGGAATAAAATGTGAAGAAACATCTTCGATATCCTCTGGCTTTATGTTCGTGAAAAAAGGAATATCCGTGTATCCTTTTAAAAATTGGGCACAGAGTGTCGAATCTCCGAATACAATCTTGGCGGCATTGTCATGAATCTTTGAATTGTGTACTCCATGTTCAGTTGTCTTGTTAGTAGTTTCCATAGCGCTCCTCTCTGAGCAAATGTAAACTAAAAACTTTCTGAATATATTTTAACATTGTAAGTATAAAAAGACAATATAGAAATTGAATGAAAATAAATTCTATACAAAAGGGATTTGTCAAAATTTCAGAAGTACCGTAACATTTGCCCGGTGTGCATGCAACTTGTGCAAGTGCAGGGGCACTTAAAGTTGCGTTGAATGAGTAACATCATCAAAAATCTGAGTGAATTCTTTGCTGAAAAAGCAATGAAATTCAGAAATGAAATCCTGGCTGGGGATTTCCGTGGGTGTTGAAACATAATGAAAATATCGTGCTCGAAATTTGATGTAGGTGTAGTGTAGCACAGATGAGGTGCATACGCAATATGTGCTACAAAATGTTGAATTTTTCTTAAAATGAATTTGGAGAGTCTACCACGCTGGCAGACATTTATTCTTATACTGGAATTTATTTTTGAGTCAGATAAAAAATAAATAAGGATCAGAAAACAGATGCTCCCGATCCTTATGTAATGCTTTTATTTAATTAAACACGTATTTATCCAGTCGGTCAAATGCTTCTTTCACTCTGGAAAGTGGAAGTGCAAGATTCATACGGATTGCCCATTTCTTCTGGAAAGCCTCTCCGTTCTGCCAGAATACGCCGGCTTCAAATCCGGATACAAGCAGCTCTTCCAGAGTCTTGCCGTGAGCCTTGCACCATTTCTCGCAGTCAAGGAAAAGCATGTAAGTTCCCTGTGGACGGGAAACCTCTACACCTTCAAAATGCTTCTCAATGTAGTTGCATGCATAGTCAACATTTTCTCCGATGACCTGGCGAAGCTCATCGACCCATTCATTTCCTTCCGGTGAATAAGCACCGATCAGAGCATGCATGGAAAGAACATTCATGGAATTGTAATGGCCAAGTGATGATTCTTTCTCAATACGTTCTTTTAACCATTTATTATAGATAACATGATAACTTCCAATTAGTCCTGCAAGGTTAAATGTTTTGGATGGTGCATAAAATGCAGCTGTATGCATTTTAGCATATTCGGATACTGACTGTGTCGGAATGTGCTTGTGGTCACCAAGAATAATGTCAGACCAGATTTCATCTGCAATGACATAAACATCATGTTTCTCATAAATCTCCATAGCTTTTTCGATTTCCCAGCGTTCCCATACACGACCGGAAGGATTGTGTGGAGAACAGAAGATAGCTGTGTGAATCTTGTTATCTACAATTTTTTTCTCCATATCCTCGAAATCCATGCGCCAGATTCCATTCTCATCTTTCTGGAGCGGACTGTGGATAATGTGATAGCCATTATTATTCAATACCCCGGTAAATCCGATGTATGTGGAAGAGTGAACCAGAATATTGTCTCCTTGGGAACAGAGTACGTGAAGGGCACTTGCTACACCTCCGAGAACTCCGTTTTCATAACCAATCTCTTCTTTTGTAAGATCCGTAACTCCTTTACGGTCTCTGTGCCACTTAATGATACTGTCGTAGTATTCATCTCTTATATTGAAATATCCGTAAGTCGGATGCTTTGCTCTTTCAATGAGTGCTTCTGTTACAGTTGGAACAGTTGCAAAATTCATATCTGCAATCCACATTGGAATGCAATCGAGACCATCACGGACATGTACCTCATCGACGATACCAAATCCGTTCGGCAGATTGTCTACTGCAAGGGCATCTTTGCCTTTGCGGTCAATGATACTTGTAAAATCGTATTTCATTATCTCAACTCCTTTATATAGTCCTCCCTGTATTGTAGAAACAAAAAGTCCCTTATTATTTTTTATAATGACAGAGAAGTATTTTGTGCCTTAAAGTTTTCGCATTTTGACACTACAAGATGCGTAATATTATTACGCAATAAAAACAACTTGTCTAGAGGAATTAATGATATATAGAAAAAAACAATTATATAAATGATATATGTCGAAAATCAATTTGACGATTTGGTGGGGGGGGGGTAAAATTAAGACGATTTTTAGACTAATAAATTTACTAGTAGGATTAATCGGTGATTATACATTAAAAATAAAACTTCATTAAGGGGGAAATGAAATGAATGATATGAAGGCTAACAACCTATCATTCAGATATAAAAACGGTGATAAACTGATTCTCAAGGATATATCAGTTGATATTCCTGCCGGAGAATTTGTTTGTTTGCTTGGACAGTCTGGATGTGGAAAGAGTACATTTTTAAGACTTTTGGCGGGGCTGGAGGAACCTACATTTGGAACAATTGAGATGAACGGAGAACCGATAAAAGGCGCAGGACTTGACCGTGGCGTTGTATTCCAGGATTACGGACTTTTTCCGTGGATGACAGCTGGGGACAATATCATGCTTGCTCTGAAAAAGCGTTTTAAAGATAAGTCTAAGAAAGAATTGAAAAAAATCGCAATGGACAGTCTGGCAAGTGTAGGGCTGAAAGAGGAAGTGTTCGGTATGCTTCCGAAAAGCCTTTCCGGTGGTATGAAACAGCGCTGTGCTATCGCAACAGCATTTGGAATTGATCCTCCGGTACTTCTGATGGATGAGCCATTTGGAGCACTGGATGCGGTGACAAGAGCGAAACTTCAGGATCTGGTACTGGAACTGTGGGCAAAGCAGGAGAAGAGAAAAACAGTATTCTTCGTAACTCATGATGTAGATGAAGCACTGTTGCTTGCAAATCGTATTCTTGTATTTGGACAGTCACCAAGTAATATTATTTATGACTGCAAAGTACCGGATGAGGAGCGCCCGACAAGAGAAACACAGTTTGATGATTCGAAGGTATTAGAAAGACGCAATACATTGATCAAATTTATCAATGGAGATATTGCATCTCATATTTCATAATTATTTGGTAGATGTTTGAGAAAGGCAAGAAAAATGGAAAAGAAGAAAAGTAAGAAAAAATATTGGAAATATTTGGTGACAATTGCTATTTTTGCTTTGATGGTTCTGGCATATTATTTGATTTCATCATCAGAGGCCTCCAACAGTTATCTATTTCCGGCAGGAAGCAAGATTTGGCAGGCTTTTGTACAGGATAAAAGTGTGTTTGGAACGAATGCACTACATTCATTCAAATTATTGATTCCATCATTATTCCTTGCAATTGTCTTAAGCCTTGCAATTGGAATTCCACTTGGACTGAATGAGACAGCCAGAGATATTATGTATCCGGTGTTATATGTTGTTAGCGTTGTTCCAGCAATTCTGTTATCACCATTTGCACTGATGCTGGCACCAACATTCCGTTCAGCATCTCTGTTCCTGATTGTATACGGCTGTATGTTCCCGACAGTATTTGCGACGATTACAGGTATCCAGACAATTGATAAACGTTACCTGGATCGTGCAAAGACTTTGGAGTTAAAAGGATGGGAGAAAATCACAAAGGTTATTCTTCCGGCAGCAAGCCCGTCAATTTTTGCAGGACTTGTTACAACAATGAGAGGTTCATTCCTGATGCTGGTATATTCTGAGATGTACGGTGCGAAATATGGAATGGGATTCTATGTAAGAAAGTATTCTGAATTTGGTATGTATGCTAATACATGGAGTGGATTTATCTTCATGGTACTGGTACTCGTAATTGTAATGCAGATTTTTGAGAAGATTAAGAATCATCTTCTTAAATGGTCTATCAATTAAGGCAGTAAGCCGGCGGGCTTTTGCATAAATAAATTATCACAGGAGGATATATACGCATGAAAAAGAGAATCGTATCAATACTTCTCGTTGCAGCAATGAGCGTTAGCTTATTTGCATGTGGAAGTAAAGAAAGCAGTTCCAGTTCTGATGACTCTAAGAAGGATTCATCAGCATCAACATCAACCCATATGAATGCATCTGATGCAGATGGTATCGAAGATAAGGATATCACATGGGCAAAGGATAACAGTGGTAACACATTTCTTGCTATCGCAGAGGATAAGGGATGGATTGATGATCTTGGAATCAAAATTGATGAGCCTAACTTTGACGAGACAAATGCTGCATTAACAGCATTAGCAGGTGGACAGGTTGACATCATTTCTAATTATGGAACAAATGCACCACTTCAGGAAATTGCATCTGGTGAGGACTGGCTGATCATCGGAGGATATATGGCTCAGGGATGTATGCCGATCGTTGCTAAAAAAGGAACAAAGTGGAATGGTGTAGAAGATTTCATTGGAAAGAAAGTAGCTGCTGATCCAAGTTTATATTCTGTAACAGGAGCACTTCTTGATAAAGGATATGATCCATTAACACAGGTAGAGTGGAAATCATACCCAACTTCTAGTGACCAGCTTGCAGCTGTAGTTAAGGGAGAGGTTGATTATGCAGTTGTTGGAACAAGCCGTAACTATGAAGTACAGCAGAACCCAGAGCTTGAAGCAGTTGCTTACCAGAGTGATGTAATGCCATGGTATTCTTGCTGTCGTATGGTTGTTTCAAGAGAGTATGCAGAGAAGAATCCTAATACTATCAAAGCTATCCTGAAGACGCTGATTCGTGCTCAGGAGTATTACACAACACATCACGATGAGTGTGAAGAGTTAATGAAAGACTACATGGGTGTAGATCTTGACTATGTAAAAGCCTATATGGACAACGATCACTTCCAGATTAGCAATGACCCACTGAAACATGAGGTTATGAAGGGATGGGAGATTCTTGATAAGACAGGATTCCTTGATGAGAACGCTAAGAACATCAACATCGAAGATCACATCGATACTTCTTTTTATGAGGAAGCTTTAAATGAGGCTACTGAGGAGTATGGTGATGAGAATCCAGAGTTCTACAGCAACCTAAAATCTTTCTATGAAGAGCACAATAAATAAGATATAAGAAATCTTTACATAAGAATGGAGCTGTTATATAATAGCTCCATTTTTTAAAATTATCGATTATTATTATGGAGAAGACCTATGATTAACAATACGATATACAGAGAAAATCTGGAATATTTTGCAGATATAAGAAAAGATGATCAGATGACTCCGATTGAACGGTCGAATGCACTTGCAAAAGGTGAAGAGGTAGATCGCATGCCGGTCCAGATGATGGCGGATTTGGTATTGCCGGATCTTATAGGAACGACACTGAAAGAGTCAGAGCTTTCAGCGAAAAGCAAGGCAGAACTTCAGATTGCGGCATATCATTTGTTTGGATTTGATGGAATTGGAATGATGCATGGACTGTATTCCCTTCCGATGGCAATGGGAGGAAAATATACGGAGTCTGACCATATGACGAAATCACTGACAGAGCCTCCGATTAAAGATATTCATGATTTTTCGGGACTGGATCTTGATTGTATTAAATTAGAAAATGACGATGCTGCCTATAAGGCATTTGACGCAATCAGATATATTCAGGATGCAGTTGGAGATGAGATTACCTGCGGTATGAATTTCACTGCACCGTTCACCGTGGCAACAGGAGTTGTGGGTGTGGAACCATTTTTGACAGCATGTGCAAGAGAACCGGAGATTGCATTTCAGGTGCTTGATTTTGTTGTTCAGGCACAGTGCAAACTTGCGAAAAGCTTCTTGGAGGCAGGAATTACAGTAGGAACCAGTGATCCGGTGGCAAGTTGCACGGTCATCAACCCCAAAATGTACCGGAAGTATGCGAAGCCGTATGAAATGAAATTTGCTGAATTTTGTTCTTCTTATACAGGTCGCCCGATGAGTATTCATATTTGCGGAAATACTACTAAGATATTGAAAGATGTTGCAGATGCAGGATTTGTCACCTTCAGTCTGGATAATATGGTAGATTTGGAAGTTGCAAAAGAGAAGATCGGAGACCAGGTACACCTGGTCGGTAATGTAGATCCGGTCGCAATTATGATGCAGGCAACACCGGATGAAGTCCGGGCAGATGTCCGCAAATGTTATAGAAAAGCATGGGATTCCCCGAAAGGATTTACAATCCATTCCGGATGTGATATGCCATATGGAACTCCGAAAGAGAATATGAAGGCTTATTTGGATGAGGCAAAAAAATGTGCAAAAGAACAGGCTCATGCATATAAAAATCCAAAAGAACATCATATTTGGGACGAGAAATAAGAGGCAAGGTATTAAGAGAGGTAAGAAATGTATAATTTTGATGAGATAATAGAACGTCAGGGAACAAATGCATTAAATACAGATGGATTTAGAGATTATATTTTTCATGCAGGACCAGAAAAAACTTTCCCGTACAAAGATGATGAATTCGTCCGTATGTGGGTTGCGGATATGGAATTTGCAACACCGGATGTGATCAGAGACGCTATTAAAGAGAGAATTGACAAAAAAATATTCGGTTACAGCATGGTGTATAGTGATGATTATTATCAGGCGTTTTCAAAATGGTGTAAAGAAAAGTATAA
>ENA-OUQM01001626-OUQM01001626.1-human-gut-metagenome-genome-assembly--contig:-NODE-1626-length-11634-cov-5.417221_pt1 | contig 11634 bp, 10 predicted proteins | sample MGYA00237949_ERZ548830 | MGnify/ENA primary metagenome ERZ548830 (study PRJEB26490, sample SAMN05194706) | human gut metagenome | biome: terrestrial biome; feature: human-associated habitat; material...
CAAGAACTTGTGAGTAGATAGATATTTATATCATCAAAAGCATACTCGTTGAAGTGGGAATGAAACATGGGAGTTTATAACTTTTTATAAGTTTTCAGTAACGGAGAATATATGAAGAATGATTTTAAGTCTGGTTTTGTGACATTGATTGGACGTCCGAATGTGGGGAAATCTACATTAATGAATTACCTGATCGGGCAGAAGATTGCCATTACATCTAACAAACCGCAGACAACACGTAACCGTATCCAGACGGTTCTGACAACGGATGAAGGTCAGATTGTATTTGTTGATACACCAGGAATCCACAAGGCGAAAAACAAGCTTGGTGAGTACATGGTAAATGTGGCTGAGAAGACATTGAATGAAGTGGATGTCGTGCTTTGGCTTGTGGAGCCAACTACATTTATCGGAGCGGGCGAACAGCATATTGCAAAGCAGCTTCAGAGAGTCAAGACACCGGTCATTCTCGTCATCAATAAGGTGGATTCTGTGAAGAGAGAAGAGATTCTGCCGGCAATTGCTGCATACAAAGATATTTATGACTTTGCAGATATTGTCCCGGTATCTGCAAGAAGTGGTGACAATACGGATGAACTTCTGCGCGTCATTATGAAATATCTTCCATATGGACCACAGTTTTATGATGAGGACACAGTGACAGATCAGCCGGAACGTCAGATTGTGGCAGAATTGATCCGTGAGAAAGCATTGCACAGTTTGCAAGATGAAATCCCGCATGGAATCGCGGTTGCGATTGACCGTATGAAAATGCAGAACAAAGTTATGCATATTGATGCAACGATCATCTGTGAGCGTGATTCACACAAGGGAATCATCATCGGAAAACAGGGGAGTATGCTGAAAAAAATTGGAAGTACTGCCCGTTATGAGATTGAGAGAATGTTGGATTGTAAGGTCAATCTGAAGCTTTGGGTGAAGGTAAAGAAGGACTGGAGAGACAGCGAATTTCTGATGAAAAATTTTGGATATCGGGAAGAAGAATAAAATGAGTGGTATTTGGGGGAATCTAATCATAAGGAAAAACATTTACATGAAAACAAGCTTATGATGAGGTGACCTTATGGAAGAAAAGTACTGGAAGCAATTTATGAAGACAGGAAGGATTGTGGACTATCTCTATTACCGTGGCATGAAGATCTGCTACAGAGTCATGGAGCGTTCACAGAAGAAGACCTATGAATCAGATTACCGTGACGGGCATGGTACTTTCGGCAACTCCGGTGGGCGATTATGACAGACGTGTTGTACTGCTTACAAAAGAACGTGGGAAAATTGCAGCATTTGCAAGAGGAGCCAGAAGAACCAATAGTTCCCTCCTTGGGGTGACAAGCCCATTTTCATTTGGAGAATTTGTAGTCTATGAGGGGCGGACATCATATACATTGATGTCGGCCTCTATTTCCAATTATTTTTCTGAACTTCGGACAGACGTGGAAGGTGCTTACTATGGTTTTTATTTTCTGGATTTTGCAGGGTACTATGCAAGGGAAGCCAACGATGAGACAGAACTCTTAAAACTTTTGTATCAGACATTGCGCGCCCTTACAAATGTACATATACCAAATCGGCTGATTCGGTGCATTTATGAGTTAAAGGCGGTTTGTATCAATGGAGAAGGTCCACAGGTGTTTGAATGTGTCAGTTGTGGAAGATGGGAAGAAAATATGAAGTTCAGCGTCAGAAAAGGCGGTCTGGTCTGTAGAAAATGTGAGATTCATGCGCCGGACGCGGTGATGGTAGGGACATCTACTTTATATACGCTTCAGTATATTATCAGCTCAAAAGTAGAGAAGTTATATACATTTGCAGTGAAAGAAGAAGTGCTTTTGGAACTGGAGAATCTGATCCGCAATTACCTGAATGTATACGTGGGAAGAAACTTTAAATCATTGGAAATATTAGAGACAATAGTTTGATTTATAGAAATTTATAGAAATACAAAGTAAATATATGGGAAATAGACTTGAAAATAGATAATATTAACTGTATAATTATTAACAATATCAGAGGAGAAGGAGAAGGGAATATGGTAGAAAAAACAATGGACAAAATTGTAGCTTTAGCAAAATCCAGAGGATTCGTGTATCCGGGGTCTGAGATTTACGGAGGACTTGCAAATACATGGGATTATGGAAATCTCGGAGTTGAGCTTAAGAACAATGTAAAAAAAGCATGGTGGCAGAAGTTCATTCAGGAATCACCATATAATGTCGGCGTAGATTGTGCGATCCTTATGAATCCACAAACATGGATTGCAAGTGGTCATCTTGGCGGATTCAGCGACCCTCTTATGGATTGTAAAGAATGCCATGAGCGTTTCAGAGCTGATAAAATTATTGAAGATTACGCTCACGAGCATGGTATTGAGATTGGAGACAGCATCGACGGCTGGAGCCATGAGCAGATGGAGAATTTTATTAAAGAGAATAATGTTCCATGTCCGACTTGCGGTAAACATGATTTCACAGAGATCCGTGAGTTCAACCTAATGTTCAAGACATTCCAGGGAGTTACAGAAGATGCAAAGAATACAGTATATTTAAGACCAGAGACAGCACAGGGAATCTTTGTAAACTTTAAGAACGTACAGCGTACATCAAGAAAGAAGATTCCATTTGGAATCGGACAGATTGGTAAATCATTCAGAAATGAGATTACACCAGGTAACTTTACATTCCGTACAAGAGAGTTCGAACAGATGGAGTTAGAGTTCTTCTGTGAGCCTGATACAGATCTTGAGTGGTTCGCTTACTGGAAGAAGTTCTGTCTTGACTGGTTACACACACTGGGACTGAAAGACGAAGAAGTACGTTATCGTGACCATGATAAAGAGGAGCTTTCATTCTACAGTAAAGCAACTACGGATATCGAGTTCCTGTTCCCATTTGGCTGGGGAGAACTGTGGGGAATCGCAGATCGTACAGATTATGATCTGACACAGCATATGAATGTATCAAAACAGGATCTTACTTATTTTGATGACGAGAAGAAAGAAAAATATACACCATATGTTATTGAGCCGTCACTTGGAGCAGACCGTGTAGTTCTTGCATTCCTGTGTGCAGCTTATGATGAAGAGAATATTGGAACAGAAGATAAGCCGGATACAAGAACTGTTCTTCACTTCCATCCGGCACTTGCACCAGTGAAGATAGGTATACTTCCACTTTCCAAGAAACTCAACGAAGGCGCAGAGAAAGTATATGCACAGCTTGCTAAGAAATATAACTGCGAGTTCGATGACCGTGGAAATATCGGAAAACGTTATCGTCGTCAGGACGAGATCGGAACACCATTCTGTGTAACATACGACTTCGATTCCGAAGAAGACGGAGCAGTTACAGTACGTGACCGTGATACAATGGAGCAGGAGAGAATCAAAATAGAAGATCTTGACGCTTACTTTGAAAAGAAATTTACATGGTAAAATAATAATTAGGGACGTAGTATTTTAAATACTACGTCCCTAATTCATTTACGCGAGCAACGAGCCAAAGTCCGTGCTTGCACGAGACCTTGGCGACTGCCGCGATAACTTGAGAAACTCGCGAAGCGTGTTTCTCATAGTTATTTTCGTGTACGCATATCTCCGATTGCCGTAAAGAGGACATCGGTAGATGAGTTCAGTGCGGTTTCGCAGGAATCCTGGATAACTCCAACGATGAATCCGACACCAACGACTTGCATAGCAACATCGTTCGGAATACCGAAGAGACTGCAGGCAAGTGGAATCAGAAGGAGTGATCCACCGGCTACACCGGAAGCTCCGGCAGCGCTGGCTGCAGAGAGGACGCACAGAATCAGTGCAGTCGGGAAGTCTACGTGGATATCCAGTGTATGTGCTGCGGCAAGTGCCATAGTGGAGATTGTAATAGCAGCTCCTGCCATATTGATAGTTGCGCCAAGTGGAATGGAGATGGAGTAAGTATCCTCGTCCAAACCAAGATCCTGGCAGAGTTTCATGTTGACCGGAATGTTGGCAGCAGAGCTTCGGGTGAAGAATGCTGTCAGTCCGCTGTCTTTCAGGCAGCGAAGCACAAGTGGGTATGGGTTCTTACGAAGGCAGATAAATGTAATCAGTGGATTCATAATAAGTGCCACGAAGAGCATGGTTCCGACCAGTACGCAGATCAGACGTCCGTATCCGAGAAGAACGTCGAGTCCCTGCTCGGAGATTGTAGTGAAGATCAGTCCCATGATACCAAATGGTGCACAGTTAATGATCCATTTTACTGCAGTCGCGATAGCATCTGAAATATTCTCCAAAGCATTCTTTGTGCCATCACTTGCGCTCTTAAGAGCAATGCCAAGTATGATGGCCCATGCAAGGATTCCGATATAATTGGCGTTTACCAGTGAGTCGACTGGATTCGCAACGACATTCATCAGCAGATTTTTCAGCACTTCTGTGACACCGGTCGGTGGTGTGATATCCTGAGTATTCGTGCTCTGTGAAAATGTCAGAGTTACCGGGAACAAGTAGCTGGCAATAACTGCAGATAATGCAGAGAACAGATTGCCGAGCAGGTACAGTATCACGATAAAAGACATGTTCGTTTTCTGTCCTTTTGCCATGCGGCAAAGGGAACTCATAATCAGGAAGAATACAAGAAGCGGTGCGATTCCGCGAAGTGCTCCGACGAACAGATCTCCGAGAATGGAGATTGCGGTCGCCTGTGGGAAAATAAGTCCCAAAGCAATTCCGATAATCAGACCGCAGATAATGCGTTTGATCAGACTGATGTTGTTCCATTTTTGAATCAAATTTTTCATGTTCATTTCCCCTTTTGATAGTATAACAATTAAAATGCAATTAAAATTATAATGAACTTTAGGAAAAATGTAAATAATGTATTTATAATATGATATACTTATTATCAAATTGTGGCAGAAATTTAGCTGCGAAATATAAGAAAAAGGAGTCTTGAGCATGGAACGTAGAAATGCATGGAAAGTATATGACCAGACAGAACTGGAAAAATTAGACAAGATCAATGAGACATATAAGAATTGTCTGGACGATGGAAAGACAGAACGTGAGTGTATTACACTTGCGGTGAAAAAGGCAGAAGCTGCCGGATATAAGAATTTAAAAGAGCTTCAGAAGGAACATGTAAAATTAAAAGCCGGGGATAAAGTGTATGCAGTGTGCATGGATAAGAGTATTGTCCTGTTCATCATCGGTCAGGAGCCGTTGGAAAATGGAATGAATATCTTAGGTGCACACATTGACTCTCCGCGTATTGATGTGAAGCAGAACCCTTTATATGAAAATGAAGAGCTGGCTTATCTGGATACTCATTATTATGGAGGAATCAAGAAATATCAATGGGTAACACTTCCGCTTGCTGTTCACGGTGTGATTGCAAAAAAAGACGGAACAATTGTTCCAGTCAGCATTGGAGATGAGGAGGAAGATCCGGTATTTGTGATTACAGATCTTCTTGTACATCTTGCATCAAAGCAGCTTGAGAAAAAGGGAAGTGTAGTCGTAGAAGGCGAGAAGCTGGATCTTTTAATTGGAAGCCGGCCGCTTGAGCAGGATCCTTCTCTTGATCAGGAAGAAAAAGAAGCAGTTAGGGCAAATGTGATGGAACTTCTGAAGAAATATTATGATATGGAGGAAGAAGATTTCCTCTCTGCAGAACTTGAGATTGTTCCGGCAGGAAAAGCAAGAGACTGTGGTCTTGACAGAAGCATGGTGCTGGCATACGGTCAGGATGACCGTGTTTGTGCATTTACATCTTTATTTGCAATTCTGGATACGCCTCAGGTCACACGTACCGGATGCTGCATCCTTGTAGATAAGGAAGAAATCGGAAGCGTAGGAGCAACCGGTATGCATTCCAGATTCTTTGAAAATGTAGTGGCTGAACTGGTTGCTATGACTGACGGGGAGTCCGAGCTGAAAGTCAGAAGAGCTTTGCAGAATTCCAGAATGTTATCTTCCGATGTAAGTGCAGCCTATGATCCGATGTACGCAGATGTGTTCGAAAAGAGAAGTTCTGCATTTTTCGGAAAAGGACTTGTATTTAATAAATTCACCGGAAGCCGTGGTAAGAGTGGTTCTAATGATGCCAATGCAGAGTACCTTGCAAAGATTCGTGGTGTCATGGATGATGCAGATGTATCTTATCAGTTCGCCGAACTTGGAAAAGTTGACGCAGGCGGCGGTGGAACAATTGCTTACATCATGGCAAATTACGGCATGGAAGTCATAGACAGCGGTGTGGCAGTGTTATCCATGCATGCACCTTGGGAAGTGACAAGCAAAGCCGATGTATACGAGGCATATAAAGGCTATGTTGCATTTTTGAAAAATATGTAGTATTTACGTGTATACGTTGCACGACGTGCATTTCTCAGTAAAGATGCCAAGAACATTTTTAGGGAACGAAATATGTCGAAAAGCATGCGAATTATTGTAAAACAGAGGGAGAATAATCCCTCTGTTTTATTGACAAAAATATAACAAAGTGCTACAATATAGTTGCGACTTACAAAAAATATAATGTTGGGGTTTTTGCCTCATGACCATTTTTCTACAAAAACAATGGTGTTTTTGGCTTTGACCCTTAACATGAAATGTATTAGGAGGTCATAGCTATGGCAAAATGGGTTTATATGTTTACAGAAGGTAACGCTACCATGAGAAATCTCCTTGGTGGCAAAGGCGCAAATCTTGCGGAGATGACGAATTTGGGACTGCCGGTACCACAAGGCTTTACCGTGACAACGGAAGCCTGCACACAGTACTATGAAGATGGCAGACAGATTAATGACGAGATTATGAAACAGATTCTTGAAGCCATTGATCAGATGGAAGTTATCACAGGCAAGAAATTTGGTGATAAGACAAATCCGCTGCTCGTTTCTGTTCGTTCTGGAGCACGAGCATCGATGCCAGGTATGATGGACACAATCTTGAATCTCGGACTCAATGAAGAAGTTGTCGAGACTTTGGCTTGTGCGTCCGGTAATCCACGCTGGGCATGGGACTGCTATCGCAGATTCATTCAGATGTTTTCCGATGTAGTTATGGAAGTAGGTAAGAAATATTTTGAAGAGCTGATTGATCAGATGAAGGCAAAACGTGGAGTGAAGCTTGATGTAGAGCTTACCGCGGATGATCTGAAAGAACTGGCAGGGCAGTTTAAGGCAGAATATAAAGAAAAGATTGGTACCGATTTCCCGACAGATCCAAAAGAGCAGTTGACAGAAGCTATAAAGGCAGTATTCCGCTCCTGGGATAATCCTCGTGCAAATGTGTATCGCCGCGACAATGATATTCCTTATTCCTGGGGAACCGCAGTTAATGTTCAGATGATGGCATTTGGAAATATGGGAGATGACTGTGGAACCGGAGTTGCATTTACCCGTGACCCGGCAACAGGAGAAAAAGGATTATTCGGAGAATTCCTGACGAATGCACAGGGAGAAGATGTGGTTGCAGGTGTCAGAACTCCGATGCAGATTACAGAGATGGAAAGAAAATTCCCAGAGGCATTCATAGAATTTAAAAATGTATGTAAGACACTGGAAAAACATTATAGAGATATGCAGGATATGGAGTTTACGGTAGAGCACGGAAAACTTTACATGCTGCAGACAAGAAATGGTAAGAGAACTGCACAGGCTGCACTGAAAATCGCGTGTGACCTGGTAGACGAGGGCATGAGAACAGAAGAAGAGGCAGTTGCAATGATCGATCCTCGTAATCTGGATACCCTTCTCCATCCGCAGTTCGACCAGAAAGTATTAAAGAGAGCAACAGCACTTGGAAAAGGAATTGGTGCATCTCCGGGAGCTGCATGCGGAAAGGTTGTATTCTCTGCTGAAGATGCAGTGGAGTGGGCAAAACGAGGAGAGAAAGTAGTTCTTGTCCGCCTGGAGACATCACCAGAGGATATTACCGGTATGAAATCCGCACAGGGAATCCTGACAGTCCGCGGAGGAACGACTTCCCATGCAGCAGTAGTTGCCCGTGGTATGGGAACATGCTGTGTATCTGGTTGCGGTGATATTGCAATGGATGAAGAAAATAAAAAATTTACCTTAGCAGCGAAAACATTTCACGAAGGAGACGCAATTTCCTTAGATGGAACGACAGGAAACATTTATGAAGGCATCATTCCTACTGTAGATGCAACAATTACAGGTGAGTTCGAGAAGATCATGAACTGGGCTGATAAATATCGTACTATGAAAGTCCGGACAAATGCGGATACACCGGCAGATGCTAAGAAAGCGGTAGAACTTGGAGCAGAAGGAATTGGACTTTGCCGTACAGAGCATATGTTCTTTGATGAGAATAGAATTGCAGCATTCCGTGAGATGATCTGTGCAGATACAGTAGAGGAGCGAGAAGCAGCACTGGATAAAATCCTGCCATATCAGCAGGGAGATTTTGAAGCACTCTACGAAGCATTGGAAGGAAATCCGGTTACAATACGTTTCCTGGATCCGCCACTTCATGAATTCGTACCAACGGAGGAAGAGGATATTAAGAAGCTTGCAGATGCACAAGGAAAAACGGTAGAACAGATTAAAAATATTATTGCGAGTCTTCATGAGTTCAACCCGATGATGGGACATCGTGGCTGCCGCCTTGCTGTGACCTATCCGGAAATCGCAAAGATGCAGACAAAAGCAGTCATCCGGGCAGCTATTAAAGTAAAGAAAAATCATCCGGATTGGAACATTAAGCCGGAAATTATGATTCCGTTGGTTGGAGAAGTCAAAGAGTTAAAATATGTAAAGAAATTTGTAGTAGAAACTGCAGATGCAGAGATTGCTGCATCAGGTATTGAATTGGAATATGAAGTCGGAACAATGATCGAAATTCCAAGAGCAGCACTTACTGCAGATGAGATTGCAAAAGAAGCTGACTTCTTCTGTTTCGGAACAAATGACCTGACTCAGATGACATTTGGATTCTCCCGTGATGATGCGGGGAAATTCCTGGACGCATATTACGATGCGAAGATTTACGAAAACGATCCATTTGCAAAACTGGATCAAAAAGGTGTTGGAAAACTGATGGAGATGGCAATTGCACTTGGAAAAGAAGCAAATCCGAACCTTCATATTGGAATTTGTGGAGAACATGGAGGAGATCCGTCATCTGTAGAGTTCTGCAACGAATTGGGATTGAATTACGTTTCCTGCTCACCATTCAGAGTTCCAATAGCCAAACTTTCTGCTGCGCAGGCAGCCATAAATCAAAGGTAGTACACTGTAGGTGACTGGCATAGAACGTTAATTAGCTTATATAGAAAACCCCTTACATCAATTATGGCGTGAGGGGTTTTTGTGTTGCCATGCGTTCGGAAGAAGCTGCCGGTGGCAGGTTCTGTAGATGAAAAATGTACAAAAGATCTTTCAGTAGAGGATTCTGTTCATGTTTGGAAGAGCATTCTTGCACATACTATAAATGTGCATTATAATGATTAAGACAGTAAGTGGAAATGCTTCTAAAAACAGTTTTTAAATGATAGATTTTGTGATTGATGATGAAGGAGATTACGAAAGCAGTATGACAGGTTCTGATAGAAGACAGGAGATATTGAAGAATATAAAAGAAAGTGACAGACCGGTTTCGGGTTCGAAACTTGCGAAGGATTATGATGTGAGCCGTCAGGTTATTGTTCAGGATATTGCCCTGTTACGGGCTTCGGGGTATGATATCATATCAACAAACCGGGGATATGTGCTGGAAGGGCAGACTTGCGCCGAGAGAGTTTTTAAAGTACGTCATACAGACGAGCAGCTTGAGACGGAACTTTGTACTATTGTCGATCTTGGCGGTCAAGTGAAAAATGTTATGGTAAACCATAAAGTTTATGGGCATATTGAGGCGGAACTTGGAATTACTTCCAGAAGAAAAGTAAAAGAATTTCTGGCAGATATCGAAAGTGGCAAGTCAACACCGCTTAAGAATATTACCTCCGATTATCACTATCATACTGTGACAGCGGACAGTGAAGAAACGCTCGGGATGATAGAAGAGGAACTGAGAAAATTAGGATTTTTGGTTGAAAATTAGTTATTAAAACATTCTGAATGTCATGCTGGCTCTGAAAAGTAAGGTTTATAATCCGACTTTTCAGAGCCGGGTGTACATGGAAAGAATGTTTTTTTATTATGAACAAAATTTTTTATATAGGGTACATTTCTGAAAAAAGGAATAATTCCAGTGCGTATAGAATTCCGCACAAAGTATCTGTCCCGGAAGAATGCCCGATTGCCAGAAAATTTTCAGTAATTGCTGGGATATTTGCAATTCCAGGAGTAATTTGAGGGTTGCATTTAACATAAGAAGCATCTTGTGGAGATTCACAACCTGTATTTACGAGTAAATGATTCACAGCCAGGCTAAATTGTCCTTTTAATGCACAGTGGAGAAATGCAGCACTTACATCGACGGTATCATTCAGATGTTCTGCAATTGTTTTGTGAAGGCTCTTGGCAAATGTGGATTCTGTTTGCCCTGTAAGAATTAATCCGGCAAGCACACCGCACAGGAAATCATCACCGCTTGGAGTCAGCCCGATGCCAAGTCCGATCAGTCGGGCAAGTTCGATTCCGGTCTCTGTATATTTTTTATTTCTATATAGTCTGGTGCATCGTTCGATTTTTTTCTTTGCAGCAACAAGCATCATAGAAGTATCATCATTTACACGTTGGTTGAAGATCACTTCAAAGCCTCCGGTGGAAATATTAGAAAGACATGTTCTGATATTGTTATGAAGCTGGTGAAGCATGGTATCTGACAGAGAGTTTGCACATTTTAATGAATGTAACAAATGTAAGTTGTGAATCGTTGCTTCTTCAAAAGAAAATCCAATTTCCCTTTTATTATCAAGAGTGTTCATATCTGTGGGAGTCTGAAGAGAGCAGTTACTTCTATAAATAGTAATGATGTTCTCTTTTAAAGTAACAAAATCTCCGGCAGATATTTCAAGACTCTCCATTTCTTCGGAAGTCAATGTTGTAATCAGACTGATTGGCGAGATGGGTGAGCCCTTTGCCTGTAAGGCTGCCAGTGTTCCATTTATAGATAAGTTGATAGTTTTTCTATATACAGAGTGGACTGTCCCGCTTGTTTCTCCCGAAAGCAGTTCATTTAAATAGTCAGATGTATCTGTAATGGAAAATAATGTCATAATTATGCACTCCTGTGTATGTTTCTTTTGCCTGTCTGGCAGGTACTATCATAACAGATTTGCCGAAAAATCACAATGTACACAATATAATACAAAATATAAAATGTGGTTTTTGAAATTTTAAATAAAATTGCACAAATTTTAAATGGGAAAAATTGGCAAAAACCGAAGAAAATGTTAATAATATAACGAAAATTATGAAAAATTTTAAAATTAACCAATAAAATTGTATTGTTTATATAAAAATACAATATATGACTGTGCATATTATACAAAAAAATGTGTCATATTTTGGAGGATAGGTCATTGTGAAAATTATCAAATTAGGATAAAATATATGTAAAAGAAACTGAAAAACGGTTGACCAATCATTTTTGATATAAATCAATAAAAATTAAAAAGTGGTTGAAATTTTCGCAAAGGAGCCTAGCCAAGACGATAGGGT
>ENA-OUQM01001627-OUQM01001627.1-human-gut-metagenome-genome-assembly--contig:-NODE-1627-length-11626-cov-5.174920_pt1 | contig 11626 bp, 9 predicted proteins | sample MGYA00237949_ERZ548830 | MGnify/ENA primary metagenome ERZ548830 (study PRJEB26490, sample SAMN05194706) | human gut metagenome | biome: terrestrial biome; feature: human-associated habitat; material...
AACATCTTTCATATCCAGCAGAACCATTACTGCTCTTGTTTTTTGAAGGACACTCTCTATAATCTTTTCAAAAGACTCATATACCAAAATTGCATCTTTTCCGTAAAGGAATCCTTCTCCTTTTTTCTCTCCATAAGCCTTGATTCCATATAACCGCATATATTCCAATGATTCAGATAATGCAAGCCATAATTCTCCAACATTCAAGACTCCTGACTGCCTGGACATAATCAACAGATTTGAACACCGTTTTATATATACATTCAAAACTCCTCCATAGCAAAGTTTCTCTCTAATATCCTGATCATTCTGCTCTAAGGAATCCAAAAGCTCATTTAATTCCTTTAGCTGCGGTGACACCTCTCTGGCAATTTCATTATATAACTGATTCTTTTCTTCCACCTTGATTTTCTTTTCAGATAATCTGATTGCTCCCTCCAGCATGGCATTTTCTTCAACCAGAACATCTCCAACGTCTTCAAGATTTCTATTTAATTTCAAAATATCCGAAATATCTTTGTACCAAAATCCCCACCCTCCGCTGACTTCATGACTTCTTAATATTGTCTGTTCGTCAGATAAAAGAACGGTTTTTCTTTTTGCAGTTATAATCTGCTCCTTCTTTACTGGCAGACATTTCTCTGAAGAATAAAAGATATTCCCTTCAAAATCCATAAGCCCACCGCCAGCCGACGAAACTTGCCACAAATCCATGTAGCTATCATTAGACGGAAGAAGTCGGGCTAAGATCAGACATTCCATAAACGCCGGAAAAATAAAACAAATTACTTCTGCCATTTTGTATAATGAAGGAAATAGCCCCTTGGGACTTAATATATATATAATTGTGTACACTCCCCCGATTCCTAATGGAATCATCGGAATCCAGATTTTTCGGCGATTTTGTGAAAACGCACATCTGGAAAATGTAATCACCAGGATCATGGCACAGAATATCACGATCCAGCCAATTGCCAGAATATATAAAAATCCCCTTGTGTATTCCATTCCCCAATTCTGTATTCCATCTGGAAAACGAAAAGCAAGCTGATGAAAATCATTAGTCATAATTCCGCCTATCAAAATGAACGCCGGAATGTAAAGTATTCTCCACTTTCGCTCTAATTGATAATGATACGGTTTTCCAATATATAAAACTGCAAAAAACATCCATAGTACCGCAAGTGTCTGCGGAACATAATATAAATACCAGGCATATCGTGCATATACACTTCCACTTGGTAAAAAATCAAATTTAATCGTCCTTACTGCCATCAAAAATAACATCAAAGCAGCGACTCCACTTAAAAATTTGCATTCCTCATTCTGCAAAAGTCTGCGTTTCACCTGACTGATCCAAATAAATAAAGCTGATGTATAAAGCAAAAAAATAATAATATTACAGGAATATCCCGGAATTACATTGAACAAAACACGAACCGGTCCACTCATAATAATCAAAAATATACATACCCAGTCCAAGAAAATTGTCTTTTTTATTTTCCTCAAATACCTCTCCTCCACCTGCAGACATAACCTTTTTTTCATTGTATCGAAGATAGTATGAATTTGCAATGCAAAAGGGCACCCCTTTCTTCAAAAAGGGACGCCCTTAATCAATGATAGGGACGTAGCATTTTAACACTTTACTACGTCCCCAATTTACAATTTTTTTATTCTGCTACGTCTTTCATGCTGAATGAGAATCTTCCCATCTTATCTTTTCCAAGGCATACAACTTTCACTGTATCGCCAAGTGTCAGGACGTCTTCTACATGATTCACTCTTTCTTTTGAAATTTTAGAAATGTGTACCATTCCTTCTTTACCTGGTGCAAACTCAACGAATGCTCCAAACTCTTTGATGCTGATGACTTTTCCTTCCAGAACCTGTCCGGCCTCAAAGTCAGTAACGATTGTATAAATGAGCTTTCTTGCCTGCTCCATTCCTGTTGCGTCTGTTCCGCAGATAGATACTGCACCATCGTCTGTAATATCAATCTTCACACCTGTCTGCTCAATGATCGCATTGATTGTCTTTCCTCTCTGACCGACAACATCACCGATCTTCTGAGGATCGATCTGCATCTGGATAATCTTAGGTGCGTATTCTCCGACCTCAGCTCTTGGCTCATTGATTGCTTTGGACATAACCTCATCCATAATGTAAAGTCTTGCTTTTCTTGTCTTTGCAATTGCCTCTTCAATGATGGCTCTTGTCAATCCGTGAATCTTGATATCCATCTGGATAGCTGTGATACCTTCATGTGTTCCGGCTACCTTGAAGTCCATATCTCCGAAGAAGTCTTCCAGTCCCTGGATATCTGTCAGTACAAGGTAATCATCATCCGTATCACCTGTTACAAGTCCACAGGAGATTCCTGCTACTGCAGATTTGATTGGTACACCTGCTGCCATCAGAGCCATAGAAGATGCACATACACTTGCCTGTGATGTGGATCCATTGGACTCAAATGTCTCAGATACTGTACGGATCGCATATGGGAAATCTGCCTCACTTGGAAGTACTGGTACAAGTGCACGCTCAGCCAACGCTCCATGTCCGATCTCACGGCGTCCCGGTCCTCTGGAAGGTCTTGTCTCGCCTACAGAGTATGATGGGAAATTATAGTGGTGCATATATCTCTTTGTTGTCTCTGCCTCGTCAAGTCCGTCTAATCTCTGTGCCTCAGATAACGGAGCCAGTGTACAGATATTACAGATTTGTGTCTGTCCACGAGTAAACATTGCAGAACCATGAACTCTAGGAATCAGGTCTACCTCTGCTGCCAGTGGTCTGATCTGATCGATCTTTCTTCCATCTGGACGCTTGTGGTCTTTTAAGATCATCTTACGAACAGTCTTCTTCTGGTACTGATATACAGCATCCGGAAGAATTGCAAGCCACTCTTCATTGTCTGCAAATGCTTCTTCTAACTTTTCTGTAACAACACGAATATTTTCTTCTCTAGTCTGCTTGTCATCCGTAAATACAGCTTCTTCCATCTCTTCTGGAGTTACCACTTCTTTCATAGCTGCAAATAACTCTTCCGGTACAGCAAAGCTCTCATATGAGTGCTTTGGCTTTCCACACTCAGCTACGATTGTATCAATGAATTTGATCACTTCCTGGTTCACTTCGTGAGCCTTAAAGATTGCATCGATCATCTGCTGCTCCGGCACTTCATTGGCACCGGCCTCGATCATGATAACTTTCTCTCTTGTAGATGCAACAGTCAGGGCAAGATCTGATACAGCTTTCTGCTCTGCAGTCGGATTAATCACAAACTCGCCATCAACAAGTCCAACCTGTGTTGTAGAGATTGGTCCATCAAACGGAATATCTGAAATAGTTGTTGCAATTGCAGCACCAAGCATAGCTGTAAGCTCCGGTGAGCAGTCCTGATCTACAGATAATACCAGATTCTCCAGTGTTACATCGTTACGATAATCTTTCGGGAACAGCGGACGCATCGGACGGTCGATAACACGATCTGTCAGAACTGCGTTCTCAGATGCCTTTCCCTCTCGTTTATTAAATCCTCCCGGAATCTTTCCTACAGCGTACATTCTCTCATTGTACTCTACACTTAATGGGAAGAAATCAATTCCTTCTCTCGGCTTTTCAGATGCAGTTGCCGTACACAGAACAGTCGTATCACCGTAATGCATCAGAACAGCACCATTTGCCTGCTTTGCAACTCTGTCTACATCTACGCGAAGAGTTCTTCCAGCCAGTTCCATCTCAAACTTTTTGTACATAGTGTTCTCCTTTTTCTCTATTACTCTTGAACTCACGGGATACCATATGAAAATCCCACGCTCTCGTATTCTCTCACTTTTGGTATCTCATGTATTATTCATCGGCCGGGGAACACCGAAACTACTGAAAAATGTACTTTTCATCGAAGCAAATACCCTTTTCAGTGGTCTCGGAGTGTTATCCCCGTCCATAATCTTTAATATTATAACATACATATATAAAATGTGCCATATAAAAATTCATATTACATGGTATCGGCTTTTTGGGGATTTTTGGCTTTTTTATATTAGAAAATGCAATTTCCTACTATAGAAAAAGAGACGTCCATAAAATGAACGTCTCTAAACATAACTGAATTATTTTCTCAGTCCAAGCTTCTCGATCAGTGCACGATATCTCTCGATATCTGTCTTCTTAAGGTATGCAAGAAGTCCTCTTCTCTGTCCTACCATCTTAAGAAGTCCTCTTCTTGAGTGGTGGTCTTTCGGGTTAGCTTTGAAATGATCTGTAAGATCATTGATTCTAGCTGTCAGGATAGCAATCTGTACTTCCGGTGATCCTGTATCCCCTGCTGTTCTACCATATTCTGCAATAATCTGTTCTTTCTGCTCTTTTGTTACCATGTTGTGGTTCCTCCTTAAATTCTTATATATCGCCTGGTATTAAGTAACGGTTGGAGATTCCTATTACCGAACACCGGCTAACTCACTTGATTAATATATCATATATACTTTATCTTGTAAAGCACTAATTTTATGCTTAAATTTGAATGCTTAAATTTTAAAATACTGTCTGCCGCTGGCGATATCTTTATCCACACGCGCTTTCAGTTCTTCTTTATTTTCAAATTTCTGCTCCGGTCTGACGAACTCAATCAGTTCCACCATGACTTCTTTGCCGTAAGCATCTGCATCATAATCAAATAAAAATGTCTCAAGCCACACCTTCTCTTCGTTGGATACGGTCGGTCTGACTCCTACATTTGCAATACCATTATATCCATAACCGTCCATATACGCACGACACAAATACACGCCTCTCGGCGGTATAATCTTGCGCTTCGGCCATGCAATATTCATCGTTGGAAATCCAAGTGTTCTTCCAAGTTTATGTCCATGCTCTACCGTGCCGCAGATTCCATAAGAATAGCCCAGAAGTCTGCCGACCAGATCCATGTTTCCGGTTCCCAGTATCTTCTTTGTGTAGGTACTGCTGATAATATGATTCTCATACCGTATCTTTTCCAGAACGATCAGACGGTATCCATATCTTTCCTGATACTGGGCAAGCATATAGATATCTCCTTCTTTATTATAGCCAAACTGGAAATCTGTACCTACTACTACATAAGCTGCATGAAATGTTCCGATGATAATATTCCGGATAAAATCCTCAGCTCTCATCTGACGGATTTCATCTGTAAATGGACAGTCGACCAGATAATCCACCTCATCCTCCAGATGAATCTGCCGTTCCTGCGGAAGCATCAATAGCGCCGGTGAATCCATATCGAACGCACATACTACACTATCTACATCATCTTTGTCCTGCAGTTTTTTCACTGTGTCAACGAGCGTCATATGCCCTTTATGAAGTCCGTCAAACTTTCCAAATGTCACTGCTGTCTTTCTGGCATTGTCATAATGCTCAAGACCTCTGATATACTGCATCTATTTTTCCTCTTTTATATAAAACATTTTCCGTATCCGGTACTCACGTTCTTTCTCGTGATACTGATACACCCCAATAAAATCTTCTACATCATCATATACCCTGACATACGCTTCGTCCAGAATATTTTCATCTTTCCGGACATCTCTGTCTTTGATCCCATTACCATTATACGCAAGTCTCGCCGCTTCTCCCGACACAATAATGCTCGGATAATCTGCGAACATTTGATCAATTGGAATCAGTATTTCTGACAGTCTGTCTTCTTTCTTTAATACCTCGATCTGTGCAAGTGTCAGACTGTCCTTTATCTCAAATCTGCTTACCTTTGTTCTTGTAAGCTTTTCCATACATGCACCACATCCAAGCTTCTGCCCGATATCGTGGCACAGTGTACGGATATATGTTCCTTTTGAGCAATGAACCTTCATTGTCACCCGTGGCAATGCTATACTTAGGATTTCAATATCGAAAATCTGTACCCGTCTTGCCGCACGCTCTACAATCTTGCCTTCTCTGGCAAGCTCATAAAGCTTCTTGCCGTTGATTTTAAGCGCGGAATACATAGGTGGAACCTGATTGTAATCCCCCACAAAATCTAAAACTGCAGCCCGGACCTGTTCTTCTGTAAGCTCGTCTGTCTCACTGCTTTTTAGTATCTGTCCGGTTGTATCCTGGGTATCTGTCTCCACACCCAGAAGCATCACAGCCTCATAGACTTTGTCTTTATCTGTCAGCATATCGCACAATTTTGTTGCACGTCCCAGACATACAGGCAGCACACCGACCGCATCCGGATCCAATGTGCCTGTGTGACCAATTTTCTTCTGTCCCACAATTCCACGAAGCTTTGCAACCACGTCATGAGAAGTAAATCCCTGCTCTTTATATACATTTATAACTCCGTGTATCATGCCTATCCTTTCAACTGCTCATCAATGCGCTCTGCCAGATTATTCAGAATATCCTGCGGCGTACCTGTCATAGTAACTCCAGAAGCTTTTTCATGTCCACCGCCGCCAAAATATCCTGCAATCTTGCTTACATCAACTTCATTCCCAGAACGAAGGCTGACTTTAAATACATTCTGATCCAGCTCATACATAAAAATAGCAACTTCCACGCCTCTGGTATTACGGAGCTGGCTTACAATCCCGTCAAGATCTTTTGGCTTTACACCATAGAAATCCATGACTTTCTTACGAATATAGGAGACGATACATTTTCCTTCCATGAACAAAAAGCTCTCCACCAGTGCACGTCCGAAAATCTGCATTCTCGCATAAGATTTTTCATAAAATGTATCCATAATAAGATCTGCCGCATCAATTCCAGTCTCCAGAAGTTCTGCCGCCGCACGAAATGTAGATGGTCCGGCACAGGAATACTGAAATACTCCTGTATCATGTACGATTCCTAGATACAGTGCTTCTGCAATCTCTTTTGTAATCTTATCTTTATCAATCAGATTGTAAACAAGCTCTGAAGTGGAGCTTGCATCTGGTACAACATAATTATCCTGTGCAAAACAGATATTGCTGACATGATGATCAATACAAAGTGTATGTCCTGCACTTACGAACAGTGGCACAGAAAACTCCAGTCTTCCGGTATCTCCACAGTCCAGTACAATGAACAGATCATAATGTTTACTCTCGTCAATCTCATGTAAAATCTCATCCGTCCCTTTGATTCTGTAAAATGTAGATGGGATTTCCTCCAGAAAAACGTCCACTTCTTTGTCTGGATAATTATTTTGGATATACTGATACATTGCCATACAGGATCCGACACAGTCGCCATCCGGACGCACATGTCCTCCGATGGCGATTGTTTTTGCCGGTTCCAGAATCTTATTCAGATTCAACATCTTCATCACCTTCTGTGTTCAGATCTTTTGTTACTTCATCAATCTTCTTGGACATGTTAACACCATACTCAATAGACTGATCCAGAATGAACTGAATCTCCGGAGTGTTTCGCATATTCAGAGTTCTTGCCAGTTCGCGGCGGATAAATCCTTCTGCACTTCTCAGTCCTTTGATCGTATCCTCCTGCGCCTTTACGTCACCGAGAACACTGATATATGCTTTACATGTCTTAAGATCTGGTGCCACCTCGACTGCTACAACAGATGTCCACGGAGCTACCCGCGGGTCCTTTAAGCCCCGGCGGATAATCTCACTGAGTTCACGCTGTACTTCAGTGTTCACTCTTGTATTCTTAATACTTCTTTTTCTCAATTTCTATTCCTCCTAAGAGAAGGCTTTTCACATGATTTCCCTTATCTTGGAACCTCTACCATCTTGAAGGCTTCTACAAGGTCACCCTCTTTGATATCATTGAAGTTTGCAAATACGAAACCACACTCATAGCCTGCTTTTACTTCTTTTACATCATCTTTGAAACGTTTCAGAGACGCAAGCGGTCCTTCAAAGATCACAATTCCATCTCTTGTCAGACGAACTGAGCAGTCACGCTCAAACAAGCCATCCAGTACATAGGAACCTGCAATAGTTCCGACACCGGAAGCCTTGAATGTCTGACGCACTTCTGCATGACCAAGTACTTTTTCTTCGAATACCGGATCAAGCATTCCTTTCATAGCTGCCTCTACATCCTCAATCGCATTATAGATGACACGATACAGACGTACATCTACGCCCTCTCGCTCTGCTGTTTCTTTTGCAGTTGCATCCGGACGTACGTTAAATCCAATGATAATTGCATTAGATGCAGATGCAAGGCTGACATCAGACTCATTGATTGCACCAACACCACCATGGATTACTTTTACAATAACTTCGTCGTTAGACAGCTTCAGAAGGCTCTGTTTTACAGCCTCCACAGATCCCTGTACATCAGCCTTAACGATCAGATCAAGTTCTTTTAAATTACCTTCCTGAATCTGTGTAAACAGATCATCCAGGGAAAGTTTTGACTTTGTATCTTCAAGAAGTTTCACTTTATTCTGAGCAATAAATGTCTCAGCAAAGCTTCTTGCCTCTTTTTCATTCTTACAGCATACTACAACTTCTCCTGCATTCGGCACATCATCAAGTCCAAGAATCTCTACTGGAACAGATGGACCTGCCTCTTTGACACGTCTTCCCTTGTCATCCATCATAGCTCTTACTTTACCATGTGCAGAACCTGCTGCAATTGCATCTCCGACACGGAGTGTACCTTTCTGCACAAGCACAGTTGCGACCGGACCTCTTCCTTTATCAAGCTGTGCTTCCAATACAAGACCTCTTGCACGGCGGTTCGGATTTGCTTTTAATTCCATAACCTCTGCAGTCAGAAGGATCATTTCCATCAGTTCTTCCAGACCTTCTCCTGTCTTAGCAGATACCGGAACAAAAATAGTACTTCCACCCCAGTCCTCTGCAATCAATTCATACTCTGTCAATTCCTGTTTTACACGATCAACATTAGCACTCGGTTTATCAATCTTGTTGACAGCTACAATAATCTCAACACCTGCAGCTTTTGCATGGTTGATAGCCTCAACAGTCTGTGGCATGACACCGTCATCTGCTGCGACAACAAGGATTGCGATATCTGTAGAACTTGCTCCACGCATACGCATTGCTGTAAACGCCTCATGTCCCGGTGTGTCCAGGAATGTGATTTTTTCTCCATTTACCTCTACAACAGAAGCACCAATGTGCTGTGTGATACCACCAGCCTCTCGGTCGATGACATTTGTCTGACGGATAGCGTCCAAAAGGGAAGTCTTACCGTGGTCAACGTGACCCATGACACAGACTACAGGTGGACGTTTTTTCATCTTGCTTTCATCCTCTTCGTCCTCTTTAAGAAGTTCTTCAATCACATCAACAACTTCCTCTTTTTCACAAAGAACATCAAACTCCAATGCGATTTCTTCAGCTGTCTCGTAATCAATTTCCTGATTGACTGTTACGATTTTACCCTGCATGAAGAGTTTCTTTACAATAACCGAAGGAACAATCTTCATCTTATCTGCAAGTTCCTGAATCGTCAGAACCTCTGGAATCGTGATAGATTTGATCTGCTCTTCCTGTTTCTGCTCTTTCTTCTCCGGTTTCTGAAGCTGAGTCTTTGGCTCATTCTTGCCCTTCTTACCTTTTCCTACGCGGTCTTCGTCATGGCGGAAGTCTTTATCTTTCTTCTTAAAGTCATCCTTACCTTTTCCTTTGTTTCTCTGTGGCTTCTGACCTTCCACGATTGGCTCTGGAATTGCCGGACTGTTCTTGCGGTTGTCACGTCTGTCATCACGTCCACGATTATCACGTCTGTCATCACGTCCGCCCTGATTACGATTGTCGCGTCTGTCATCTCTTCTGTCATCACGTCCGCCCTGATTACGATTGTCGCGGTTATCTCTTCTGTCATCGCGTCCGCCCTGATTACGGTTATCGCGTCTGTCATCACGTCCACGATTATCACGTCTGTCATCACGTCCGCCCTGATTACGATTGTCGCGTCTGTCATCTCTTCTGTCATCACGTCCGCCCTGATTACGATTGTCGCGGTTATCTCTTCTGTCATCGCGTCCGCCCTGATTACGGTTATCGCGTCTGTCATCTCTTCTGTCATCACGTCCACGATTATCTCTTCTTTCGTCGCGGTTATCACGATTTCCCTGAGAACGGTTTTCTTTTCTTTCCTGCTCTTTTTTCTCCTGTTCCAGTCTCTTCTTCTGCGCGGCTGCAGCTGCTTCTGCCTCATGCATCTGCTGAACCTGTTGACGGATTCTGTCCGGACGTGGACGAATTGGCTGGGATGGTCTTTCATCTCTTACTTCTTTGCGTCCATTCTGGGATTTTCCATTTTTATTTCCACCGTTTGAACGGTTATCTCTCTTATCATCACGTCCAGTCTGAGAACGGTTATCGCGTCTGTCGTCACGTCCCTGACCCTGACGCTTTCCACCCTGTCTTCCACCACTCTGGGTGTTCTGCGGGCGGAATACCTGGACGATTTTTTTCTTCTTTGGTGCGTCAGATTTTTCCTCTTCTGCTTTTTCGGCATTTGCCTTTGGTGCAAATGCTTTTCTTACCATATCTGCTTCTGCCTCGTCGATGGTACTCATATGTGTCTTGGCTTCCACATCCTTTTTATTCAGGAACTCAACAAGCTCTTTGCTCGGCTTATCAAGTTCTTTCGCTAACTCATATATTTTGATTTTTGACATATACACTACCTCCTCTATGCAACCGTATTATCTTCTGTCTTCATCTGCTTCATAATTTCCTTCGCAAAACCTTCGTCCAGTATTGCAAGAGATGCCCGGAATTCCTTTCCCATTGCATGCCCCAAGGTATCTTTATCTTTATAAAAATAGATTGGCACTTCATAAAATTCACACATATCCCGGAACTTTTTCTTTGTATTTTCGGAAGCATCTCCTGCCACAATAACAAGCGCTGCTCTTCCTGTCTTTACTTCCTTTTCTGTACAGAACTCTCCGCTGGCTGTCTTACCTGCCCGCGTTGCAAGCCCGACGAGTGATAAGATCTTATCTGGTTTCAAGCTCTGTCATCTCCTTTTCCAAAGACTCATACACTTCCTGTGGAATTGCCTGCTTAAAAGATCTCTCAAGGCCCTTACTTTTCACTGCCTTTTTCAGACATTCCTGATTTGGACAAATGTATGCGCCCCGTCCATTTTTGCGTCCGGTCGCATCTAACAGAAAGTCTCCTTCACTGGTACGGATCACACGGATCATTTCTTTTTTATTCTTCATTTCCTGACATCCCACACACTGACGCATAGGAATCTTTTTATTTGCTCCCAATGAGATTCTTACGCCTCCTCACCGTCTTCTTCCGGCTGAACATTAGCTTCTGTTTCATTTTCCGCTTCTGTATCTACTTCTACATCTGCGTCCTCTGGATATTCTTCATTCTCATCATAAACATCTTCTTCGTACACACCTTCGCCCAGTTCCATATAGTTCTCTGGAAGCTCACCGGACTCAATTGCCTGTGTCTCGCTCTTGATATCGATCTTATATCCAGTCAGTCTTGCTGCCAGTCTTGCATTCTGTCCTTCTTTACCGATTGCAAGGGAAAGCTGATAATCCGGTACAATAACGCTTGCTTTCTTCTCATCCGGATCAGCCATAACAGAAATAACTTTTGCAGGGCTTAACGCATTCTCGATCAGGATTGCCGGATTATCGCTCCAGTTGATGATATCAATC